>Ga0126371_10000107_pt1 | contig 60128 bp, 57 predicted proteins | sample PanSoiMetaPlot_4_FD_110145 | JGI IMG/M metagenome (GOLD analysis project Ga0126371, IMG submission 110145) | Tropical forest soil microbial communities from Panama - MetaG Plot_4 | ecosystem: Environmental > Terrestrial > Soil > Tropical forest > Bulk soil | place: Panama | collected 2016-02-17
ATTACGCATTTGTAACTATACGTGTTTTCAATCAAGTGCACGCCGTTCACAGCCCCATGCCGCAAATCGGTGCAACCCGCTGACGCACCTTCGCTGCGAAACCCGCCTCCCACGCGGCTTTGCGCGTGCTTCATAGAACGAAATCAATGTTTCCCATCGGGCTGCGGTATGTGGCTCGTTTGTGAAAATCCCGCAATTGTCGCGCCTGACGATGGTTTCGCAGGATCGCCTAACAACCGAGAGAGATGGTCCCCCGGGTTACTCGACGTCGACTTTTTCGTCCTGCAATTGCTTGTCGGCTTCATCCGTTCCGGAAAGTTCGAACGAATTGGTGATGGCAGACTTGCCTTTCTCCACGCTGGTGATTACGTACGAGCAGCCATACCAGTGAGCCTCAGCGAAATCCGTCTTTGACCATTGTGCTGGATGATCGGGGTGGGAGTGATAGAAGCCTACGATATCTTCTCCGCGTTCGCGTCCTTCGCGCTGAATGCGAACCAGTTCCTTGGGATCGATGTTGTAACGATTGTGCGCAGAATCGGTGCGAGTATTACCGCAGCGCGCGGTTGATGTTACAACTCGCGTTCCATCGTCATCGAAGCGGCCCAGTAGGACTCCGCAGCATTCGTGGGGATACGTCTCTTCGCCGTGGAGGCGGAGGGCTCTGTAGTCAGCGTGAGAAAGTTTCAGCATGGCGACTGTCGATGGATGACTGTTGATTGCTGATTAGAAGGTGGTGCGATTCCAATCAACAATCAAGAAATCAACAACCATGAATTGTTAGCCTTCGGTCCAAAATCGCTCGCTCAGATATTTATCGCCGGAGTCGCAGAGGATGGTGACGATGACTGCTTCCTCATCTCGTCGCAGACTAAGGGAACGCGCGACTTGCAGTGATCCCACCACTGCGGCTGCGGCTGAAACTCCGATCAGTAGACCAGCGGTTCGAGAGAGCTGCCGAGCCATGGCATACGCGTCCTCGGTCGAGATCTCGATATTCTGATCGGCAAGGTTCCGATCGTAAATCTTCGGCACGATCGCGCTGGCCATGTGCTTGGCACCTTCAATTCCGTGGAAGGAAGAGTCGGGCTGAAGTGAGACGCACTGCACCGAAGGGTTGAGTTCTTTCAGGCGGCGTGTGGTACCCACAAAGGTTCCGCTGGTCCCGAGCATGGCGACAAAATGTGTAATGCGTCCCTGAGTTTGTTGCCAGATCTCGTTTGCGGTCGTGCTGTAGTGGGCTCTCCAATTCGCATCGTTCGAATATTGGTCAGCGTAGAAATACTGGTCCGGATGCTCCGCCGCCAGTTGGCGGGCCATACGAATGGCTCCGTCTGATCCGTCGGCGGGGTTGGTATAAAGGATGTTCGCGCCGTATCCCTGCAGGATCTGCTTGCGCTCCCGCGAGACATTCTCTGGCATGCAGAGAGTGACCGGAAATCCTTCTGCAGCACCAAGCATGGCGTAAGCGATACCGGTGTTACCGCTGGTAGCATCGAGAAGAATCTTTCCGGGACCGAGCTGTCCGCGGCGGCGAGCCTCGGTAACGATGTTGGCAGCGGCGCGGTCCTTTACGGAGCCGCCGGGGTTGTACCATTCGGCCTTGCCCAAAAGTGTCACCCCGGGCAGATCTCGAGTCACTGCATCCAGCCGAAGTAAAGGAGTGTTGCCGATCCGTTCGACGAGGCTGTGGCCCAGCGTTTCGCCAAGCCGGTCATGCAGTTCCACAGACGCCGGGGATTCCGGGGACGAGTGCACTGCCGCTTTCTTTGTGGAGCTAAATGTCATTGTGGAAACTGGATTTCCGTGACCAACGTAATGTGATATGTAGCCGAAAACACGGTATGTAGTATTTTGTTTAGATGAGAAAGATTCGCCCTACGATGCAGCTCATGTAAAGTTACGACGGGTCCTTACAAATGCGCATCTCATTAGACGAGCGAGAGCCGGCAAAGAAAGGTTAACAAAGCAATGGCAAAACCGAGAGAATCCCGAACCTACGAAGAAGCGCTGGCATGGCTGCGCGATCACGGGTTCGACGTTACCGACGCTCCGGGCACAACTGCCCGCGTATTCCTGCGGAAGTATAACGTATCCGCAGCAATTCAGAAGACTGGCGAAGACGGTGTGAAGATTTTTGCGTATCCTGGCTACCTGATTGGCAGCGAGATTTCGAAGCTGGTGAACAAGGGCTATCAGCAGTTCCTGAAGACTTCGAAGAACGAAGTCCCGGCGAGCGCCGACCAGCTGAAGGCGTTACAGACATTCTCCGAAGAGCTGAAGTTGGGGCTTGGATTACCCAGCTTGTATAACGAGTCCCTGGGCACGGTCAGCGAGTCATATCACTACGATCGCATCGAAAACCGCGACAAGCCTGCTGTAGACCGGCCAAAGCGTCCCTGGGAAGTTGCCGGCAAGGAAGCTGCTGCCGCGGCCAAGAAGGGCAGAGCGTAGTAAGGCAAGTTTCAAGGTTTCAGAGTTTCAGAGTGGTAAGAATCTTGCCTTCTCGTAGCGTTAGCTCGTCCATAGTTGCTTGAGGGCTACGCGCGCGGTTGTTTCTTTGAAACGTTGAAACTTTGAAATCTTGAAACTCTTAATTGCTCGGCATATTTCCTGCCAAACTCTCGTCCGCCTTCTGACGTAGTTCCTTCACCTTCGCTAGTTCCCGCTCTGCGTCGGCTTTTCTGCCTGTCTCCTGGTACAGGCGCCCCAATTGATAATGGGCATCGGACTGCGTCGGATCGAGCTTGATCGCTTCATGCAGAGCCAGCTCTGCCTCTTTGTAATTCTTCTGCCTTAGGTAAATTGCACTGAGATCCATATGGGCGATGCGCAGATCCTTCTTCTCTTTGATCGCCCGCTCAAGGAGCGGCATGGCGGCGTCAGGATGGTTGTTCTTCCATTCGATGTCGCCGAGGTAGGCGAACGCATGTGCGCTGTTGGGGTCGACTTTCAGTTCCTGCTCGAACTCTTTACGGGCATCTTCATATTGTTGCGATTTCCAATAGAGATAGCCGAGCCCGAAGTGTACGTTGGGCTCGTTCGGGGATATCTTCTCGGCAGCCTGGAATTCCTCGATCGCTTCTGGAGTCTTTCCAAGACCATCGAGTGCCTGGCCCATCAGCATATGGGTGGGAGCGGAATCCGGGCTCTGTTGCAGCAACTCGCGGAACTCGTCTCGGGCGCAATCCAGTTTCTTCGCGTAGAGGCAGCTCTGCGCAAGCATCTGGTGGAGTTCCGCATTGCTGGGATCGGCTTTGCTCGTTGGTGCGAGGTACTTCACTGCCAGGTCGAATTGGCGCGCCCCGTAATAACTCATTCCCAGGAGCGTCTGCGCCTGCACGCTTGAGGGATTCTGTGCGAGAGCGGCGCGAAACGCAGTGGCCGCGGCAGAGAAGTGCCCCTGCTTGAATTCAGCGAGACCGAGGTTCAACTTTAGCCCTGGAAGTTTCGGGTTCAGCTTGAGAGCTTTGCGATAGGCAGCCGCCGCTTCATCGTATTTTTGCTGCCGCGCCAGATTGAGTCCCAGGCTGGCAAAGGCAGCCGCGTCGCTAGGATCGCGCGCCGTCACTGCCTTCCAGGCCTGAGCCGCCTCGGCCCACTTTCCTTGTTGCTCGAGAGCTAGGGCATCGGAAGGACTCTGCGCGTCGGCCGAGGCCAAGAGCAACCCAGCACAGAGCAGATAGAATGAGATCGAGCGACACATTTAGTAGGTAGTCACAATCCGGCGCATTGAACGGTGAAGCGTTGACAGAGAATCTGCGTCGTCCCTAGCGGGGACTCATAAGAGCGCTGACCTTACCCGGGGCTAACTCATTCCACCGCTCCGCGGCTGCGCTCTCCCGGCACTTGCTCCATCGTTGGAGACCAAATTTGGTCCACGCAGGCACTAATAGTCCCACCATTTCAGGGTAATTACATCAATTTCTGCGGGCTAGAGATAGTCTATCAAGCAAAATACCTGCAAAAGAAAACCCGCTCGCGAGATGACTGCGAGCGGGCTGAGTTTCGATTGACGATCGGTCAGAAGTAGGCTTTCAACCCAAGCTGAATTTCGCGTGGGTCGTGGGCCGACGTGACCGCACCGAAATCACCGTTCGTGAAGGTGTTGCTCACGTTGTTGAACTCGGTGTGGTTGAAGGCGTTGAAGAATTCCGCACGGAATTCCAGTCTGCTACCGCGGGTCTCGCTGAACAAGAAGCTCTTGAACAGCGAGAGATTCCAGTTCTGGCGTCCGGGACCGCGGATGCTGTTGAATGGCAGGTTACCCCACGTTCCAGCCACAGTTGGGGAGAATGCGGACGCATTGAACCAGTTCGTGGCTGTCTTCGGGTAGTTGACGCTCCCGTTGATGTTGGGCCGGTTATCGGCATTGGGAACGATGCTGCTGATGTTACCAGTGCCGTTGAGCGACCCCGCGCACTTAAGGGGATCGTTGTTGACTCCCTGGGCACAGTTCTGGATGCCGCCTTCCGAGATATGGATAGGCTCGCCTGTTTGCAGAGTGACGATGCCCGATACCTGCCATCCACCGACAGTCGACTTGAGCAGCTTGTTCGAGCTGTTCTTCAAGAACGGAATGTCGTAGATGAAGTTCACGAAGGCGATTTGCGTACGATCCAGGCCAGATGGGCCGTTGTCGTAATTCAGATTGTAGGGGTTGTCATAGTTGTTCAAGTCGCCGACACCGTTATTGCCTGTCGCCGGATCGATTGCACGAGACAGGGTGTAAGCCGCCTGAACTTGCAGGCCACTACGAATCTGACTGTGGATCTGAGCCTGGAAGCTATTGTAGTGCGAGCTCTGTAAGTTTTCCGTCTGTCGTATGGAGTGGAATCCCAGATACGGAACCCGCGTGTTGTAGTCGGCGTTGTTATTTGCAAACAATGCCGCAATATTGGCAGAACTCGGGAGGTTGGTTTCAAGGTACGCGTTTTGATCCCGGTTCTGATTGCCAATGTATTGGAGCTCCAGAACGGTCCGGGCAGAGAGCGCATGCTGCACCCCAATGCTGTACTGATAGCTCACCGGCAGCTTGTTATTCACTTTGTCCAAGCCGGTGATGCTAGCAACTGTAATGGGTGCAACCAGGGGTTGACCGTTGCTAAGTTGCGTGCCGGGATTTTCCAGTTCAATGTTGCTGAAGTTAATGTTCGTGCTGAACGGAACGTTGGGCCCGGCGTTGTACATGTCGTTGCCCTGAATGCGTTCGTACATCATGCCGAACCCACCGCGGAGAACGGTCTTGCCTGATCCGGTTAGATCATAGGCAAAGCCTACGCGGGGGCCGAACGCCGCCCAGTGATTGTCGACAAGTCCTTTGGGAACGCCAGGAGTTTTGCCGGGGATTCCGATGCCGTTGAGATAGAACTGAGTACCGGCCAGAATCGGATTTGGGCTGGTTCCCAGTCCGGGGCTGTTAGGTGCAATGTTGTTGCCGGCTGTGTCAGCAAAGATCGGAGCGTCAGCCGGATTGTAGAGGTTCGGGTAGAAGTTGCCCATCCGGTTGTTGGCTTCATAGGTGTGCGGAACGCCGTCCCACCGCAGACCGAGGTTCAGAGTCAGGCGGTTGTTTACGCGCCAGTTGTCCTGAACATACGCAGCCCAGGAAACGTTGTTCCACTTACCACTGTCTTGAACGGCCAGCTCGTTGTAACCGGAGGCAGCGCCTAACAAGAAATCTGCGAAGTCGTTTCCAGTGAAGTTGTTGTTAAAGGTAAAAGACCCCTGTGTGTTACCGAACAGGTCTTGAACCTTTTTGTAGAGGGCCCAACTACCGCCCATTTTGATTTGGTGCGCGCCCTTGGTCCAGGAAAGGTCATCGCGGACCTGATAGTCAACCGCTTTGTTATTCCATGGCCAACTCGCGTTCGTATAGTCCGTATTGTTGAACCCGGCAAGGTGAATTTCCGGGATGCGGTTGTCATTATTCGGTCCGCTGAAGATGCGGTTCGAGGTGAATCCGCTCGGACGGGCAATGAGGTTGCTTGGAAGGATGTTAATTTGGTTGCCGTTCTCGTTGAACGCGACCTCGTTCAACAATGTCGGGTTGATGACGTAGGTGGTGTGCACCACATAGCTGTACGATGGGTTACCGAAGGTATTACTCGCCGTCGGTACGTTATCCCCGCTCCACATCGACGTTCCGAAGTTCTGCGCGATCTGTTCTCTGAGATAGTGACCATAGACGGAGAACTTGCTGTTGAACTGATGGTCAATGCGGACGATCTCTTCCTTCACAGTCGTTGGTACGTTGTTGCCACCCAGGAAGGCTGGCTGGCCGCTGCTCAAGCCGTTGTTCGCTGGGAAAATGCCCGCTTGCAACAGTGCAGTCGAATTCGGATCGATCATGCAACTCGGGATCGTGTGGTTGGGGAAGGGTTGGCCAGACACGATATTGACAGGATCCGGATTCACGCCACCAGGGCAGTTGCGAAAGAGGAACGACTGAGTAACGACCGGACTCGATCCAGCGAAGACGGGAACGGTGGGCGCCGGGCCTCCTGCTACGTCGCCGCCGTACCACGCAGTGTCTGGTACCGTCTGGCTTAAGGTCTGTCCTTGAATCAGGCGCCGCCATTCCATGTTGTAGAAGAAGAACGTTTTGTGCTCCTTCTTCCAGAAGTCAACCGGTCCGCCGACGTTGAAGCCGAAAGTGTGGAACCGAAGTTCGGCGACTTTTGCGGGCGGTCGGTTGAAGTAGTTGCGAGCGTCGAGGGCGTCATTGCGCAAGAACTCCCAGGCGCTGGCGTGATACTGCTTGGTGCCGGACTTGATGACGGCTGTCATGGTTGCCGCGGACGACAACCCATATTCAGCGCTGTAGTTCGAGGTCATCTGGCGGAACTCAGCGATCGCGTCGAGGGAGGGCATCACGTCGGAGCCGCCCGCACCGCCACGGTCAGAACTTTCGGAACCGTCGAGCAGGTACAGGTTATGGCTCTCACGCATTCCGTTGAAACTCACATTGGCGTCGCCGCCGACCGGGGTAGGAATCTGGAAATCGCCTTGCCCGCTGGATGCACCAGGCGTCAAGGAGATCAGGGAGTACATGCTGCGACCGTTGGTTGCGAGCTGCGAAATCTGCTGACCAGTAATTACGTCGCTCACTTCGCCGGTATCGGATTGAACTGCAATGGCCGCCGCTTCGACAGTGACTTGCTCCTGCGCGCTGCCGACTTGAAGCTTGAAGTCCACGCGGGTACGGTCGTTAATAGCCAGCACGATGTTGCTCTGCTCGGCAACTTTGAATCCGGAGGCAGTCGCCTTGACGGAATAGTGGCCGATACCGAGATCGGGAACTACGTATTGGCCATCACTGCTTGTTGTGAGGGTACGTGTTAGGCCTTTGTCTAGGTTGGTTACGGTGATACTGACGTTGGGAACCGCTGCGCCACTCGGGTCGGTAACCGTCCCGACGATGGTAGCTTCTTGAGCCATGCCCTGCGCTACAAAGAGCAGGACCACGACCACAAGGAGCGCCACCAGACGAAGGTCACAGCGCTTCAAGAAATGGCCGAAACTCCCGGCATTCGTGGGCGAGAGGGATTTCATTTGCCAGCCTCCAGATTGATTGGGCCGGGCCGCGAGACACAGGGGACAGCCCGGGCGTCCGAGAACGTTTACGGTGTTACATCCTGCTATTGACCGTTGTCAAGCACAAAATCGATATTTGTCGAGGGTTCGAGCCACTTTGTCCCCCCTGAAAGGTTGGAATTTAGAACCGAGGCCAGACGGCCCAATCCGGCTATCTCCTTGACCCAGCGGGGCCAATGTGCTAAAAGCGTCGGTTCGACCGTAATCGTTTACGAAAATCGATTTCGTCAACCGGCGGCCTCTGTCTCGAGAAAGAAAAGGCGGTGGGTCCCGAGAGAGGACCGTCCCATGAAATCAAAGATTGACCCTGGTTTTATAGCTTTTTTCCTGCTTTTTATCGGCGTAGTTGCAACCGCACAAACCACCCCTAACGCTCCCTATCTAGACCCCACCCAACCCATCGACGTGAGGGTCGAGGACCTTGTCGGCCGCATGACGCTGGCGGAAAAGGCCTCTCAATTGGTGAATCAAGCCAGGTCCATCCCGCGACTTCAGGTGCCCGGATACGACTGGTGGAGCGAGGCGCTACACGGAGTTGCCAATGCTGGTACGGCCACGGTTTTTCCTGAACCCGTGGGCCTGGCAGCCACATTCGATGACCCACTAATCCATAAGATGGCAGTGATCATCGGCACCGAAGCTCGCGCCAAACATGATCTGGCCGCTAAAGCGGGACGCCGCGACATCATGGAAGGCCTCGACTTCTGGTCCCCCAACATCAACATCTTCCGCGATCCGCGCTGGGGACGCGGACAGGAAACCTACGGGGAAGATCCCTTTCTGACAGGCCGCATGGGGGTGGCATTCGTGACCGGCCTGCAAGGGGACGATCCGAAATACTTCCGTGTGATTTCGACACCTAAGCACTATGCGGTCCACAGCGGACCCGAGCCTACGCGGCACACCATCGACGTCCAAGTCTCGAAACACGACATGGAAGACACCTATCTTCCGGCGTTTCGGGCAACAGTAACCCAAGCCAAGGCAGAGTCGATCATGTGCGCTTATAACCGCGTCAATGGGCAACCCGCCTGCGGCAATACATTCCTTCTTCAAGACACATTGCGCGGAGCATGGAAATTCAACGGCTACGTCGTGTCCGATTGCGACGCGATCGTCGACATCTTCGAAGGACATCACTACACCAAGAGCCAAGCGGAAGCTGCTGCCGTCGCGATTAAGACTGGCATGGACAACGAATGCGCCGACTTCTTCACTATCGCCAAAGACAGCAAGGATTATCAGCCGTACATCGACGCAGTGAAACAAGGTTTGTTGACCGAGGCCGATCTCGATCGTTCGCTCAAGCGGCTCTTCACCGCGCGCATGCGGCTCGGCATGTTCGATCCGCCCGAGATGGTGCCCTATGCCAACACTCCTGCTTCCGAAATCGACAGCGCACCACATCGACAACTCGCGCTGAAAACAGCACAAGAATCGATTGTGCTGTTGAAAAATGATGGCGTGCTCCCCCTCGGCCCGAACGCGAAGAAGATCCTCGTCGTCGGCCCGCTTGCTGAATCTGTGCAAGTGCTGCACGGGAATTACGCAGGAACCGCCTCGCATGCGGTAACAGCGCTAGAAGGTATTCGAAAACAATTCTCAGGCGCCCAGGTTGCCTACGTACCCGGCACGAACTTTCTACGGCAACAAACGGTGATCCCTACCTCGGCTCTCACCACACCTGATGGAAAACCTGGGATCAAAGGTGAGTACTTCGCGGGCGAGCTTACAGGAGCACCGCAAGTGACGAGAATCGATCCTTATGTTGACCTGCAATTGACTCACCCGGATGAGCACGCCCTTGCCCTTCCCCCTGGAATGCAGGATTTTTCTGTGCGTTGGACTGGTGTTCTTACGCCGGCGGAGTCGGCCACCTACCAGATCGGACTCTCCGGTTCGATGCAACGCTTGTGGCTGGATGACAAGCTAGTTGTGGACGATATGGTTGGGCACGATCCGAACCCGCAGTTTGCAACGATGCAGCTCACCAAGGGCCACCACTACGCGGTCAAGATCGAGTATGTTGCTGGTGGACGTCAGAGCAAATTCATATGGCTGCCGCTTATCGCCGATCCGAGCTTCGAAGCCGCGGAAGCGGCGCGCAAATCGGATGTTGTCGTTGCGGTGGTCGGCATCACCTCCAAACTGGAAGGCGAAGAGATGAAAGTGGATCTCCCGGGCTTCCGCGGTGGTGATCGCACCAGCCTGGGGCTCCCGGCAGAAGAAGAGGCCCTGCTGGGGGCTTTGAAGGGCGCAGGCAAGCCTCTTGTGGTGGTGCTCATGAACGGCAGCGCGTTGGCCGTCAATTGGGCCAACGATCACGCTAACGCCATCCTTGACGCGTGGTACTCGGGCGAGGAAGGCGGCACCGCCATCGCACAGACCTTGGCCGGAGCGTACAACCCTGCGGGCCGCTTACCCGTCACCTTCTACAAAGGTACGGAGCAGTTGCCCGAATTTGAGGACTATTCGATGAAGAATCGCACGTATCGATACTTCACCGGAGAGCCGCTCTATCCGTTCGGCTACGGACTGAGCTACACGAACTTCGAATACAGCGGACTGAGATTCTCGAGTCCGCAGTTGGAAGCAGGCAACCCTCTGGACGTCGAAGTGGACGTGAACAATACCGGCAAGCGTGACGGCGATGAAGTTGTTCAGCTGTACATCACCTTCCCCAAGGTAGACGGCGCTCCTCTGAAGGCCCTGCGCGGATTCACGCGTGTTCCTCTCAAAGCAGGAGAACAACAGCACCTGAAGCTGACACTCTCACCCCGTGACTTGAGCTATGTAAATGCCGCAGGTGATCACATGATCACGGCCGGCGACTACCTGATCACAGTTGGCGGAGGTCAGCCCGGCACGCCGGCTGCCCACGCTGATGCGCACCTCACGATTGCCGGCGAACAAAAACTGCCGGAGTAAGATGGAATAGGCCGGTAGCGCCGCTTCCATCATGATGAGTAGTCGTTCTCGCTGTTTGTTGTTGGGAATTCTGTTGGCGCTTGCGAGCGCGCCGAGGCTGGCGCGCTCGCAGTCTGACTCTGCCGCAAGTGCAAACCCTGCCGCTCCGGCCTCTTCTGATAGCCCAATCCGCTTCGCTTTCCAGCCGATCGATTTCAAGCTCGACAGCAACGAGAGCCCAGAGCACCATGCGCCTGAAACCATGGCAGGCGGTGTCGCCGTCTTCGACTACAACAACGACGGGAAGCTCGACATTTTCTTTGCCAACGGCGCTGATCTCAAGACTCTGAAGAAAGATTCTCCCAAGTACTACAACCGGCTCTTTGAGAACGACGGCAAAGGTCACTTCACCGACGTTACTGCCAAGGCTGGACTCGCAGGCACAGGTTATGACACCGGCGTCGCGATCGGCGATTACGACAATGATGGCTATGAAGACATCTTCGTCGCCGGCGTCTACCGCAACACGCTCTACCACAACAACGGAGACGGAACCTTTACGGACGTCACCTCAAAAGCAGGCCTCGACAAGCCTGACGCGGAGTATGGTCCGCTGTGGTCCGTTGCGGGCGCATGGATCGACGTCAACAACGACGGCCTGCTCGATTTAGTCGTTATCAATTATCTGAAGTGGGACTTCAATCACGAACCCGTCTGCGTGGGATATGGCCATCCAGACTACTGCCATCCGAAGATGTACAAACCCACGCCCAATCAGCTGTTCATCAATAACCGCGACGGTACGTTTCGCGATGCGTCGAAGGAAGCTGGTTTCCGGCAGCATCCCGGCAAAGGCATGGGCGCGGCGGCGGCCGATTCCCAACTGAACGGCCGCATGGATCTTATTGTCCCCAACGACAAGCTGATGAACTCGTTCTACCGCAACCTGGGCGACGGCAAGTTCGAAGAAGTAGGATTCGAGACCAACGTCGCACTCCGTGAGGACGGAGTTTACATCTCGGGTATGGGCGTCGATTTTCGCGACATTGACAACGACGGATATCCTGACATCGTCATCGTGGCCCTCGACGGCGAGACCTTCCCAATCTACAAGAACGACCGCAAAGGCAGCTTCACCGAGGTCACGCGCGAAAGCGGTATGACCAAACTCAGCCTGCCTATGGCGGGTTACTCCCCAAACATTGCCGACTTCGACAACGATGGATGGAAGGACATCTTCGTCTCGCGCGGCCACGTCCAATCGCTTGCGTCCACAAACTTGGCAATCGAGCAGCCGAACACTGTGTTTCGAAATCTGGGCGGGATGAAATTTGCTGCCCTCACCGGCGAAGCCGGATTCACAGCGCAACCTCCGTCACGCCATCGTGGTTCCGCCGTTGGCGATCTGAATGGTGACGGCAAGCTCGATGTTGTCGTTAGTGCGATCAACGCTCCCGCAGAAATCTGGATGAATCAAAGCCCCGGCACCAATCACTGGATCGAATTCAAGCTGCAAGGCACCAAGAGCAACCGCGACGGCATCGGCACGCGGATCAAAGTCGTGACGAAATCTGGTGCGCAGTACAACCACATGACCACGAGTTCCGGCTACGCCTCGTCAAGCGCAGGCCCGGTACATTTCGGGTTGGGCGCCAATGCAACCGTGGATCTAGTGGAGATTCACTGGCCCTCGGGCGTAGTGCAGCAGATGAAAGATGTGTCCGGCGATCAGGTGTTGGTGGTAAAGGAACCGGCCAAGTAGGTCGTGCTCCAGGGAAGACCACTCTGGATTCAACAGTTAATTCTCTCTGAGCGGTAGCGCATGGACTCAGATCAACAGTTCAAGTGGGCGTTACTGGTTGCGGACTCCATGAAGGCGCTCAGAGCCGAGGGATTTTCTTTCGTTGATCAAGAGGTAATACCGAATCTGGATGGTTCTCCAAACGGAATATCCGCATAGTTTATCGGCGAACATCGCTCGGCACGGGAACGGTTTGATCTGGACGCAGCAAGCGAGGCTTTGAGGGACAAACTGCGAGTTGCAGACTTCCCACGATCTGGAGTTGAAACTCTACAAACTGCGGTTACATCGCAGGTCGAGATCCAGGCAGGAGGTTGCCGCGCGCGGGGCCCTCCCCTTTCGCCGCTCTCGCTCCGCACCGATGAGCAGACCGATTCCGAGAGCGGTGGCAAATTTGTAAGCGAGATCCTCTACGCCTGGTGTGATGTTCAGCACCAAATATTGTCGGCCCGGCAATCGAGCAGGCCAGAACTTTTTCCTTGAATTCCAAGAAAGTAGAGCGCGATTCGTACCCATTTGGGAATTACGATTCTCACTTCCGATAGGGTACGAATTCGACTGTCGTTGCTCTGGACTTCTCAGTGATGAGGTCCTTCGCGTACTTCACTTCCCCGCCCGAAGTGTATTTTTCCAGATAGGCGCGATCGACCGTGTCTTTTAGGCTCTTGCTTCTCGTACGCACAACACGGACGGCGATCTCTGTTTTTGCCACCTGGATCGCGCCACCACGCTTTTTGAGGAACGTATGGTACCAACCGTCGGGTTTGACGCTCCATGAGCGCGCGAAGATGCGGCCCGCGATCATGACAAACCATATCCCGATGAAGCGGTGCTTGCTGGTGCCGGCGCGCACACGGATTCCTTTGCTGGTCTTCAGCACGTTGAGCACTTCGTCAGGAAGACGGCGGCTCGCATTCATTCAATGCGCTTCTCCTTTGGTTGAACTATGGCACTCGTGTCGCCGTTAGAACAACAAAAAAACAGCGGGCGCACCGAGTGCGCCCATTGTCGTATCTCTGTCTGCAAAGATTCACCCTAGCTCAGCACTTTCATCGCATCGGGATCCCAATTCACCACGGCGCCTCGCTCCACGCTCATATTGCTGAGCAGCGCGGCACCTGCGGCGCGGAAGCCGAACGACGCATCTTCTACGACTGGCTGACGTGACCGAACTGCCGCGAAAAAATTCTTGAAGTGGTCGTAGTTGTCGCGATATCCCTCGGCGGCTTCGTATTTCTGGAATCCCACCGCCGGCGGACCCTCTGGATGCTCCGGGGGATATTTCTCGCGGTGGCCATCGCGAATCCGCTTCTGCATTGCGTCGGTGTACGTATTGATCATCAGGCCAGGATCTTTTTCGCGCGGTGTACGACTCACGGTTACCGAGTTGTTCGCGATCTCCATCGTGCCTTCCGTGCCGGTGAAGATGAATCCTTCGCTCTCTTCGCCACCATCGACGAAGTTCACGCGCAGCGCCAGATTGAACCCTTCGCGATAGTCAAAGAGGCCGAGCATCACGTCATCGGCATCACGACCGTCTTTCCAGAAGCGCAGGCCTCCCGTTGCCATCGCGCGCGTTGGGCCATTCGACCCTGTAATGAAGTGCGTGCCGCTGAAGAGATGCACAAAAAGATCTCCAGCGACGCCGCTGCCGTAGGCCTTCCATTTCCTCCATTGGAAGAAGTGCTCGGCATTGAATGGAATCTTCGGCGCGCTGCCCAGGAACCGCGGCCAGTCACAAGTATCGGCTGAGGCGTCGAGAGGAACCGTGTAGTTCCAGGCGCCGATCGACGAATTGCGGTCCCAGTGCGCCGATACCATGTTGAGCTGACCGATCGCGCCTGAGGCGAGCAGTTCCTTTGCCTTGACGTAAATGATCGAACTCACACGCTGGCTTCCGACCTGCAGAATGCGGTTGGTCGCGCGAGCCGTCTCGATCATCTCCGGACCGTCGCTATAGAGATGGATCATCGGCTTCTCGCAGTAGACATCCTTGCCCGCCTTCATTGCGTCGACAGCGGCCTGCTTATGCCAATGGTCCGGAGTCGCCACGATTACGGCATCGATATCCTTGCGTGAAAGAACGTCCCGATAATCGCGGGCGGTGAAGATATCGCTTCCCCACATTTCCTTGCAGTGCTCGAGCCGCCCGTCATAGCAATCCGCAACGGCAACAAGCTTCACGCCCGGAACCTGCACCGCAAACCGCGTGTCTCCCTGGCCCTGAATGCCTGCTCCGATGAGTGCAATCTGGATATGATCGTTTACCGCAACCGGCGCGGCTGGGCCACTCTCAGCCGCGGTCAGCCTGTAGACTTTTCCGCCCAGCGCTCTAGCTGCGGTTGCCGTTCCCGCCATCTTCAGGAATGTTCTGCGATTTAACATGTGTAGACACCTCCACCTTGGAAGTTATGACGCCTGAAAAGATAATCTTTTTTCTCGAGGTTTGCGAACGGCAACGAAACCAAGACGTCCCGTCATTTCCCAGGCGCAGGCGCTTCGAATCCAACCGCAGATGCGTGCTCTTTTGCCGGTCGAGGAGCCAGGGCGATCAGCGCGATCCCGATGACAACCAGCCCGGCCGAGCCAGCCACGAATCCGTTTCGTTCGCTCGGATGTTGGAATCCCAGCGTCGTCATAACCGCGGCATGCGCAAAACTCGACCATGCGGCAAAGGCAATCAGACTGCGATGGGCCGCCGGATCCCGTACCGCCATCAGCAGGAAAATCCCCAACGCAAAATACAGGCTCATCATCATATCGTCGCCGTAGTCCGACGGACCCGAACCATGTAGCAAGGAATCGACCACGGGAAAAGCGGCGGCCGTGAACAGCAGCCCCACCAACACCAGGACGATCTTCAGCGCACGTTCGCGGATCATAAGACCTCCTCGCCAAGCCTCAATGGCAAGAGTGTAAGCGCGGGCCAGGTTGAGAATGTTACGTCGATTCGCCAGATTCCTTCAACTGTCGTCGCATACTCCGATCGGAGCTTTCTGCTCGTTTTCTAACCACCAAAACTAACCCATTGGTACTACAACCAATCGTTTGGCGCTTGGTTGCCCGTTAGTTATCTCCCGCTGGTGCCGCACCGTGGTTACGTTTGCATTCGCGTCACTAAATCTCGCTAACGGAGCCGAACGGATATGCTCCCCCCACTTATCCCGCGGAATTCTGAGAACCTTCCTGCGGCTCGCAAACGCTCCTTGTGGTTACTTTTGTTCTTCTGTCTTGCTTTCGTCTCGTCCAGTAACGTGTGCGTCGCCGCTGCCAACGACAACGGTGCGCCCGAAACCCGTTCGTCAAGCGGTATGCCCAACATGCAGCCTGGCAAGGCAACGCGCCAGCTGTATCCCACCAATTGGGGCTTCCAATGCGGCATAGGCGATACGCACAATTGTGCCGGACAGGGGTATGGCTCGATCGTGTGGCCAAACACAGCCGCTCAGCCAGGAATGCTGCGCCTGCACGATGCCGGAACGCACTGGTCTACGATCGATCAGGGAAACGGGGTTTACAACTGGATTCTGCTGGATAACTGGCTCGATCTAATCGCGCAACATCAGCCGGTAAAGGTCAGTCAGGTATTCACTTGGGTCCCGTGCTATCTGGTCGGCGCTCATGAGTGTTCCGCGCCGCCCACCGCGCCCAACGGAACGAATGTGCCTCCGCGGGACCTTGCCGCCGCTGGCAGTCCGTCATTCAACGATTTCGTAACCAAGTTCGTGCAGCATTGCAGCCCTTCCGGCAATTGCGTCAAGAGTTTGATTAGGGGTTACGAGATGTGGAACGAGTGGGACATCAAGTTTCACTGGACGGGCAGCATGGAACAGATCTACCAGATGGTGAAGCCGGCCGTTGCCATCATTCGCGCGAACGTGCCCAACGCCGTCATCTTGATGCCGTCCACCACGCCCCCGAGCGACACGGGCCTCGGATATCAGGCCGACTTCCAAAACTGGCTCAACTATGAGAATGCCCACGGCCGTATCTCCGACTGGATCGATTGGCACGTATATCTGACCAATACCAATTACACCACCAGAACGCCCGAGGATCAGTGGAACAAGTACGTCGTGAATTATCTGAATATCCAGAACTCAACTGCAGGCTGGCAGACTAGTCCATGGGCCAACACCGAAACCAACTTCAACGGTGCGCCACCTCCCGGCCTAAACTACACATGCCCCGCCGCACAATTCACGCCGAGTGACTGCGCGGGACAGATCGTGCGCTGGCAGCTGCTGCACGCATCCCATGGCGGACGGAACCTGGCTTGGTATAAGTGGAAAGAAACGGTCGGGTCGAATCGGCAGTACCAGACGCGTACAACTATATGATGCAGTATCTGGCCGGAGGGCATTTCTCAGCCCCGTGCGCCTCGACTACGAACAACGGCGTCGATGTGTGGACGTGCAGCTTCAATCAGTCCAGCGGCACAAACTCGCTGTGGGTTTGGACGCCGAGCGAGAGTGGCACCACCTACACTGTGCCCTCGGGGTTCACTGACTATCGTGATCTGAACGGGAACAAGACTTCGGTCACGTCCGGACACTCGATCACGGTCGGCCCGAAACCGATCATGCTGGAGTAGGAACGCCCGATTGGGCTCCTTGGTAGACAACCGGCGCTAGGCTGGCGCGAGCTGGCGTAGCGCCGGATATATTTTGCGGTAACCGCGGTAGGCTTGCTGCATCGTCGCCGAGTCTTTCTGATTGGGAGCGATTTTTTTTGCGACGCGCACGATGGCGTCGCACGCTTGCTCAACCGATGACCACGCGCTCGCGCCGGTGCCCGCGAGAATCGCGGCTCCATACGCGGCCCCTTCCTCGGCTGCGACGATCTCTACCTCGTGTGCGTACACGTCTGCCTGAATCTGTCGCCAAAGCGGTGAGCGTGCGCCACCCCCGCCAAGACGGATCGCCGTAACAGGAACTTTCATCTCTTCGAATATAGTGAAAGTGTCCTTCAGGCTGAACGCCACGCCCTCGAGAATCGCACGAATGACATGGGCGCGTGTGTGCGACGCAGTCAGCCCGACCAGCGCCCCTCGCGCGTTAGGATCGAGATGCGGTGTACGTTCCCCCATCAAGTAAGGTCCCCAAAACGCACCCTCGGACCCCGCCGGTGCGACCGCGGCTTCCTCAGCGAATACATCGTACGGATCGGGTCCGTCTTTTTTCTGGACGCCCGGCGATGCCGCTCCAAACTGGTCACGGTACCAGCGCAGGGACAGGCCGGCGGCTTGGGTCACGCCCATCACGTGCCAACGCCCAGGGATCGCATGGCAAAATGTATGCAAACGCCCTTGGGGATCCATGGCGGGACGATCCGTCGAGGCAAAGACCACGCCCGATGTCCCGATCGTTGCACTCACTGCACCCACGCGTGCGATTCCCATTCCAACCGCGCCCGCGGCCTGATCTCCCGCGCCTGCAACCACGGGAGTCCCCACCTTGAGACCTGTCGCCTCCGCACCGGCAGCCGAAACCTTGCCGCACACTTGCGGAGACTCGAAAAGCGCCGGAAGCAGTTTCTGATCGATGCCCGTCTTCGAGAGAACCTCCGCCGACCACGTCCGGTTCGCTACGTCGAGTAGTAAGGTGCCCGATGCATCCGCCATGTCGATCGCACGTTCACCCGTAAGCCGGAAGCGCACATAGTCTTTCGGCAACATGGCGTGCGCGACGCGTCCCCAAGCCTGCGGCTCGGTGTCTCGCACCCACAGAAACTTCGTCACCGTGAAGTTGGTCAGCGGGGGATTACAGGTGAGGTGAATCAGCGCATCTCTGCCGATTAGTTGTTCCAGTTCGCGGCACTGCGCCTCACTGCGCTGATCGCACCAGATAATCGCGGGCCGCACCACGTCGTCGGCAGAATCGAGCAGCACCGCGCCATGCATCTGCCCCGAAAATCCCACGCACCCGATATCGTCGGCGCGCACATTTCCCGATTGCAGCGCCTTCCGCACGGCGGCTCCGCAGGCTTGCCACCAATCGCGTGGATCCTGCTCAGCCCACCCGGGCCGCGGACTCGCGAAATGCTGATGCTCCGCCGAGGCCGAGGCCACGACCTGCCCCTGCAGATCCATGATGAGTGCGCGCGTACCACCAGTTCCGACATCGATACCTAAATAGTTCATGATTGATCTCGTGCTCGATTGCGAATGGAAGTTATGCGAAGTCCTGCAGGCCGCGACGCGTCTCTGCCGACTGAGGCTCCTTCTGCGTTTCCTGCGACTGCCGGCGTAAAAAGAAATCGAGATTGCCCCGCATCACCAGGTGCGGAGCAAGGGCCACCTGGTGTGACCGCCTGCCTCCCTCGGCGAGAAACTCATGCAGCATCCGCAACGCGATCTGTCCCTGCGCCCGGGGCCGCTGATAAATCGTAGCCACCACCGCACCCGACCGAATATACGGAACAAGCTCAGGGAACAAGTCCGTCGTAATAATGCTCAAGTTTCCCAGTAGATTGGCGTCGCGCGCCGCATTCAGTACCGGGATCGAAGCTTCAGTCGTGACGTAGACGCCGACCAGGTCAGGATGCTCTTCGAAAAGCGCGCGCGCTTTGCGGTACGCCTCTTTCTAGAGATCGTGATCCTCCACCGGCTTCAGAAGATTTAACCGGGGATAGAAGGATCGCAGGGTGGACTCGAACGCCGCGCATTTCTCGGCGTGCTCAGTGATTGCCATGTCAAATACGGTGATCGCGACGGAACCCCCGCGTTCACCAATGAATCGACCCATCAGATCAGCGGCAATCGAGCCACTAGCCAGGGTGTCGATCGCCACCATCCCCAGCCGCCCGCTCCCAGAAGCGTCCGTCGCCACACACACCACCGGAATGCTGGCGCGGGAGGCGCGCCGGATCCAGCACCGCCATTTCTCCGGCTGGCTGGGGAATGTGATGATGCCGTCGACTTTCTCTTTGATCGCGGCTTCGAAAGCCTGTTCTTCGCCTTCACCCAGGCGACAGGTACGAAACTCGACCTCCACGTTTTCCAGCAGAATTCCGGCGGCCTCCTCACGAATTCCTGTCCGAACCTCGTCCCAGAAGGACGTCGTTCCTTCCAAAGTGTTGACGGAAATTCGCAGCGTTTTCCGCGACGACAAGTAGCGCGCCGCCAAGTTGGGACGGTAGCCGAGGGTCCTCGCGACCTGCAGCACTCTGGCCTTCGTGGCTGGACTTACACCGGGATTGTCGTGAAGAGCACGGTGGACCGTTCCGATAGAGGTACCCAGTGACTTTGCGATATCACCGAGCGTCGTGGGAGGCTTACCCATTTAATGTGGCCCGCTTCACGGCCGGCCTTTCCAGCCAGTAAGTCATCCGGGAAAGGCGAATTGACGCTCCCGGCACCGTAAACGTTAACGGAACCTGACAAAATCCGCAAGCGGATGGCCTAGGTGATTGTTTTTACAGGGTGAAATGGGAACCAAGCTCAGGCTTGGGACTTTTGCCAGTTGAGGAGTTGCCCGTCGTCTGTTGGCATGTTCGAAGATGGGCCTTTTTCATTCACCGACGGAGCAGTAGCCTTATGAAGGATCTTGAGCAAAACACCTGTGCGCACATTCCTTGTACTTGTGTCGTGGGCCGTGGCGAAAAATATTGCAGTGACTTTTGTAAGAATGCGGGATCTGAGGAAGTGGAGATTGCCTGCGAATGCGGTCACGCGAATTGCTCGCTGACCTTGGAAGAAGTGGAAGACGTGGCCTAATGTCTTCAAAGCGCGACGCGAGAATGTAGGAATTTCCGATACCTTAGGCGGCTCTCTTGCCACCATCGATCACTCCTTGAACCGTCGGCTCAGTCCCGGTTTCCCACAGCATCTTCAGGCACTCCTCGCCCAGATTGCTGTAGGCCACTAACTTATCCCGACACTCGCAATCTTCCTTTAGACGTAACTTCCAAACTTCCAACCCCGGAGCAAACTCCGGAGGACGGCTCGTCCGAACGCGCAAGAAGCTCCCAAAAATTCAACCCTCAGTACCTGCCTTTCCGGCAGATCGATCCCGCCGCTCAATGATGACTTCGGGCTTGCCCCCAACGGTAGCGACCGCCGTTTTATTGGTAAGCCGCAGCGAATGCTCTTGAATCGCCAGCTGTAGTTGATGAACGGTTTTTTGCCACTCCGTGCCGTTCTCGTAGAGGACACGAGCGCATAATTCGCGGATACGATCTTCCAGACGGCGAGTGGGCATTGCAGGCATGAGCGAAGAGCGCGAAGTGAGAATGCCAGAAACTCGTTCTTTGTTGGATACCTTACATACTGTAGACGACCCTTAGGGATTTTGAGGCTTCCGCGTTTTCACACCCTAGATAAGTTCCCTGGCCTCTTAGTTCCGTGAAGGAGCGGCCTTGAGCCCCCATCTCGATTCATACTCTGAAATATTCCCTTGCCACATTGATCTAACGTGTCGCAGCGGCAATTCGACATCAATTTTCTTAGTACGGCGCGCACTGCCCTGATCCCATCCATCAAGTTGTCCAACTCCCGAAGCTTTTGCTGCGAGAGTGTGCGCCAGCGCTCCGACGCGTGTGTGGCATCACGGAAGCCAAAGAACAAATGTCGGATTTCACTCAAGGTAAAACCGAGTTGACGCGCACGCTGAATAATTGCCAGTCGGTAAAACACCGTCGAATCATAGCGTCTCTGCCCACTGAGCCTTGCTGCGCGGGGGAGTAGTCCGATTCGCTCGTAATAGCGAATCGCCGATGGCCTGACGCCAATCCGTCGTGCGACTTGCGAAATCGTAAGCTGAGGCATTGGTCATTCTAACGTCCAGCTCGCTGCTCATTCAGGTCTCGCTGACAAATTGTTTACAAGAATTCTGTTTGCCTTAAAGTCCACTTTAAGTAGTAGGGTGAGAAATGGCGGGAAGGGCGTTTTCAGGATTTCCGCCCGAAGGAGAAACGAATCGTGCAGATGAAATGGATGATCGTGCTCATGCTGTGGCTCCCCTCGTGTAGCCTCTGGTCGCAGGCTGGTCCGCCCCGCCGTGACACCAAAGATGTTGCACCGCTCGACGCTCAGCGGGAAAAGCGCGCCTTGCAATCGCTAGTGAATGTCGCTGAGCAATTGATCATACCCGTTGTGGATGCCATGCCCGCCGACAAGTTCGGGTTTGCCCCGACTGATGGCGAATTCAAAGGTGTGCGCACCTTTGGTCAAATGGTGAAACACTTGTCGGCGACCAATTACATTTTGGCTGCGGCGGCGTTGGGCGAGGCGGCACCACCAGACGCGGGCGATGAAGTCGGCCCTGAAACTGTAAGAACCAAAACTGAAATTATCGCCTACTTGCAAGATTCGTTCGCCCATCTGGACAAAGCCCTTGAAGCGCTTGGCCAGGCGAACACGCTGGTAAATCCCTCGCCGATCTCGCCGCTGAAACGTGACCAAGTAACTCGCCTCGCGCTGATCGTCGAGTCACTGATACATGCCGCTGATCACTACGGACAGCTGGTCGAATACCTCCGTATGAACGGAGTAGTGCCGCCCGCGAGCCGTCCATGAATGGTTTCGAAACCCCAATCGCTTGCTCTCTTACAAGCGCGGAGCTGCGCGACCGCGAAGCCATATTGCTTGCGCAATTCAGGGACGCGGTTATTGAAACTGAGGAACTTCGGGAGGGATATGCTTTTCGTCTTCCGGGCGACTCCAAGCGGATTCCGTTCATAGCGGAACTGATTGCAGCCGAGCGCAAATGTTGTCCCTTCTTGACCTTTGAGGTGACTGCCCTCCCCAACATGGGGCCAGTCATCGTTCGGGTAACTGGTCCTGCGGGTGCAAAGGAGTTCGTGAGAACCACCCTGTGCAAGCGCTAGAAGATCCTTAGTGGAGGGAAGGAGCCACGATGCCACAGATCGCTAGGCTCGAGTTCGAGCGGTTGCCACTGCGGGTGCACGATTTCCTTGTTGACGTGCCGCTTCATGACGTATGGGCGGTCGACCTGTCCCGCACTCCCTCTGGCATCACCCTGCATGAGTTTCTTCGAGTGGCAAGCCCTGATCAGTGCAAGCTGTCACCGGGCACCCGTGCGCTCCTAAATATCCGTTTCCGCCTCGGTCGACTTCTTGGTTGGGATCACGAGCCGGCGGGCGTCGAGGGGGAAACCTTCGCCACGCGCATGACAGCCGCCGATCGTGCGAAGTCACTTATACCCGCAGGTACGCGCGAAGGACTCTTCCGTGTCGTCTATCGCTTTGAAAACGAGCAACTCCTTGAGGTAATCAACCGCACCGTCCATGGTGGGGCACTTAGTGCGCTCGTCGAAGCAGGCAATGCTTACCGCTTCTATTTCGGCGTCTACGTGCGCAGTGTTAGCCGTTTCACGCCGGTTTACATGACGATGATCGACCCGTTCCGGAAGTTGGTTGTGTGTCCCTCGCTTCTACGTGGCGTTCGGTCACAATGGGATAAACTCTGGGCACAGCCTGGCACCGGAACCTCCTTCTAAGTGCGAGCAACCGAATCTACTGCTTCGCGCTGGCGCTGGCCATTCGTCCCATCTGATCAGGAATCCCCGACATCCGGTATGCCCAGGCGCAAATTACGTCGCGCCACTTCGCCGCCTGGCCGCCCTGGAATTCGAACCGCGCCAGGATGTCCCCATAAAGCTCCTCATCCATATGTCCCGCCAGCGTCTGCCATCTCGCAATGAATTCTCGCGCACGTTCCGCACCTTCATAGTGCGAGTCGTAGATGTGTTGAATGACAGTCTTGCCCGAATGAAGCACGTAGATCCAAGGCACATGATGGAAAAATAGCAGTAGATTGTCCGGACACGCGCTCAGGGACTCGTATATCTTCTGTACGTCCGACGGATACTGCCCGACATAGCCAGTCCCGGTCGCGATGGTGCGGTCCATGCCGATACCTTGATGATCGGCGCGATGCCACTGTCCCCAGCCATTCTCCTCGGATGATTCCGGCGCGGGGTCGTAGTGATTGCCGGTAATATTCGTCAGGGTGCCTGCGCCCAGCGGGCCGGTGTAGCTCTCATATACCGGCCACGAATCCAGTTGCAGCTTTGCGATGGTCTGGACGACAACTGGATCGTTGCCGAACGTGAGCCGCGTCCATTCATCGACAATCTGTTCCGCGCTGAGCTTGGGATTCCATGCCAGACGCCCGAAGCCATAGAGATTGGCCATCGCCAGCGGGCTGCCCATCCAGTTTTCATCCAGACCGACATTGACGACGCCAACAAACCCATTCTGTGGGTTTGAATCTCCGCGCGAGATAAGCTGCTCCACCGGCGTGTGCGCACCCCCGACGCGCATATCGAAATCGAGTATTTCCTTCCACATTGGAACCAGGAAGCAAAGCTGCTTCTGCTGGCCCGTGTACTCCTGCGTGATCTGCAGCTCGATCGCTTTGTTTGTAGATTCCAGATCGCCGAACAGCGGCGATACCGGCTCCCGCACCTGGAAATCAATTGGTCCGTTCTTGATCTGAATAATGACGTTGTGATCGAACTCGCCGGCGAGCGGATGGAAATTATCGTAGGCAGCTTTGGCGCGATCGTTCTTCAGGTTGCGCCAATCGAGATGGTGGTTGTAGACAAACGCACGATAGAAGACGACGCCTCCATGCGGTTTCAGCGCTCGCGCAATCAGGTTCGCGGCATGCGCGTGGGTGCGGCCATATGCCGAAGGTCCCGACCTTCCCTCGGAGTCAGCCTTGACAACGAAGCCGGCGAAGTCCGGAATCTGCCGGTAGATCTGATCCGCTTTGGTTCGCCACCATGCGGCAACTGGCTCATCGAGTGGATCAAAAGTGCCCAGGCCGCCAATCACCTTTGGAGTGCTCAGATCGACTGAGACCGACAACTGCACGCCCCACGGCCGAAAAACATCGGCGATGCGTCGCAGTTGCGGAATGAAGCTGTCTGCCAGAACGCCGGGCGCGGCATTCACATTGTTGACAGTGCAGGTCGTAATGCCAATCGAAGCCAGCAGCCGCGCGTACTGCCCGGCACGGGTCAGGTCCTCGCGCACTTTCCCACCCTCAAAAAAGATCGAGCGCCCGCCGTAACCGCGCTCCACGCTTCCGTCGAGATTGTCCCACTGATCGATCCAGCGGATCCGCGCCGCTGGTAGTTGTGGCTCATCAATGCGGGCGAGGCTGTGTCCCTGAGCCATCTTCCGCAACAATCCGAACACGCCATACAGAACCCCGCGCTCGCTACTGCTGGTAATCAGGAAAGATTCGAATCCGTGGGCTTTCGTGCGTGTGATCCAATACCCGTCGCCGATCAGCCCTCTCGGAGGGCTCAGCGACGGAATCAGCGTCTTCGCATAATTCACGGTGGCCAGGATGATCGAATTCCCGCTGACCTCGCCATTGGCAGTCAAGGTTCGTCCGGTCATTTTCTCGATACCGGACCTCAGTTCCTGTGCCGCATTCTGAAGCACCGGCGACTCGCCAAGAACCACAACCTTCGACGGAAGCTGCCCGTATTGCTTTGCTGATTTAGGATCGAGCGCCGTATAGCGCAGCCACGCATCGGCGTCGGTGGCCGCAGGCCCAGTTTGGGCAAAGCTCGTCCCGGAAACGAACGCGGCCAACAAGATACCGAAAGCAAGCTTGCGTATTGCGGACATCAATCCAGCAGGGCGTAAGCGACGATCGTATTTCCGCGGATCTTGCAACGTTTCTCCACCTGTTCCAAAAGTCGCGATTCCAGATTAGCTGGATCCGGCACCATCTCACAGGCGGCGATGTCTTCTTCGCTCGCACCATGAAAACACAATTCGCAGACGCCCAGACCACCTTCCGAGCGAACCGGAGGCCCAAACACACGGCAAGTCATCGGACGCGATTCATACAGCTCACACAAACCAGTCCCCGGATCAAGCGCCGGACACGGCTCATGGTTGGCGAACTCATCGAACTTCTGTGCCGACTTGTCGTTCTCGTCGAGAATCCCTGTCTTTTGATTTCCCGGGAATTCATCCCGCAAACGCGACCACGACTCGCGAGCACGCTGGAATACCGCAGCTGCACGATCGGGATCCCGCTTCTGCAGTTGCGCCACTCCTTGCCGCAATCGCAAAGCATCGAGTTGATTGATCGCAAACACCCCGATGCAACACTGCGTGCAGCCCGGGCGGCAGGCTAGCCACTCGCCGCTGCGACGCGTGGCGTCCGCCAATGCCGCATCCACAATTTGTATCAGCTTCTGATGCCCGGAGGCTGGAAAGCGCCCTGCCACCCGCTGAGCATACCTCATTCGCGAAAAACGTTCGGGACCCATGGCAGCGGAATGGAGTCGAAGTTCTTCTCGGCGCTCTCTGCGAAGCCTGCGCGAGTTCCGTGGTGAAAGCCTATTACCGCCGCGTTCGCCGAGAAATGCCCCCGAGAACGTCGAGGCGTAAGGCATCGTAGTGGTTGAGTTTCCGGTCGCGTGACAACCTAGGAAGTGTCGTTGTGGGTGGGATCTTGAGCATCGGAGTTGCTTGTTCCTTTTACGCGACCGAGGCTCCTGCACTGAACCTGTTTTCGCCGCTTTCTCCAGTGTCCAGGCGAATTTCGCAGACCTCGCCGATCAGACTGGCCGCCCAGCGGTACACGTTGTTGTCGCGCACTGCCTTCCGCATCCGCTGCATTCGCAGTTCTTTTTCTTCCGGAGTCATCTCCAGCGCAGCGCGGATCGCCTCCGCCGTCTGATCAATGTCGTAAGGATTCACCTGCAGCGCGTCGCGTAGCTCGCGCGCGGCGCCGGTAAAACAACTCAGAATGAGCACTCCCCGTTCGTCCTGTCTTGTGGCCACGAATTCCTTAGCCACCAGATTCATGCCGTCGTGTAGAGAAGTCACCAGACATAGATCGGCTGCCCGGTAGTAAGGCTCGATTTCTTGATGGCTGTGTTGGCGCTCCAACAGAACGATCGGCTTCCATTGGTCGGCACGGAAACGCCAGTTGATGCGCTCAACCTCGGCCTCGATCTCCGCCTGCAAATCGTGATAACGCTTGATATGCGTCCGGCTGGGCGCTCCGATCTGAACGAAGGTAAACACTCCCTGATAGCGCGGATATTTCTCCAGAAATCTCTCGATCGCCAGGAACCGTTCCAGAATCCCTTTGGTGTAATCCAAGCGGTCGACCCCTAGTCCCAGGACTGCGGCCTCGACGCCCAGGCTCTTTAATAACGACGCCCGCACTTCGTAGGCCGATTGCCGTGGAGTCTTCGGCTGCACATCGGCTAACTCGACGCTGATCGGGAATGGATGCACCCGCGTTCGATGCTCAAGGCGCTGCACGGTCGAATGATCCCAATCGATGCGAGATTCCACCACACGGTCGACGGTCTGGAGGAAATTCGTACAGTGCGCCTGAATGTGGAAGCCAATCAGATCGGCGCCCAGCAGCCCATCCACGAGTTCGCGCTGCCACGGACAAATCCCGAACGCCTCAGGATTCGGCCACGGAATGTGCCAGAAAATTGCCACACGTGCATCCGGACGCCTTTGCTTGATTAATCTCGGCAACAGCGCGAAATGATAGTCCTGCACCAGTACCACCGGATTCTCGATACCCTCCATCTCCTCCAGCAAGGCTTTCGCGAATTTCCGATTCACATCCTGATAATGTTTCCAGTCATCGGCCCGGAACGTGGGTCGTGTATGAGCAATGTGGCACAAAGGCCACAAACCCTCGTTCGCGAACCCGTAGTAGTACCCTTCTTCCTCTTCCTTCGATAGCCAGACGCGCCGCAGAGTGTAATGCGGGTCGTCGGGCGGCACCATCAATCGGCCACCGGAATCCACGGTTTCAGAGTCCGCGTCACCCGAGCCATGCGCCACCCAGGTTCCGCCGCAAGCACGCAGCACCGGTTCGATAGCGGTCACCAGTCCACTGGCAGGAACGTTGACTTCGATCGACTTTCCGCGACGCACGTGCGTATAGGGCTCGCGGTTCGATACAACGAACAGTCTGCCCTCCTCAAGTCGTGCGCGGACATGCACCGCCAAGCGCTCCGGCGTCCACACCGATTCGCCTGTCTCACGCAGCCGGGCCTCTAACTCTGCCGCTGACCGGGCGGTATTCAGGCTCTCTGCGAGCGTTGCCACCTCGCGTGCCAACGGACGAAACAGATCCAGATCGAGGGGCTTGATTCGCGCCGACATCGCACGTCCCGTGCGTAAAGCTTTAATCCAGTGCGCCGTTCGAGCGATGGGCCCTGCGATGCTCCATCGCACGATTAACAAGGTGATCAGAACGATCAAGACCACGTGCGCCAGTGCACTGAGAAATGTTTCCCGCCAAATCCTGAGTACCTCGCCGTGGATGTAACCTGTGTCGTGAACAATGGCTAGACTTCCGATCAGCGTGTCGTCGCTATGCAAGGGCAAAGCATAGATATGGATGGACGCGATCCCCATCCTCAGAAAGGCCTTAGTGTCGTGATTGTCCTTCAGGGATTGCAGAACAATAGGAGGAGCGCTTTCCATCAGCGGCTGCAAAGTGGTCGTTACGGCAATCGGATGGCCTTGCGTGTCGTAGACAGCCAGACCGGCGAGGTGTTCCCGATTGGCGAATTGCTGAACGGTTCGCTGCAGAGTGCGCTGTGCATCCCGCTCAAGATCGTGCTCGACATTGCTGGCGAGGCTCTCTCCCAGAACCTCGGCACGACGGTCCAAGTCCCTCCGCATCTGCCTTCTCAGGACCACGACCTGGTAAGCGGACGTGCATAGAGACACCAGAGTCACACCAACGATCAGGGAAATGATAAGCCGGGCGCTGAGTAGTCTCATCTACAGGACCTCGTACCGGAACCACAGAGACCTACCACCGCCGGGACAGGCGAAGTTGCGGGCGCTAGCGGCTTCCAACTTTCTCGTTTTTTGCACTTCACGGCCGTGCGAGAAAGATCTACCGCTACGACGCGTGGCAATCGAGGGCCGCACACCTGCAAGGAATGCAGACCTCCACGTTCACCGAACACACACCGGCTTTATTCAGAGGACGAAAACATGCAAAAGGTTGCAACACACATGCCAAACGGCAAGTTGTTGCATTTCTTGATGGTAGACAGAGGCATGCCACTGCAAGGGATGTAATTCTTTCGTGTTTTCGTGTGAGACTGCCTGAGTACCAAATTAACTCCAGACCATCGTGCTAATCGAATTCGCTGCGAGGGGAAATTCTACAACCTTCGACGACTGTTTTAATGTGACGGTCCTCGCGTCTCCCGGGTTCGACACCACCAGCACTCTTTGCCCATCCGGATTCTCGAATGCGACGTGCGCAACACCCTTCACCTCACCAGTCGATTCGAAACGCTTCGCTCCGCGGCGCACATTGCGCGAGAAATGTGCAAAGGCCCAATACTGACCGCTCCTGGTGACGTCTCTTGTCTGCGAATGAATCGTGACCATGCCTCCGCAGGGAAATGGCCCGATATTCGGCCGCCCTTTTTCGTCCAGCGCCAGATTCCATCCGGTGACCGACCGGCACCAGTTGCGGATCGCCTGGGTAAACGTCTGTCCCCAGTTCGCCCAGTCAGTGGCATAGTCAGGCGCTGTATAGTCCGGACCACCCTCGGTCCAGTAGAGACCTGCATCTGGGTAGGCTGCATGCAACTTGCTCATCTGATCCGGTGTACCAACGTATCCATGGAAAGCCACGTCATGGCAATATTTCCGCACAGCGGGATCGTCCAGTTCGGCGACGGCACGGCCCCACAAGTTGTAGTTGTGGTCGAGAATCCAGATCTTCGTCGATAGACCGTTCTTCGCGAGCGTCGGCCCCAGATGGTTCTTCACGAATCCCATCTCGTATTCCTGCCCCCACAAACACGCCGGCATCCTGCCGTCTTGGTCGGTGTCCACCTCGTTCTGTACTGTCACGGCCTGGATCGGCACGCCTTCCGCGGCATAGGCCTGCAGGAATTTCACAAAGTACAGTGCGTACGGGTCGAAGTGATGCTGGCGCATGGATCCGCCCAGCATCGACCCGCCTGCTTTCATCCAGCCCGGCGGGCTCCATGGTGACGAAAACAAGAACAAATCAGGGTTCTGCTTGCGCGCCTCGCGTAGCACCGGCAACACATACGGCTGATCATGGGCGATCGAGAACCGCTTCATCTCCGGATCGGGCTCGCCCTCGTCATAGCTGAAGACCTCCGTCGAATAGTCGCTCGACCCGACACAAGTCCGGCAGACGCTCAATCCCATCTCCGAAGGATGAAACAGTTCGTGAAACAACTGCTCGCGAACCGGAGCGTCCAGCCGGTTGAACGTGTAGCAGGCTGCATCCGTGAAAGCGGCACCGAACCCGAGCATCTCCTGAAATTTTTTCGCCGGGTTAAGCTCGATCACATTTCCGCCAGCCGATCCGCGCTTCCATGCCAGAGATGGTTGCGCCTCGTAACGCTTGTTGCCCCCAGTTACGCGCACGGTTAGGTCGCCCGCCTGTGGCTCGGGTACCCGTGAGCCGGGAAGTGCCGCCGCCACTTCAACCGCCGATGCCGCAACCACTCCGCACGCTGACAATTTCAGGAAATCTCTTCTGGTCTTTTCGCTCGACACCGGGGCCTCCTGGCAAGAAATGGAACCTGTGAGTATAGTTCCAACGAACGCCAAATTCATATGAGAGTACCCATGAACTTCTTCGTAAGACTGTTCTTAATTCCCGGAATGATCCTTCTTGTCTCTCTGCTTGCGGCGGCGCAAACCTCATCCCCGGAACCTGCCCGTCCAGGATGGAAGCTGGTCTGGTCCGACGAGTTCAACGCGCCCGATGGCACGCCCGTCGATTCCTCCAAGTGGGTCTCAGAAACAGGAGGCAACGGCTGGGGCAACGACGAACTCGAGTACTACACGACCCGACCGCAGAACTCCATTCAGGAGGGGGGCAATCTCGTTATTCACGCAACCGAAGAGAAGTACACCGGCTCCGACGGCGTCACACGCAACTACACCTCGGCCCGCCTCAAGACCCTGGGCAAGTTCTCGCGCAAATACGGACGCTTCGAGGCCCGCATCAGGATTCCCCGCGGACAAGGCATCTGGCCCGCTTTCTGGATGCTCGGCGAAGACATCGGCAAGCTTGGATGGCCGAAGTGCGGCGAGATCGACATCATGGAAAATATCGGTAAGGAGCCTGCGCTAGTCCACGGCACCATTCACGGTCCCGGATACTCGGGCGGCCAAGGCATCAGTGCGCCCTTCGGCCTTCCCGGCGACCCGAACTTCGCCGACGACTTCCACGTTTACGCCGTCGAGTGGGACAAGAAAGCGATCCGCTTCTACGTCGACGATCACCTCTACGCCACGCGCACGCCCGCCGACCTCCCCCACGGAACGAAGTGGGTCTACAACCACAACTTTTTCGTGCTGCTGAACGTCGCGGTCGGCGGAGGCTGGCCCGGCCCTCCCGACAGTTCCTCAGTCTTTCCCCAAACCATGCTGGTCGATTATGTTCGGGTATACAAGCGCTAAGTTTTCTCGATACGCTTGCTGCCCTCGATCCACGCCGGCTACATGACCGGTGCTGCCTTCCCGTCGGACCACTTGCCTACGGGAACAACAAACACGTCGATCGGTTGAGCACCTTTAAATTGCGGATTCAGCATTACGGGTGATTTCGGAAGATCCGCGCCCCAAACGGCACCGTCGAGAGCGGGCGTATAGAACATCAAATGGGCCAGGTTGTGATCGCCATGATCGGTAAGATAAGCCTCCTTCGACATCATGTAGCTCATGGCCCCGGATTCGAGCGCGGGCAGCTCTCCCTTTCCAAATGCCGCTTTGGTGGCTTCGAAGATCTCAGTTATGTTTCGCCCGGCTAACGCCAACTCCGTTCTCTTGTATGTGACCGGCAAGACCGATCGCACGGCTGGTGGATTGAAGCAGATCGGACCCCGAAGTTTGGGGTTCCAGAACTCGGGAGAGTCGGCAGGGGACATCCAGCCTCGTTCTACAACACAGACGAAGCCATTCTTACCCTGGATGGCGGTCTCATAGCCGTGCTTTCCAAGTACCAAGACTGTCGCATCGTTCGCGATCGACTCCGGAGCGGCGCTACGCGCCAGGACCATTTCGGCATTCCGGTCCGTCATCAGATATTCATCTACCGGCGCCATATGCGGATATTGGGTTTTGGCTGCTCCGGCCCGCATCTCTCGTGCCGCAAATGTCATGCCCAAGGCGAGAACCAGAACAGCGACTACAACAAATCGATTTGAACTCATGGGCTTCTCCAGATGTTTACGGTTTTCCGCCTCTCGTCGCGCTGCGCGCGTTCATTCTTGCTAATATGTTGATATCAACGTTAGTCAAAGAGTATAGCAAACATTTATCATTCACGTATGGCAAGGGCGGGAGCGAGTTCTTCAATCGCGAAGCCGTTGTTTTCTCGGCGATCTCAGCGGCCGTTCTCCGCGACCTCAGCGGTAAAAGAATTTGGCAAGAAAAATATGCCCGCCGAAGCCGCAAAAGCCCAGCCGGTGGCTTATGAAACGACGATCCTGGTCCGCGATTCTTGCCTCTGCCTTCACCTGCAGCGCGCGGCGCGGGCGCTCGCGCGGCGGTTTGACGAGGCACTGCGCCCCCTGGATCTGACCAACGGGCAATTCTCGCTCATGATGTCTCTGAACCGCCCTGCGCCACCTGCGATGGGCTCAATCGCATCGTTGCTGGCAATGGATCGAACGACTTTGACCGCCGCCCTGAAGCCGCTGGCTCGCCGCGGCCTGATCAAGGTAACAAAAGACCGGGACGACCAACGCGCTCGTTTGCTGGAGCTGACTCTGCCGGGAAAGAAGTTGCTCGCGCGAGCCGTCCCAGTGTGGCAGAGTACTCATGCCGCAATTGAGGCTTCCCTGGGTGAGGGGGAGCCTGACCGTCTGCGGAAGATTTTGGGCGCGCTCTCCTAACGTCGCCACATTGAAAATTGTCCCGCGTCTTCCTTTTACCACTCCCACCCACATCGACACCGGACCGAATCTGACAATCGCAGCTTTCTCAAGAGCGCCTTACAAACAGCACATGACCGCATCCACATCGCCTTCTCCTGAGAATATGGTGCGTTGAGGGTCACCTTCGTTTCGAAAGAGGTTGCTTTGCCGTTCCTGCCGAAGAAGTTTGAGAGGGCGACTGCCGTATGGCCAGCACCCACCTGAAGGATAATGACGTTTGAAGGTAATCGTCAGTATGACCCCCAAAATCGCAGGCATACTCGAAACGAGTTTGTACGTCACGGACTTAGCGCGTTCGGCAAAGTTCTACGCTGAGGTTCTGGGCTTCGAGCGCCCTGACGCAGACGAGCGCATTACCGCGATGGGAGTCGGCGGTCATCAGATCCTCCTGCTATGCAAGAAAGGCGCCGCGAAGGACTGGAAGGTTCCTCATGACGGTGACGGGCAGCTGCATGTCGCCTTCGCAATCAACCGTGATCAGTTGGAACGCTGGGAGTCTCGCCTTGCAGAATGTGAAATAGCGATTGAGCATCGACGGACTTGGCCACGCGGTGGACACAGCATCTATTTCCGAGATCCTGATGCCCACCTGGTCGAACTCGCCGGGAGTGTGGCGTGTCTACTGAAGACGCAGCAAGCATTCGGGCGACTGAGCCGATGATCTATTCAACTCGATAACTTCAGCTCGCGCACCGCATCTCCCGCACCGCCGAGATCGGCGAGTCGCATCTCCGAGTACTTCCGCGAAAGGATCAGTCCTGGCGCGCCCGCGCGGAACACCGCCAGAACTGCCTGCTTGACGCTCTCCGCCGTGCATTTGCTGTGATTGGCCTCGGTGGGGATATCGATATCAATGCCCGGCCAAATCAGCGTCCTGGTACCGGCAACGCCCTCGAGCGCGCGTTTCGTCTCGCGATAAACGTAATCCGGCGAAAGTCCGGTCTTAGGAATGTGATCGTAGCTGCCCTCTTTGAATCCCATCACGGCATAGTTGAAATCAAGCAAGCCCGGCTTGGTGAGATCCGCATAAAGGGTCGAGCCAGCGTTGTCGACGTACAGCGCCATGCGCTCGCCGCCGCAGTTGTTGTACATCACGACCTTGATGAAATCCGAATAGTTCGAAAGCTCATGAAGATCCTGCTCCGCGCGATAAATCGGATTGAAAGAATTGTTGTGCCAGATGTGCCACCCCACGGGTACCGTGGGCTTAGCCGTCTTCACGGTTTTGTATATCGCCGCGTACATCTCTCGAAGGCTGTCTGTCCATAACATCTCCCAGGCCGCCAATTCCGGATACCGAAGCAACAGTCGCCAGAATTGTACGTAATATCCATCCACAGGGCGCGTGCCGCTCCGGGACGCGCGAACGAATTTTTCTAATTCCAGAAAGCCCTGCTTCGCGCGTTCCGCATTGATGCCACGCTCTTTGGCTCTGCTCTGACAAAACTCGCAGAAACAAGTAACGTTCCCCGGATCGACCGGAGGCACGTCATGCGTGGCTCCTAAGCTGTCGCATAGCGCACCCTGCCGCTCTGATCCCCACATGATTCCGTCAATGTCATAGGAACACGCGTAGTCCTCGACCAGGCCGGTCAGAAAATTGCGGTACTCCGGATTATTCATGCAAAGCGTATCGGCGTTGCGTCCGTAGAGATCGCGCTCCTGCAGTTTCTCGATATTCGGCAAGTCGGTGCGAAATACGTCCTCGAGCCAGCAGATGACTTTCATGCCGCGCTTTTTGGCAACGGGAAGTACCTCGGCCAAAATATCCAGATTGCCGTGGTCAGGCGCGCGAGTGTTTTTCAGGACCGTGTTTTTGTAGTACTGAGGATGAGGTGTGGCGAAGTTCCCGCCATGGAAATTGAGATCGTATTCCTGCTTTCCGTGATCAGGCAGCGGCTGCCCCGGAATCTGTCGTCCGGCGATACCGCGACCGTAAGTGAATACCGCAAGGAACAAGGTATTCACCGCACCTCGTTCTTGCAGCACGTCGAGTACTTTCTCCGTCCCTTCATCCACGAACGAAACCGCTCCCACTTGGATACCGATTGTTTTGGAGGAAACCGAAGTGTGTCCTGCGGACGGCATAGCCAAAGCAGCGCCCGCACCTGCGCCAATCTTGATGAACTCCCGACGATTCAGATCCGATTTCAACATTGGTTGTCCCCAGTCCGCGACAAAAGTGCGGCGTTTGACCTCCTGAAAATTGTGGACGCCATTGTAGCCGTTTGTTGAACCGAGGGTCGCACGCACCACCATCCGCGGGGAAACTCATCAGTCTTAGCAGCATTCTGTGTGTCAGAGTTTTTACAACGCAATGACATTGTCGAATCACCCACAGGATAGCCTTCTTCGGCGTCTTCTCACCCCACACTGGCTGAATCCCATCAGGAGGATCAAAATTCATCATAGTTCGACCGACGCTTACCGCACCTCTTCGCATCGCGCTGCTGCTGATTGCTGCCGCACCGGTTTTACCCAATCTCGCGCTGGCGCAGTACACGTTGACCAGGCTGGTCACCACTACAAAAGATCCAAAGTTGAAAAACGGATGGGGACTTGCTTATTTGCCGGGCGGTCCTTACTGGGTGTCCGATGAAGACACCGGGCTTTTTACCGTCTATCAGGCCAACGGCACGATCGTCTCGCTGGTCGTGACAGTTCCTCCAGCGACAACTGGGACAGGATCACCAACCGGGATTGTCGCGAATACCACGACCGGATTCGTTGTCACCAAGAACGGCGTATCCGGACCCGCTGCCTTCATCTTCGACACGCTCGATGGCACGATCAGCGGTTGGAACTCCACTGTCAATGGCAACACCGCAGTGATCGCGGTGAACGGCAGCGGCACCGCAAACTACACCGGGTTGGCGATTGGGACTTCGGGAACGCAAACGGTCCTGTAGGCAGCCAACCAGGCGAAAAATCGGATCGAGGTCTACAACAGCAACTTCAAACTGGTGAAGACGTTTACGGACGCGAAATTAACCGGACTCACCGTGTATGGCGTGGCCTTCATCAAGGGTTTCGTCGTAGTCACGTTCAGTGGAGCTTCGACGGCGCTGTGGATGTGTTCAGTGCCTCGGGAACGCTCTTGAAAACGCTGGTTCCCCCAACTTCCGTCTCGAAGGGTCCCTGGGGACTGGCGCTCGCTCCGAGTAACTTCGACACGCTCAGCAACACCTTGCTCGTCGGCAATGTGGATGACGGCACGATTCATGGCTTCCGCACTTCGACTGGGAAACTGGTGGGCCAGGTTAAGGACAAGAATAATAATAATGTGATCAGCATTCCCGGACTGTGGGGCATCGAGTTCGGCGGTGGATCACCGAACAACGGAAATACCAACCAACTCTTCTTCGCAGCCGGAACCAGCGGATATCTGACGGGAGAGTTTGGAGTGCTCAACCCTTAACGCTGCCTCTGCAGCGGCTTACGCACGGCATCTCGGCTTTCGAGGTGCCGTTTTTTTCCGCCGGAACGGTATCGGGCAGGGTTGCTGAGGTGCAACGATCTTCGCTCGCCTTAAGGCTACCCTGACAAAGATTCGTTCGGTGCGTTGCCCATAAGGCAGGCCGATTTTGCCGCACGCTCCGATCGGTTTGTGAGATGATCGCGTTCCTGGCGTTCGACTCGAGTGCCTTGACCGCAACATCTCAGGACTCGAATCAAGCTTTCAGCGGTCTTGGAAGCTTGCAGTTCATAGATGAGGTACACCACTATTCGTTCCAAGCTGTTCGCTTTGCTCCTCTCCCTTGCAGGTCTGTTTTCCCTTAACACACTAACCGCATCGGCTACTGCGTCCGCGCCTGCTCCTGCGCCTGAAGAGCATCGGTTGCGCCTGTTTCACACCCATACCGGCGAGCGCATCGATATCGTCTATCGCGTCGGAGACACTTATATTCCGAGCGCATTATCGCGCCTGAACAATTTCTTGCGCGACCATCGCACGGGCGATGTGCATGTGTACGATCCGCGCGAGTTCGATTTACTCGAGGCGATTGAAAATAAGTTGGGTCGCCCCCAGGCCGAGATCAACATCATTTGCGGCTACCGCACGCCCTGGAGCAACGCATTCTTGCGAGCCCGTTCTTCGGCAGTTGCCCAGCACAGCCTGCATATGCAGGCCATGGCGATTGATATTCGGATTCCGGGCGTGAAGACGTCGGTACTGCGCGATGCGGCACTCTCCCTGCATCGGGGAGGGGTTGGATATTACCCGGGAGAGGACTTTGTCCACGTAGACGTTGGGCGCGTGCGTCGCTGGTGAAAAACTGCACCAGCTACTCTCAGCCTGAACAGGCCTTCCGCTGAGCCAGCGCTCGGCGGAGGGCCTCATCAAGACCATAGATATCGTCGAAAAAATGCGCTTCGCCGTTTTCGTCGGCAGTCGCGGTCATATAAACGATGAAAACGGGAAAGGGATGGACCAGGCTGACCGGCACCGTCCTGCTGCCTTCCATCGCTGCGTGAACCTCGTCTCGGCCCCACCCGGAATTGAAGCGCAGAACCCATTCCGCAAGCTCTTCCGGCTTTTGCACGCGTATGCATCCGTGGGTCAAGTCGCGTCGTGTTTTGGAGAACAGCTTTACCATCGGCGTATCGTGCATGTAGACGTCGTATTCGTTTGGAAAGCTGAACTTCACAAGTCCCAGCGCATTGTGTGCGCCCGGCCTTTGCCGGATTGCGAACCGGCCTGAGCGCAGCCCACTCACCACATTCCCTCCGGCAACCCTGCCATGGGCATCCACCACTTCGTATGCATGACTGGCGATGTAGCCCGGATTTCCTTCAATGCGCGGCAATAGTTCGGCCCGTTCAATGCTTGCAGGCACGTTCCAGTAAGGCCGAAAAATAACCGATTGCATCCGGCCACCAAAGCTCGGCGTGTCGTTTTTTCCGTTCGCTTTTCCGTCCAAGACCCTCATGGTCATGACGGGGTTGTACTCTTCGTCGTAGGCACGGAGCTGGAATTCCGGAATGTTGACGACAATCACGGGCTGCGAACTTCCAAATGGAATCCAGCGCCAGCGTTCGAGTGCCAGTTCAAGCTGATTTACTCGGGTCGTCACTGCTTGCTTCGCGTCCCCGTCCTCGGCTTGTTCTTCGTAAGCTTGTAGCGCCTCCTCCGTCTGCAGGTATTCCGGGAATGTCGGCTCGAGTTGTTGGAAGGCTGCCGCTACATCCGACGTATCCACCACATTGTGTTTCAGGAACTCCGCGAGATTGATTTTTTTCGCATCAACATCGTAGTTAACTCCAACCTGATGAGGATCGATACGCCCGAGATGAACATCTGAGGCATACCGCATCGCCGAAACGGTGAGAGCGAGATCGAAGTCAATCAGGCCGTACTCCGAGTTCTTTCCTAGCATTTGCACACGCGCCGCCCACTTGGGTCCGTCGTAGTCCTCGGGATTCAATCCCTTCTTTTCAGCGCTCTCAAGCTGTGCGATAAGTCCTCGGGCTTGACTTGTAAGTTCGGCGTCACGAAGCCAAACGAGGCTGCGTCCCATTGATTCGTAGAAGTTTCTTAGGGGTACTTGGACGGTGGAGAAATTGGGGCACTGCAGGTCGGAAAGCCTGCCAGAGTCGATCATCTTCATCAGTGCCGACTGGCCTTCTGAAGAGAGTTGATGAGTTGTAGCGCCGGTTAATGCTGCGAAGAATGCGTGGCTGGCTGACCCTCCTCCGCCAGCTCCGATAGAAAAGACCAGCAGAAGGAGAGAAAAAAAACGAATTCGGATCGCCAAGACAACACCTCCTGCGGACGACCCAGCAATGGGCGGCACACAAAAAGCGTGTGTGAGCGCGAAATATTGAAATGCTTAAGAAATCTCTAGCGTTGGTTTATCAGCCCCCGAGCAACGCGGGACACTCCCAAAACCATAAGATCGACACCCTTAAAATCTCTATGGGGTCAGCTGCGAGGCAAGTGGGCATTCTGCGAACGGGTTGTTCGCGGCAGCTTCGCGCAGAGCGGCAGCGCATGGGCCCTGCCACGGAGGGAACGTATTTTGTTTCAGTAGCTGATGCTAGTCGCTGTGCAGCGCCCGCACCGGATCGACGCCCGTTGCCTTTCGCGCTGGTAGATAACACGCAGCCAGGCCCGCGATGAAGAGCAGAATCGTCGCACAAAGATATGTAACCGGATCCGTCGCTTTCACCCCGAAAAGCAAACTGGCCAACAGAGGAGTAGAAAGTAGTGCTGCGATCGCGCCGATCGCCACTCCGACGAGCGCCAGCTTCGTCCCTTGGGTCACAACCAACCGCAGCACATCCTCCCGCCGGGCTCCAAGAGCCATGCGGATTCCGAATTCCCGCGTGCGCGTCCGCACCGCGAAAGCGACAATGCTGTAAAGCCCCATGGCACTCAGGCAGAGCGCCAGCACCCCGCAGAACAGCATTACGTTCTGCGCCAACACAACCGGCATGTATTCCAGACCGAGCTGCTCCGCCAGCGACATATCCTCGCCGATCGGAACCGTAGGATCGATCGACTGCACGGCGCGACGAATTTCACGCAGCGCTGGCGCCGGATCACCATCAATTCGAAGCGCAAACCGGATGTCGCCTTCCCGCGTCGCATTCGATTGCCAATAGGAGAGGTACAGGTGTGGTTCCGCAGAGTGCGCAGAGCTTCCGGGCTGGAGATCCGCAGAGACACCAATCACCTGAAACGGCTGAGTATTGATGAACAAAGTCTGGCCGACAGCCGAGTTGCCGGGCCACAAGTGTTGAGCCAGCGTCTGGTTCACCACTGCTACGAGGTGCGATCCGGCACGATCCTGTTCTTGGAATTCGCGGCCTTGAAGCAACGGTACTCGTAAGGTCCGAAAGAAATGTTCACTGACATCTTGTTTGTGAACCTCCAGGCCCATGCGTTGACCCTGCGCTTGAGCAGAAGGACTGACTTGAGCGCTGCGCCCGCTCTCCCAGTCCCACACCAGCCCCTCGCCGCCCTCCATGAATGCAATGTCCTCAATGCCGGGCATTCCGTGGAACTGTTGGTCGACACGTCGAAGGAGCGATTCTGTTTGCGCTTGCGTGTACTTCACGAGTTCCGGGCGCAGCCGCAGCACGACCATATTCTCGGGATCGAAATTGGTTCCATGCCGAACCTGCAACGCGCTGCGGACCAGCAGACCAGAAAAAGTCACGAGAACCATCGACAGGGCTAATTGCCCGATCACCAGCGACTGACGCAGCCAGCTTCGAGTGTGCTGCGAGGCCGATCCACCGTCCTTCAGTTCGGTAACGAGGTCCTGGCGCGAAGCTCGTATTGCCGGAAGCAAGCCGAACAGCGCTCCCGTCACCAATGCCAAAGCAATCGAGTAGAGAAGAACCCGCCAGTCAAAGCTGAGGTCATAGAGATGGTGAAACCCTTCGCTGTCGGTGGAATAAAAGCTCGAGAGCAGCCGCTTCGCCATAGCCGAGAGCACTAGCCCGCCCGCGCCCCCAAGGCACGACAGCAGGAGGCTTTCCGTCAAGAGTTGTCGTATTAGGCGTGCTCGGCCAGCGCCAATAGCAAGCCGGATAGAAATTTCTCTTCTGCGCGTTACACCACGCGCCAGAAGCAACCCAGCGAGGTTCGCGCAAGCTATCAGCAGCAATGACGCCGTCACCGACATCAGCATCTGCATCTGGACCAGATGATTTTCTTGGTCATAGGGAGATTCGCCGTTTGCCATGGCGAGAACAGCTTGTCTTTGTCCGCTTCCATCCGGCCAGTCGCTGGCCGACCACACCATGCCACTACGGACCTCGGCCTGCGCTTGCATTGGACTCTGGTCTGCTGCGAGCCGTCCCAGCATCGCGTCGAACAGAGAGCAGTTATAAGAGCCGTCATTACACCCGGAACCAATTGCGCCATACATCATGGCGGGAATCCACACTTCCACGGGTCTGCCGGTGACATCGCCATAAAATTCCGGCGGCGCAACACCGATTACCTTCAAGGCCACGCCGTTGATCTGAATCTCGCGGCCCCGTACGCCCACCTCTTGGTTGAAGTGAGCCTTCCACAGACGATCGCTAATGACGGCCACAGCATCCCGGCTTCGTACCGTGTCTTCTTCCGGCAAGAAGCTTCGTCCGAGCGCAGGCTGAACTCCCAGCAAGCTGAAATAGTTTCCGGAGACGAACTCGCCGCGAATCTCCTCCGAGTTGCCGCCGCTGACCAGGTGCAGCTGCGCGACCTGCGTTTCGACCGCCAGACCGGAGAACGACGAATTGTGATCTCGAAGCTGCTCGAATTCTGTATACGAAAAGCCAGCGCCGTAATGTCCCGAGGGTCCCTGGGCATAAATACGCACCAGGCGCTCAGGGTGTGAGACAGGTAAAGGCTTCAGGTACAGGGCATCGACAAAACTGAAAATCGCGGCATTCGATCCGATCCCCAGTGCCACGGTCAGAACGGCAATCGCAGCAAATCCAGGCGACTTCCTCACTTGTCGCGAGGCATAGCGCAGGTCCTGAAGCAGCAGTTGCATGATGACTCCCCACGCCAACGTTCTTTCGAACGAGCACGTCACGTACCAGTAATGGCCCCGCGAAGTGTCCTATTACCAATCAAGAAGCGATCATCGCGGTTCGTCAGAGTGCGACGGATGGCCGAAAACGCGAATCCCTGTCCACGACCGAACACCCTGCGTTCGAGGATCGCCCTTGGATCCGGAACCTTTTGACAACCACTGGCGCACCTTAGGCTAAACTCCCGCAGGCGGAAACCCATGAGCATCATGAAGAACGCTGGCCGGTCCGCAGGCTCGCTGTCTGCCATCGCATCAGTCTTTGGAGTCTTTGGTCTGCTTTACGTTCCCGGCAAACTGATCGTCCACGGCGATGCTGCCGCTACAGCCCGCAACCTCGCGGCGTCTGAAACGCTCTTTCGTCTCGGCATCGCCGGCAACCTGATCGGTCAGGCTTTGTTTATCTTTGTAGCTCTCGCACTCTACGACCTACTCAAGCCCTTCAACCAACGACACGCCGTGGCCATGTTAGCCCTGATTCTGGTCTCCATCCCGATCGCGTTTCTGATGAACTTAACGCCATCGCCGCCCTGATACTTGTGCGTGGAGCGGATTTCCTGTCGCTAGTTGACCAGCCGCAGTGCGACATTCTGGCGAGGTTGTTCCTAAGGCTGCATGGCCACGGTTTTGATATCGCCGGTATCTTCTGGGGGCTCTGGCTGTTTCCGCTCGGCCTGCTCGTATACCGTTCGGGATTCCTTCCCCTCATCCTGGGAGTCGGGCTGATGGTGAATTGCTTCGCCTATGCGATTGACAGTTTCACCGCCCTGGTGCCGCAGTATGAGGCAACGGTCTCGCGATGGACGAGTCCGCTACAGTTCTGTGAACTGGCGTGCATGCTTTGGCTATTGATCATGGGAACCAGGAAACACCAACGGCGGGCATAACCCAGGCTTCACCGGCAATCAGCTAGTAATGCTCGCCTGATAACGGGACGCGGAAGCCACTGTCTTTCATCTGTTGAAACCTGCACCAGGCCAACCAAAATTCTGTTCGCTCGGCTTTATCATCAATCCATGCTGCTTCGCCCCGCCGAGCCTGCCGATGCCTTGGCAGTGGCGCGCGTCCATGTGCGCTCTTGGCAAACCGCCTATCGCAACCTTCTCCCCAATGACTATCTCGATCAACTTCGCGCCGAAGATCGTGCCGAAAAATACACGTTTGGTTGCCCGGACCCTCTTCATCCCTACACCATCGTGGCGACCGAAGGTGGCGTTATTCACGGTTTTGTCACCACCGCTCCGGCGCGCGATCCTGACGTCCCCGGCTTTGGGGAACTCTACGCTCTTTACGTGGAACCTGATCACTGGGGACGCGGCATTGGCGCCGCACTAATATCGGCCGCTCGCACCCGCTTGGTTGAGTTGGGATTCAAATCTGCCGTGCTGTGGGTCCTTGCCGGTAACGTCCGCGCCGAGCGCTTTTACCGGCTCGATCAATGGACTGCCGACGGACACCGACGTTCCGATGAGATTTGGGGCATTGTTGTGAATGAACTACGTTATCAGCGAGTTCTGGGAACTTAGTATCTTCATGCGCAAAGTCCTCTGTGTCCCCTGAGGTGAACGGCAATTCACAACTTTGGTCGACACCGCGAATAATGCCGCAAATCAGTTGGAGTTGGCGCAGCGCAACGAGGCACATTAGAGCTCCCGGGATCGCCCATCGGAACCTGCGTTCGGTCTCGGCGCCGACGAGACTGAACGCTCCTTGCGTATGCGGTCGAGTTCATCCAGCCGATCGCACAGCAGCCGGATCAGTTTCGACACCTTTTCCGGATCGGTCTCTTTCGAGGCTTGCTCTGCCAGTTGCTGCCATTCGGAATCCGAAGGTTTGAGCGGATGATCGTTCATATTCGCCTTCTTAGTCAGATTCCCGGTGCTCGGGGCGTGGTCTTCATTTTGCGAACCTCCGAGCGTCGCCGTAACGCACTAGTCACAATGCGATCGAGCAGCAAAATCTCGCAGGCTATCTCGCGAACCTTGTCGATGTGCTCATGAATCGCCGACCGCAAATCATCCGCAACTGGGCGGATCTCGGCAGCCTCTTCAGTCTGGACGAGTCGTGCGCACAGGCTAGTAATGCGATCCGCCATAGGAAGCTCTCATGAAGACAGGACAAAACGTAGCAAACCCTACAAATAGACCGAATCAGGGTGATTCCGTAGTATTTCAGGCGTCAAAATGTAGAAGGACTAGTGCTTCTCCTGATCTTCCTCAGAGCCACTGGGATTCCGCGGCTCGGCGGGGAGAGCGCGTACACTTTGCCTGAATTCCTCAAGCCGTTCGTGGATGGCTCGGTTCAATTGCTCTCTCAGTTCGCGCGATTCGTCGGGGTCCTCGGCGGCAAGGAGCTTATGAACCAGGGCGGTGATCGGATCGGTCAGGTTTGCGGTTCTTGCACTGTAGTGCATCCTACGAATGGCCCGCCCTACAGTGAAATGGGTATGCCACGCCCCGGAAGTACATCCTTGGGCGCAGGTTAGCAGGACCTCATCAGCGGAACGCCGTCCGGTTCAGCGCGCGCCGGAGCCAACGATTAGTGTCTAGGCGCACAGGGGCGACCGCGTACGGCTCTAACGCATTGGGACCTCAACTGAACTCCAGTTGTATTTCCTGCTCTTCTGCTGTCACGCGTATTCGTTGTAGCAGGTCGCATGGCAATACATCCCCTGCTTTAGGTAATCGCGACATGCTTTCCAGGACTGATGGGCTGCTTGCAGACAACACAAATCCTCTCTTCTGGTTGAGTCTCTTCCCGCACAGAAGGACTCCTTTCTCTCTCCCGTTGCCGGTACTTACGGACTCGGCGCCCTCGTGTCCATTGTTTCGTTTGGTGCGGAGACCCGCTGCTGCTCACTTGTGGCGGTTGGAGTCTTAATGCTTTCCACTTCTTGAACGGGAATGAAAACCGTGACTGGCGTAAGTTGGCGCTTCACAACATCCCTTTGTCGTCTTACAGTTCTGCGATTCGGAGTTCACATGATCGACGATAACCTAGCTGTTCCTCGAAAGTTTTGTCGGTCTGTCCAGTCAGACGCTCATCAGCTCGAACTCCTGCACCAGTCGATAGAAGATCAGATGGCAACCGCCCGTGAACTGATCAAGGTAGCTTGCGCCATCCTCGAACACGCGCAGTTAACCAGGCAACTTCTCAATGCCGTGCGGGCTTCATCTACACAAGAGTTCGGTTAAAGCCACAAAGTAGACCTCTCGCCCGGTTCTCATCGGAACCCCGATAGTTATTTGTTAGACCCCGCGATTTGACTCCTCTTTCAGCTTCGATAAAATTCGGGTTCGATTGTTTTCATCCTGGGGCAAACCCAATCATCAATTGAAGCCAAGGAGCCGATTATGAGTAAAGTTCGAGTCCTCGTCGGAACGCGCAAAGGAGCATTCATTCTTACTGCCGATGGCACGCGCGACAAATGGGAAGTCAGTGGCCCCCACTTCGCCGGGTGGGAACTCTACCATCTCAAGGGATCACCTACCGATCCCAATCGCATCTACGCCTCGCAGACCAGCGGATGGTTCGGACAGATCATTCAGCGCTCCGACGATGGCGGCAAGACTTGGTTTCAGCCGGGAACACCCAAGGGCGAAACCGAAGGTCCTGGCGGCATGCTCAAGGGCGAAAGCAACAAGTTCACCTACGACATCTCGCCCGAAACCGGCAAGCCGCTCACCACGCATCAGTTCTATGACGGCACGCAGCATCCGTGGGAGTTTAAGCGGGTGTGGCATCTCGAGCCCTCGCTGAGTGATCCCGACACGGTCTACGCAGGAGTCGAAGACGCGGCGTTATTCAAGTCGAGCGATGGCGGCAAGAACTGGAAAGAACTCTCCGGCCTGCGCGGTCACGGCACTGGACCGAAGTGGCAGCCAGGCGCGGGAGGCATGTGCCTGCACACCGTCATCCTCGATCCAAAAGATCCGAAGCGGATTTATGTCGCGATCTCGGCCGCAGGCGCATTCCGCACCGACGACGGCGGCAATACGTGGAAGCCGATCAACAAGGGCCTCTATTCCAAGTACATTCCCGACCCGACTGCCGAAATCGGACACTGCGTGCATCACATCGCAATGAACCCGAAGCGTCCGGGAGTGCTGTTCATGCAGAAGCATTGGGACGTTATGCGTTCTAACGATGCCGGCGACCAATGGACGGAGATCAGCGGAAATCTGCCTACCGACTTCGGATTTGCAATCGATGTGAATTCAAACGAACCAGACACGGTTTACGTTATTCCGATCAAGAGTGATGGCGAACATTACGTGCACGAGGGCAAGCTGCGTGTCTTCCGCAGCAAAACCGGCGGCAACGACTGGGAACCACTGACGAGAGGTTTGCCGCAGGAAAACTGCTATGTTAATGTCCTGCGCGATGCCATGGCCGTCGATACGCTCGACCAGTGCGGCATTTACTTCGGTACCACGGGTGGCCAGGTCTATTGTTCACCGGATGCCGGCGATTCCTGGATGCCGATCGTGCGCGATCTGCCGGCAGTCCTGTCGGTGGAGGTGCAAACGCTGGAGTGAAGGTGTTCGAAGATAGTCGTAAGGCGGACTTCGAACGAAAATGGAATTGATCGAAGCTCTTCTCGGCGCTCTCTGCGAATGCTTTGCGGACTCTGCGGTCAAAAGCTTTTACCGCCCAGGTCGCCGTGAAATGCCGCTGAGAACGCCGCGGCTTATGGCGTCGTAGTCTTCTGCATCGGGTTATGTCGGATTTTCAGGAGAGGGAATGAATACGAGGCAAACCTTAGTTACGATTTTTGTCTTGATTCTGTCATTCGCCAGTGCGGGAACGGCGCAAGAAAAACCGCCCGCCAAAGCTGGCATATCTCCGCTCGAGACTCAGGTGCGCAAGCTCTGGGAGGCTTTCAAGAACAAAGATAAGGCATCGCTTTCGTCGCTGATCGATGACAACTTCCGCATGTTTGAGGAGGGCCTGAGCACGTTCGGCGATAAGCAAGCAGAAGTCAACGCCCCTGACGAGTATGAACTTCTTCGCTACACGCTCAGCGATTTCACCGTGAAGCCGCTCGGACCTAACAGTGCACTGGTCACTTATAGGGCGCAGTATGAAGGTAAGTCCGGTGGCGAGATCGCAAAAGGAAGCAGCATCTTTGGAGAGGTCTGGAACCGTTCAGGCGATAATTGGAAGGTTCTCTACCTGCAAGAGACATACATAAAATAAAGGTGTTTTGTAATGTCAGTCAGTATTCGCGTCGAACTTCCGCAACATCTCCGTACATTGGCGCATGTCGGGCACGAAGTAGAAATTCAAGTCGAGGGACCTGTAACGCAGCGCTCGGTGCTTGACGCCGTCGAGGCAGCGTATCCGATGCTGAAGGGCGCGATTCGAGATCACTCTACCAAGCAGCGCCGCGCCTTCCTGCGCTTCTTCGCTTGCCAGGAAGATCTGACGCACGAGTCACCCGACGTACCTTTGCCCGATGCAGTTGTGTCGGGGAAGGAGCCATTCCTTATCATTGGTGCGATCGCCGGTGGCTAATCCTTGCGACCTTCGAACCGTGCAGCGAATCTGATGTTGGGAACACTGCATTTGGTTCGGAGGCACACATGAAGCTGAATCACCTCAACTTGACGGTTTCCAACGTTCCGGATGCCCATCGTTTTCTGGAGAAATATTTCGGACTAAGGGGCTACAACGGCATGGAACCACGGGAAGGCATGAGTTTCATGTCGGACGACAGTGGCATGCTGTTGGCCTTGTTCCGCACGAACGGGACCGAGGCGAAGTACCCGCCAGGATTTCACATCGGTTTTATTCAGGACACTGAGGAACAGGTCAACCTGATCAATGAGCGTTTGCGAGACGACGGATATCAGGTCCCCGAGCCGGCGCGTCTTCACGGCTCGTGGACCTTCTACTTTCAGGCGCCGGGAGGATTTCTGGTGGAAGTTCTACACTAATTGTCGGCTGCTAACTCCGTTGTCTCCGGAAGCCAAATCTGAATCGAATGGAGCTACTTTTTCAGCGGGGCTTTCCGTAACTGATGCGCCTGTTCGAACTCATCCGCCAATTGCCGCGTGGAAAGGTTCTCGCGGATGTGGGTCAGCCGTTGCTCCACTTTCCATAGGGCATCTTCGAGGTTCTTTTTGTTGCTGATGGCGACGTCGCGCCACATCGAGTAAGGGCTCGCCGAGATTCGGGTCATCTCCTGTAGCGCGCGTCCACCCGCAGGAAGCAGAGGAGCCTCCGCTCCAAACTCTTCGACCAGAGCTGCCGCCAACGCAGTCGAAATCATCTGCGGGACGTGGCTGATCCACGCGCACAGCCGGTCGTGGTCTTCAGCCGGCAGCATTGCGATCCGCGCGCCAATCTGGTCGATCCATCCCGCAAACTCTGCGAATAATCCTTCATGCAGATTCTGATTGGGCAGCGGAGAGAAAAACCACACGGCATTCTGAAACAAGTCAGGATCGGCGTAGTCGACGCCGCTCAACTCTTTACCTGCCATCGGATGGCCGGCCAAGAAGCGCTTCGCAGCTTTCTTTCCGAAGACCTGCATGGCGCGTTCGACGACAGCGGTCTTCGTGCTTCCGACATCCGTCAGTAGAGCCTTCGCTGGGAGTACTGGACCAACGCGCTCGATCAAATCAACGATTGCCAGCACCGGTGTCGCCAACACGACCAGGTCGCTTCCCCGTACGGCATCCCCAGGATTGACCGTACCGTCGTCGATCGCGCCGCGCATGCGAGCACGCTCGAGCGTTCCTTCGCGGTCGCATCCGACAATGCGCCCGGCAAACTTCTTCTTGCGCAGAGCCAGCGCCAAGGACCCGCCAATCAGGCCGGTGCCGATGATCGTGATTTGGCGAATTGACATAAAGAGATTTAGTCATTGCATCATTTCGTCATTTAGTCCATGAGGAACCATGGAGATCTAATGACCGAATGCTTCAAACCATTCAATGACCAAATGAATGAATAAGTAAAATGACCAAAAGAATCAAATCTTTCTTCCCACCGCCGGAGCAATGATTCTGAGCTCATCCATCAACTTCGCGAATTGCTCGGGGGACAGCGACTGCGCTCCGTCGGACCAAGCCTTATCTGGTGTGCAGTGCACCTCAATCAGCAGGGCATCGGCGCCAGCAGCGACCGAGGCTCGTGCCATCGGTGGGACTTTGTCTCGGCGGCCGGTGCCGTGCGAGGGATCCGCTGTCATTGGCAAGTGCGAGAGCTTATGAATAATCGGAATTGCGGAGATGTCCATTGTGTTGCGCGTGTAGGTCTCGAATGTTCGGATGCCACGCTCACACAGAATCACCTCGTAGTTACCGCCGGCCATGATGTATTCCGCGGAAAGTAATAATTCTTCGAGAGTGGCCGCGATGCCGCGTTTGAGCAACACCGGCTTGCGAACTCTGCCCAGTTCGCGCAGGAGATTGAAGTTCTGCATGTTGCGGGCGCCGACCTGCAGAATATCCACATAAGGCAGCATCAACGGAATCTGCGAGATTTCCATGACCTCGCTGATCACGAGCAGCCCGAATCTTTCGCCGGCCTCGCGAAGTAGTTTTAGGGCTTCCTCGCCGTGTCCCTGAAACGAATAAGGAGAGCTGCGGGGCTTGAATGCTCCGCCCCGCAGGACTTTCGCGCCTGCCTTGGCTACGGCCTCTGCCGTAGAAAACAACTGCTCGCGCGTTTCGACGGAGCAAGGGCCAGCCATGACAACGACCTCGTGCCCGCCCACACCAATCCCATTTTTGAGCTGAACGATTGTTCCTTCGGGACGAAAACTTCGCCCCGCAAGCTTATACGGGGAACTGATGCGATGTACTTCCTGCACTCCCGGCAGAAGTTCGACGTTGCGGATGTCGAAATCAATTCCGGAGCCGACGGCCCCGAGCACGGTCATGCGTGCGCCGGTCGACCGATGAACCTCGAATCCCAGTTTTACCAGGTGCTCAATGACCTGTTGTATCAGCGCCTCACCGGCGCCTTCCTGCATGGCGACAATCATGAAAATCAGCTCCTAGCTTCTCGCTCCTAGCCTCTATGTGCCGCGATTTGCATTCGTTCAGAGTGCTGTTTTGAATTCTTGGCGTGCCGTTTTTCCGAGTTGCGTAGAATCAGAAATGTACTTCTAGCTAAAAGCTAGGAGCTAGCAGCTTCTTTAGTCATTCACTTCCGAATCCAATTCGGTTTCCGGATCTCCCGGTTCTGGAGCCGACACAATTTCTTCCTTTTGAATATTCCGCATCACATCGATGATGCGCTCATAAATGCGGACCAGATCACGCCCCGGCAATGGTCCGCGGTTTGCTCCTTGTACATTTTCAAAAACAATCCGTTCCCGGTCCGGCTCGTAGATTGGCATCGAAGTGTCACGTTTCAACTTCCCAATGGCGATTGCGGCCTTCGCCCGCTCGCTCAGTAGCGACACCAGCTGGCGATCCACCTCATCAATCTTTTTTCGCCAATCTTCGATATCCATGATCTGGACCGTAACCGCCCTAGGTGGCCCATCTTAAAATCGCGCAGTTTGCGATTTTAGGGTGGGGATTTGATGGGACTACTCACCCTTCCGAGGCCACGGCTTCGGCACTAACAGCCGTCAGCCGCTTCACCAACTCCCCCACCGCCGCTGCCTCCCGACCGCGATTCCGCTCAATCGTCTCTACGATCGCGCTGCCGACGACGACGGCATCGGCGAACTCTCCGACTTCGGCGAATTGTTCGGCCGTGGAAATACCAAATCCGAGCGCGATCGGCAACTTCGTCACTCTGCGCAAGCGCTTGACTAGCTTCCGAGCGTCTTCCGCCAGTTGCTGCCGTTGTCCGGTGACTCCAGTCCGCGAGACCGCGTAGACGAAGCCACGCGAGGCTTCGGCGATTCGCTTCAAGCGTTCATCCGGACTCGTCGGCGCAGCCAAGAATACTGGACTCAGATCGTGCTCCCGCATCGCTTGCAGATACTCACCGGCCTCTTCCACCGGCAGATCGGTTACCAGTACTCCGTCCACTCCTGCGGCTCGCGCCACCTTACAGAACTTCTCCATTCCCATGCGCAAAATCGGATTCAGATACGAAAAGATAATCAGCCCGGTCGACTGCGCCTGTTGCCGAATCTCGGCCGCCAGCGTCAGCACCTGCGGCAGCGAAGTTCCGTGCTTCAAGGCGCGCTCGCTCGCCCTTTGAATCACTGGACCGTCGGCCACCGGATCGCTGAACGGCACGCCCAGCTCAATCGCCTCGGCGCCAGCCTCGATCGCCGTCAAGATGATCTCCCGCGTGGTTGCGAGATCGGGATCTCCGCACGTCACGTATGCTACCAGCGGCGGCTTTTTGTAAAAAGTTAGCGGCATTACGATTGAGTCATTGAGTGATTGAGTCATCGAGCGATTCAAAATCACGAAATCTCCCGATCCAAAATCACTCAATCTAACTTTAGGTTTTCTCGCAAAATCCCGATATCTTTATCGCCCCGGCCCGACACGTTGACCATCACGACGTCCGACTTTTTCATCGTCGGTGCGCGCTTGATCACTTCGGCTACGGCGTGCGCCGACTCCAGCGCCGGAATAATTCCTTCCGTACGCGCCAGCAAAGTCGTTGCTTCGAGCGCTTCCGCATCCGAAGCAGGGACATACTCCGCCCGTCCTGCGTCGCGCAAGGCCGCGTGCTCCGGTCCGATCGACGGATAGTCCAGCCCCGCCGACACCGAATGCGTCAACGCGATTTGACCGCCCGCGTCTTGCAACACGTAAGAATAGGTTCCCTGCAACACCCCTGGCGAACCTCCGCGGAAGCGAGCCGCATGATCGCCCAATGCTGCGCTGCGGCCACCGGCCTCCACGCCGATCAATTGGACCTTCTTGTCTGTGATGAATTCGTAGAAGGCGCCGATCGCGTTCGATCCGCCGCCGACACAGGCGATGACAGCAGTTGGCAGTTTTCCTTCGGCTTTCAACATCTGCGCGCGGGCCTCACGGCCAATCACTCGATGAAAATCCCGCACCATCATCGGATACGGATGTGCTCCCAGAACACTCCCCAACAGATAATGCGTAGTGCGTACGTTCGTGACCCAGTCGCGCATCGCTTCATTGATTGCGTCTTTTAATGTACGCGATCCGGAATCAACGCCGCGCACCTCGGCGCCGAGCAGCCGCATGCGGAAGACATTCAACTCCTGCCGCCGCATGTCTTCCGTGCCCATGTAGACGACGCATTGGAATCCCAGCAGCGCGCACACCGTTGCGGTCGCGACGCCGTGCTGGCCTGCGCCGGTTTCTGCGATCACGCGATGCTTGCCCATGCGCTCGACCAACAGCGCCTGTCCCAGGCAGTTGTTGATCTTGTGCGCACCGGTGTGTAGCAGGTCCTCGCGCTTGAGATAAATCTTCGCGCCGCCGAGTTTTTGGGTAAGCCGCCGCGCAAAGGACAGCGGAGTCGGCCGCCCTGCGTAGGTTTTCAGCAATCCATCGAGCCGCGCGCGAAACTGCGGATCTTTCTTGGCTTTCTCATATTCGCGCTCGAGTTCGTCGAGCGCTGCCATCAAGGTTTCGGGGACGTATCGTCCGCCATAGACGCCGAAACGACCGGGTTCGCTCACATGGGCCGAACCATTGCGGGAAGATGGGTGCCCCATTTCTCGCGCGCTCTTTCCGCGAGAAGTGGGGACTTTGACTCTTGTAGCTCGTGAAGCCGTTGCCATCTCTAACTCACTTTCCGATCGCAGTCACGGACTGCTTTAACAAATGCACGCACCTTGTCCGCGTCTTTCTTGCCGGGGCTGGCTTCGACACCGGAGACGACGTCGACGCCCCACGGCTTCAGGAACTCAACCGCGTGTTCTACGTTGGAAGCCGTGAGACCGCCAGCGATAACTACGGAATGCAGCCGTGCTAGAGCCGAAACGAGCCATTGTGCTTCCGCCCAACCAAAAGCCTGGCCGGTTCCCCCCCGGAGTTCTTGTGTCCCCGAATCAAGGAGGACACGGACGCATTTCGGAAACTTGGGAATGACGAATTCACTGATCGGCTCCGTCGTCTGGTGAACGATGTTGGCCACGGGCAAACAAAACAATAGTTTGCCAACCGTCGAGTAGCATTGGGGATCTTTGTACTCGTCGCCGTGCAACTGGGCCGCAGTCAGACCTGCACCCTTTGTAATTCCTGAAACTCGCTCTGGCGACTCATTCACAAACACCCCTACTTTCTCCACGTTCTCTGGCAGCTTAGTGACAATTTGTCGCGCACCTTCCACCGTCACGCAGCGTGGACTCTTCTCGTAGAACACAAACCCGACCGCATCCGCGCCGGCATCAACTGCTGTGAGCGCGTCCTCCAGGTTGGTCATCCCGCAAATCTTTACCCAGGTCATCGCTGAACCGAAAAGATCTCCACATTAGGTACTCCCAGCCTTCGAAAACCGCGAAGGGTGGGGCAGCCGGTTCGTGTTTTCGTTCTTATGCGAACGCTAATGGCTGCTGAGTACTCGGTACTCGCGGCTTGTAGTCTGCAGCAACTCTCTCAGCGCCGCGCCGGGAGACTCCGCCCGCATCAGTGATTCGCCGATCAAAAAAGCCTGATATCCGGCAGCTTGCAATTGTGCGACGTCTTCGCCGGAATGGATTCCGCTCTCGGCCACGCGAGCGACCCCGGCAGGAAATTCGGAAGCTAAATCAAACGCTGTCTGCAGATCGACCTTGAAGCTCTTCAGATCGCGGGTATTCACCCCAATCAGGTCGAACCCCGCATCTAGCGCTCGTCTCAGTTCCTCGCGGTCGTGGACCTCGCACAAGACATCCAACGATTGCGATCGTGCCGCACAGCCCAATCGAACAAGCTCGTCGCATGTCAGGGCCGCCACAATCAGCAGTACGGCGTCGGCAGAATTCGCACGGGCTTCGAGCATCTGAAATTCGTCGACCATGAAATCCTTGCGCAAGCAGGGGATCAATACCGCGGCGGAGGCATTGCGCAAATTTTCCAGAGATCCTTGAAAGAACTCTTCATCGGTCAGCACCGACAATGCCGCTGCGCCCGCTCCCTCCAGTTCCCGCGCCAACTCGATGGGACGAAAATCTGCGCGGATCAGCCCCTTCGATGGCGAAGCCTTCTTCAACTCTGCGATCACCGCGATTCCGCCGCGGCCCTTAGTGGCCAGAGCCCGCCGGAACCCGCGCGGTACATGCTGTTCCGCTCGACGCTCCAATTCGCGCACGTTCACCGAGCGCCTGGACTCGGCAACGCGAACTCGTGTTGCCGCCACAATCCTGTCGAGAACGGCAGCCATAAAGAATCCTCTGATTATAAGGGACGGTACCCGCGAAACCCGCAGGGAGACGCAACTTTGACTTTGTCAGTCAGGTTAGATCGAAGGCAGGTCGTTGCCGAACAAGAGCTTATCGGCTGCCGACGATTCCGCGGACGGAGTCGATCAGTTTCGCCGAATCGTAGCCCACACCATCTTTGAAGACCGTTTCGACGTTTTCGATGTCTTCGATCTTCTTCGAGGGATCCCCTTTGATCACGACGAGGTCTGCCTGCTTACCGGGGGCGATGGTACCGACACGGTCGAGATCTCCGAGGAACTGGGCGCCGTTGTAGGTCGCGACGTGGATGGCTTCGAGCGGGGTGAATCCGGCTTCGACCAGTAGTTCTACCTCGCGTTGGTCGCCGAATCCGGCGATCACACCGCCCATCCCAGTGGGATCGAGTCCGGCGAGAAGAAGGCCGCCGGCTTTCGAGAAAGCGTACTCAAATTCCATCTCCTTCTTGAAGGCAGCGGGAAGCGGCGAGGCCTCACTGCCAAAATTTCGTTTTAGGAAAGTCGAATCGCTGTAGAGCACACGATAACGCAGCCACTCGGTGCGCGCATCGGGAGAAAGCGCGTCGAGGACGCGTTTTTGCGCCGTCGGACGACCGCTGAACGAACCCATCTCGAACACCGGAAGTGTAGAAGTTACGGCCACGTGATGCTGCACAAGATATTGGATCGTGTCCTGTAGTGGGCCGGAATTGGAATCGAGTTTGGCCATGCCAGCCGGATCTTCGGGATTGTCGGGGCACTGGTCCGGCTTCTTGCCATCCAGGAATTCCGTATCTACAAAGAGCCCGTGTTCGAGATCGTCGATGCCGAGATCGGCGGCTTCACGGAACCCTACGGCGCAGAGATGACCGGTCACTTTCGCTCCGCGCTTATGAGCAGCGTCGATCGCGGCCTTAAGGTCGGTGCGATTGATGTGCATGTAGGCTTTGAAATTGTCGACACCCTCATCGAGCCAGAAGTTGACCGTTTTGACGGCATCGTCGGGCCCGCTGATCTGGTGCATCTGGAGTGCCCACGATCCTTTGCCTTCCAGATATGGCCCGGTAACATGCATTTTGGGCCCGGGAGTCGCTCCTGCGTCGATTGACTTCTTCAGTTCAAGGTCGGTGTAGGGCTCGAGAGACCCGGTGGTACGGACCGTTGTTACACCGCCTGCGAGATAGAGGCGCGGGAAGCTGTAAGCCATCTCGCCGAAAACGGCATTTCCCATGGGATAGAACATGTGGTCGTGCATGCCAACGAGGCCCGGGATTACCGTGTATCCCTGTTGGTCGAGCACTTGTGCGTCCTTGGGCACCTTGGCGCTGTAGGAATCGCCGAGAGATTCAATCTTCCCTTTATTGAGAACGATAGTCTGATCTTCGCGAGCAGCCGCGCCCGTGCCGTCAATCACTCGGACATGCTTGAGCGCGATGACTGGTGCGTCCGTTTTGATGTACTCGCGCACTTCGGGAGAGAAGCTTTGCGCTGACGCCAGCGAACAGCTTGCGAACAGAAAAAGTATGAAAGCTCTGCCCATATTCCCTCCGGAAAACTTAAGAGCTGATTAGAACCACGTCTGTGCGCGGTATGTGCGGTACTCGTCTCCGAACTTTTCTTCGAGCACCTTCGATTCTTTTCCCGCACGCCAAACCTGCAACGGGATGAGTACGAGAAAAACCAATAGCAGCGCGGGCCTTTGAACGAAGAGAATTCCGCCCGCAATTACGAATGATCCGAACACATAAATCGGATTGCGAAGCCTGGAATACAGTCCCTGAGTGACCAGATGTCTCGCCTGCGCGGTAACCGCGAAGGAGCTGCCCAACTGAAGGCGTGCGATGCTCCACAGGATGAATCCAGCCACGCCCAGACACAGGCCGAAGATTGGCATCGGCGTCCACACTACGGGCCGATACTGCCATGTCGCGCTGGTGATCGCAGCGGCGACCATGAGCGTAAGTGCGATGTGCTTGTCAATCATTGCTTGCTGATCGCCGTCTTGGCTCGGCCACAAAGGGTAAATCAGGAAGGAACGCACCGCAAGACTGCGCAAAAGGGAAAGAACTCGAATCGAGGCCTGAAAGAAATTTCGAGGAGTACGCACCCGCGACAAGGTCCGTATGATCTGTGACTGCTCGTGAAGCAAGCTAACCTTCTCTACCTTCTAGGCCGCGGTAGATTCAGACTCAGAATCAACCTGCTAAAATCAGTATTTACCTGCTCTCTCATGGACTCCCAGCACATCCGCAATTTCGCGATTATCGCGCACATCGACCATGGCAAGTCGACGCTCGCCGACCGCTTGCTTGAGTTGACGGGGTCACTTACAGCCCGTGAAATGCAGGCTCAAGTGCTTGATTCCATGGACCTGGAGCGCGAACGCGGGATCACGATCAAAGCCCATGCGGTGCGCATGATGTACACGGCGCAAGACGGCGAGACCTATCAGCTCAACCTGATCGACACGCCCGGGCACGTAGATTTCTCTTACGAGGTATCGCGCTCGCTCGCGTCCTGCGAAGGGGCGCTGCTGGTGGTTGACGCGTCCCAGGGAGTCGAGGCCCAGACGCTGGCGAATTCTTACCTGGCGATCAATCACGGGCTCGAGATCATCCCGGTCATCAATAAGATCGACCTGCAGAGCGCCGATATTCCGCGCACCAAGGAAATGATCGAGAGCGCCGTTGGGCTGGATGCATCGGACGCGGTGCTGATCAGCGCGAAGACTGGGCTGGGCGTGCCCGATGTGCTGGAGGCGATTGTGAAGCGTGTGCCTCCGCCGAAGGGATCGCCTGACAACAGGCTTCAGGCGCTGATTTTCGATTCGTGGTTCGACGCCTATCGCGGCGTCATCGTGCTCACGCGCGTGTTTCAGGGCACGCTACGTAAAGGGCAGAAGATTCGCCTGTGGTCGAACAACCGCGTCTTCGACGTCGAGGCGTTAGGTGTGCTCACGCCCAAGCCGGTGGATGTTGATGAACTCAAGGCGGGTGAGGCCGGCTTCTTGATTGCCAATATCAAGAACGTCGCCGACACGAAGATTGGCGACACCATTACTGAGGAAGCGAATCCGGCGATCGAGCCTTTGCCTGGATTTGAAGAAATCAAGCCGATGGTGTTCGCGGGGCTCTACACCGTGGACGCCCACGAGCACACGCAACTGCGTGAGGCGCTTGAAAAGTTGCGGCTGAACGACTCGTCATTTTTCTTCGAGCCGGAGAGTTCGGTTGCTCTCGGCTTTGGATTCCGCTGCGGCTTTCTCGGCCTCCTGCACATGGAGATCATCCAGGAGCGGCTGGAACGCGAATTCGGCCTTGACCTTATCACCACTGCGCCCGGCGTACGCTACAAGATCACAAAGAGCGATGGCGCGGTCGTCGAAATCGACAATCCATCGCGCTGGCTCAACCCGGCGGAGATCGCCAAGGTAGAAGAGCCGGTCATCCTCGCCACCATCCTGACCGCGGAGGAGTACGTTGGCGGAATTCTGGCCTTGGTCGAGGAAAAACGAGGCAAACAGAAGACATTCGAATATGTCGGGTCAACTCGGGTGATGTTGCACTACGAGTTGCCGCTAAACGAGATTGTTCTCGATTTCTATGACCGCCTGAAATCGGTATCTCGCGGATATGCCTCGCTCGACTACCACCTCGCGGGATATTGGGATTCGCCCATGGTGAAACTCGATATTCTTGTCGCTGGCGATCCCGTTGACGCGCTCTCGATCATCGTTCACCGCGACTTCGCCTACGAGCGCGGCAAGGCGCTGGTGTCGAAGATGCGGGAACTCATTCCCCGCCAGATGTTCGAAGTTCCTATTCAAGCCTCGATCGGTGCGAAGATCATCGCTCGCGAAACCGTCCATGCCATGCGCAAGAACGTTCTCGCCAAGTGCTATGGGGGCGATATCACTCGTAAGCGCAAGCTGCTCGAAAAACAGAAAGAGGGAAAGAAACGCATGAAGCGCATCGGGCGCGTCGACATCCCGCAAGAGGCGTTCCTGGCTGTCCTCAAGGTCGGAGAAGGCAGCAACTAAGCTGCCCCGAGGACTTCACCACAGGGACACAGAGGAGCACAGAGGGATTCCGCTTAGCCGACCAATTCTCTTTTCTTCAACATCCGCAGGATCCAGTATCCCGCGGACGCCGCGGCTAGATGCTTCAGGGTGTGGCCGCTGACGATGTGGCCTACCGAGAAGATCTGATGGTCTGCTGCTTCGAAAGTCTTTGCCAACGCATAAAAGCCGACGATGATCGCGAAGTCCGAGCCGCGCGTGTACTTCGGCGGGAGCAGCAAGGCGAGCAGAAGAATCAGAACCGCATACACCTGCACGGCAGCGTAGAGACGCAGGTCTCCATGTCCGCGCAGTTCGCTTGATCGCCAGTAGAGGACACTCGCAACTCCGACGATTTCTAGTATCGGGAACAGCGCGAGACCTACTCGTACCCTGACGCGCTCGGCAATGACGGCCGCGAGCAGCGCCATGAAGACAATCATGATGGGGATGCGATCCCAGACGAGACGGGCGTTGCCGGGCGCTAGGTGATAGTAGCCGGAGCCGAACGCGGTCAGGACGAGGGCGAAGAACATCACCAGGTAAAACCAGCGCTCGCGTCCATCGGCGAACTTGGTAACTCCCGGCGTAAACATCACCATTAGTCCGCAAATGCCAACGATCGCGAAAGGGAGATTAGACGCGACGTCGTTGAAGTTTGGAATGCCGAGCCATGCGCGATGGTCAGCGAAATTGTGGTAGGAGAGCGATTGGGCGATGGGCGGAAGGAAAAAAGTGATGACAGTGATGATTAGCGCGGGTACGAGTAGTAGAACCGCTGCTGCTCGGGATGGTCTTTGCATAAGAGAAGTGCTACACGGTTTGCTCGATACCCTCATCTTCCCAGTGGTAGCCGCACGCGTCGCAGGTCCAACGGAACAATTCAGGGGAATCCCCCTCTTTACCGCCGGGTGATGTTTCCGCCGGAACAACTTCTCCGGAACTACATTTCGGGCAGCGAACAGGGGCTTCGTCGGTTATTTCCTCGCCTCCGTGAGCTTGATCGTTGGCTGGTTTGTAATCCGGGATCCCTTGTCTAGCCCAAGGTGTCCCAATCGGCATGATTTGGACGTCAAGCCCATCAGCGAAGTTCGAGGTAAGGGCATCGACGGGTGTAGCTTTTTCCGGTCCTATGTAGAAGGGTATGCCAGCCATATCTAGCAGCCCCTGCAACTGGAGAGCATCGGCCAAGCTCCAAACCATGCGCAGCGTCACCAGGCGTTTATCTTCGTCATAATTGGAATCGGTCCGGTCCGGTATGTCTGTTGGTGTTTGGGGTCTCTGAATAGCAGCAGGCTCCTCCGGCTCGGCTCGTAGACCAGGGCTGGAGATTTTGCTCGTCAAGGCTTGCTGCGCGACATCAGTCAACTCGGATTGCTGGCGGAAAAGGCTGAGCAGTTCGCCATTGGTGAGCCGGCGGTAGTGATCGCGGACGCGAAGATATTCTCCGGCTCGATCGAAGTCGTTCATCTTGACGGGAAATCATATACTGCGTGTCAACCGTGGGCCGGAAGCTCGCAACGAAGGCGTCCACATTTACAATCATCAGTCCAAATGACTGTTACCGTTCGTTCCTTCGCGAAGATCAATCTTGGCCTGCGCATTGGGCTGCCACGCTCCGATGGATTCCATGAGTTGCTGACCGTCTACCAGACCATCGGTCTGCATGATGTGATTCGAGTCAGCGTGGGCCGTGGCAGCGGGATCGAGATTCGCTGCGCCGATGCTCGTGTGCCGCGGGATGAGTCGAATACCTGCTATCGCGTCGTCGAGAAAGCGATGAACGCGCTATGGGCCAAAGGGCGCGTGGTCATCGAGATTGAGAAACGGTTGCCGGTACAGGGTGGATTGGGTGGAGCGTCAGCCAATGCGGTTGCCACGCTACTCGCTCTGGAGAAGGCGTTGCCGAAGGCGCTTCCGGGGGCAGAAAGACTGCACATCGCTGCGGAAGTGGGATCGGATCTGCCGCTTTTCTTGGTTGGGGGGACGATTTTGGGAGTGGGGCATGGGGAGCAGGTGTATCCGCTGCCCGATTTTCCGCCGATGGCATGTGTTGTTGTGATTCCCGAGATTGGGGTGTCAACCCCGAAGGCGTTCGCGGAGTGGGATCGGCGGATGCAGGTGCTAATACCCCAACCTTCAATGGGACTTGACGCGGCCCTGAAGGGCCGCTCTTCCACAGCTGCGAATATCGCAGATGCCGTGCTGAAGCGCCCCTCTTCTGCGGCGAGCAGAAATCCCACCGAGACTTACTCGGCTTGGACGGGCGATGGCGCGCGTCCCCACTTGGATCGAGAAGCTGCGGGCAACAGGGAGGACCGAAAATTGACGACATCTACCCCCTCCGATAGAATGAAGGAGCTTGGCTATGGCTTTTCGGCTTGGCTGAGCGAGTGGTACTCCGGTGCTCCTTTGAAGAGGGGCCGGGCCGAGAACCCGCTTCTCGCGCTTGACCGGGCCGGGATCGAGAACGACTTTGAACAAGTCGTCTTTCCTGAGTATCCCGAACTAGGTGAGGCAAAGCGTGCGTTAGCTCGCGCGGGCGCAATGTATGCGTCATTGTCGGGTTCTGGCTCGACGCTGTATGGGTTGTTCGCGTCGCGTTATGCGGCGGACGCCGCGGTGAAGAAACTGCGGAAGGCTAATTGGTCGGCCCAGGCAACGACGACCTTGACGCGAACGGCTTATTGGCGTGGGTTCTTTAAAGCATAGATTGTGGTCTTGGCGCTCGGCTTCGCCATCGCTTTGACGGCCGAGGCGGCCATCCCCACATGAGCCGGTGCCCCCCCACATAGTCCGTTTTGTCGGCGAATTTTTGGTTGTTGATTTTTGATTGATGCTTGAAAATAGTCTCCCCCATTGCGGGGCAATCAAACCTCTACAACTTGGTTACTGGGCCGTCGACTAATGGTAGGTCAAGTGCCTTTGGAGCACTTTGTCTAGGTTCGAATCCTAGCGGCCCAGCCAAAGATCAGTACTCAGTTGCTGGTATCCAGTCCAGAAAACCCGCTGGC
>Ga0126371_10000108_pt1 | contig 60021 bp, 44 predicted proteins | sample PanSoiMetaPlot_4_FD_110145 | JGI IMG/M metagenome (GOLD analysis project Ga0126371, IMG submission 110145) | Tropical forest soil microbial communities from Panama - MetaG Plot_4 | ecosystem: Environmental > Terrestrial > Soil > Tropical forest > Bulk soil | place: Panama | collected 2016-02-17
AGCGGCGCGACTCATGAGCGGACAGCGGCAGAAAAACCAGCCCGAACAAGCTGTTGCGGCCAAAGCTGTCACTCCCCTACCCGGAGTTACAAGCTATCGCTATGCTGTGAGACTTCTGACGAGAGTAGTGCGGGAAAACCGCACGCTACGTTCTGTGGGAGCCGGGAGCGGGCGACTGCTCCCGGCCACCCGGTGGAGGCGGGGTGCCCCGCCCCCTATGCCGATGCAATGTCGATTTTCGCTGAATGACGAGTTTCTCGTAGCGCGACCTTCCCGAATCAGTTCGCGGCCTTCTTCAGAAGGGTATCTACTTGTGACTGCCAAGCTTCGAGTGAGGAATGCAAGGACCGTCCGAGGAAGCGAGCGCGCACCTCGCGCACTTCCGGTAGCCGGCGGGAAGCAATGGCGTAGCGGTGAAAGCGTGGGTCCATCGCCAGTTCGTCGTCAGAAAGATAGATCGCGCAGCGGCGAAAATTGAGCATGGCAAGAACGGTATTGAGGCGCCGGACCGCGGAATCTACGACGGTTGCAGCGCCTGACGAGTTCAGTTCCGGCGCTCGCGAGGGATCCACCAGCCGAAAGAAATAGATGCCGCGTCCGGCGCGCGCACTAGCTTCCCACGCAACTGCGTTCGCCAATTTGGATGTTCCGGGCTGCGTTAGCGGGAACAGAAACCAATACAAGGTCTCTGGAGCAGCGGCATCCGCGTCGGGAGCGTCTGTAGTTTGTGTGTCGGGCTCGGCCGCTTCTGCTGATGCTGGCGCAGCAGCGTCGGTGTCCTCTGGCCGGATCAACTTAAAGCCTGCGTATTCGAACTCTGTTGCTGCGCGACCGATCAATTGGTGGTAGTAGGGCTTCAGGTCTTTATCGACCGCATTCCCCGAGAGGGCTGACGGAATTTGTTTGTGTATTGCTGAGAGCTTCGTCAATGGGGCAGACCGGCCCTGCCGGAGCAAGGCGGAACATGACTGCAACTGGTCGGGATCGAGGAAGGGCAGCATCCCATGTAGTGCTTGCGTGGTCTGAGTGGCCAGTACATTCATGGCTTCGCGTACCTTGATGGCGAGTTCTTCTGTGCGTTTTGCAAGCCGGGCAAATTTCAAACGGTTCGCATCGCACTGCAATGTGGCGTCGTAGGCCAGGGAGTCGAATCTTAGGTCGTCGATGTCGGCCAGCCGCCATTGAAAGCTCTTCGCAGTGGCCGGGAGCACCGCAAGATTGCTCTTGTACAAACGAATCTCGGCCGCACCACTAGCTGTGCCGCTGCCCGACAACTCAAAATTGCCCGGGAAGCGCGCGATTTCTGACATGTCCTCGAGCGACAAGCATTGGATTGTCCGATCGCGATAGGCCTCGGTCAGGTCATGAACGAGGTTGTCGTAGGACTTGCCGAGCTGGCGCAAAACGACGACGCGTCCTGTATAGAGCGGCATGCGGACTTCCCAATCGGCGGCGGTGACAGCGTCGATATCGCCTAGATCGAAGGCGAGTGCAGCACCAGCTTCGGGCGTGAGAGTAAGGGTCTGCTTGTCGAAATGCAGCCGGCAACGCCTTCTTGTGCGACCGCCCCGGCGGGAGAAAGATATTGGAACTTTCCTTGAAAGTCGGGCATGCGGTTAGCCCATCTTGTTTCCGCACTCCGGGCAGAACTTTTTCCCGGCTTCGACTTTCGTCCCGCAGCGCGAACATTCAATTTTTTGGACGCAATGGTTTGCCGCATTCGGGGCAGAATTTCGCTCCTTGCGTCCGTGCACCACAGGCCGGACACAGCGCCGCGGCCTCGCTGGTGAGGTCGAGATCTTTTGTCCGATCCTGCGCACGAACTCTTTCTTTCATCTGCTCGACTGTGGCCTGCGATTGTTCCGCGGCGAGTTCAACTTCCAGATCGGGAGCGCAGTCGAAGCACAATGAGCGCTTCTGGTTCCAGCAGGAAGCGATGCAGACCCAGTGTGTGCATTTTGGGCATTGCCGGAAGTTCGGCTTCGCTTCTTCGATGGCAGCACGGAAGGCGTGATCGTGCGCGGGACCTTGGATGGCGCGTTCAATTTCGTAGGCAGAGTTGCTGGCCTGGCCGAGCAGGCCGCCAAAAAGGCTTCCGGCCGCTCGCAGAGCGCTACCTACCATCCCTGTTACGAAAGACTGAAATTCGGTCATGAAGCCGTTGCCGCACCGATCGCGTAGAAATTCGAACTGAAATCCTTTGTCGGTAGAGTGGTCGTTATGATTCCGCGTGAATTGAATAAGGCCATGGGTCCTCGGGACTGTATCTGGGAATCTGGGCCTGGGGGGTGAGCCGGGCAGCAACGGGAGATTCTAGCGGAGCGGGACATCGCGACAAGGATTGTTCGGGAGTTTAGGAGGATTCAAACGCCGGGTTTCTTGGGCGCCAAAATGCAAAATTCTTCAATACTTGCGCAGAACCCGGTAGGTAGTAAACCAACAGAATTCAAAAAACATCTAACGTTGCTGCCTAGTCTGGGATTGATGCGAGTTTGGTCTAGGTGCAGAACGCCGGTGGTCAATTCGGCACTTTGAAGGCTGCCATTAAAAAACTAGTTGAAAAAGTCGGTATTCGTTCTCGCAATAGCAGGTTCGACTGTCATTTCTGACAGTACAAACGCAAAAACGAACCTCCTAGCCTAACGTGGACACTGACTCTCGATTTTCTCTCGAGCTTCTGCGGGTTTATCGCCAGAGCCAGGGAGGCACCCTGGTTCCCAAATCTTTGGAAGCAGGGCGCGGGAAACGTGAAAAAAGGGTTGAATCAGGCTGAGACGGTGGTGGATACTCAGGCATACCCGCGTATCGCGACGCTCAGCCGCGCCCCTACAATGGGTTTGAAGTATGAATCTTGATTCTGGGCTCAATCGGCAAGCCTTTGAGGCCTTTCTAGGCAACGCCTTCGCCGTGCAGAAAAGTGGCCTTGATGCGCAATCGCTTTCTGCAATTGTGGAAGTACAACGCTTCATGGCGACAGCTGATCCAATCACAGAACGGACATTGGACCTGATTGCCGACTGTTCGCAAAGAGTGTCCAACGCTAGTGGAGTTGCAATTGCACGGCTCGAATCAAACCAACTCATTTATTCTGCGGCGAAGGGGAGTGCGGTCAAAGAGATAGGAAGACGTTTGCCTGCAGTATTCAGTCTCTGCGCAGAAGGCGACGGCAAGACGGAGATTTTGCGAGTCGAGAACGCTCAGACCGACTCGCGCATTCAGGCTGAGATTTGCCGACAATTCGGTGCCGCTTCTCTTCTGATTCTTCCGATCTGCCATCATCATGTCATTAAGGGGATTCTCCAGGTCCACTTTAGCGAGGCACACGCCTTTCTCGACCGAGAAGTGAGGGCTTATCGTCTGATGGCGGGCCTGGCGGCAGATGCGATTTCAGGAACCACTGAACACACAGAAACCGAAGCCCCAGTAGCTTTAGTAGGAAAGGCGGATGTAATTCAACGATACATTTCGCATGATAATGCGCTGAATGCCAACGACAAGCGTTCCGCCCAAGACAGACAAGCTCCGACTCGTACTGATCTGGTACTTGAAGTAAGGAAATTGGTCGGAGTTACAATTGCTGGAGCGAAGCAATGGTCCGAGGTAGCGAGACAACTCCTGGCGAACCATACCTGGGAATGGCAAACGATCAGCGCGGCCGTTGTGTTGGCGGTGGCCCTCGCGACTGCTCATTTCCATCACCCGACTCCGACGACATTCGGTTCGAGCATTTCGGCTGCGAGCACAGATGAAAAGTTACCTGACACTCCTGTTTCCGCAAACGACCATTGGAAGAGATTCGACCACGGAGTGAGAGACGAGATGGCCCCGAGCGCTGCGTTTAGAAGGGTACGGATTGGACCGAATGAAGTGGACTATATCGCAAACGATGTGACCATTAGGTATTTCATGGAAAGCCGCACAACGCCTCAAGGAAACGTGAAGCTCGTGAACATTGGAGACGACGTGACGGTGCGTTATTTTTCGAGCGACTCCACAGTTGCGTCACAAGCTCCTGCCTCGACTATCCACACCACAAAGTAGCTATTGTTCAGGCGCCGGCGATAGCGATCCAGATCTGCTCGCATCATGGGATCGCATGAAAGGCCCGCTCTAGTTCTTCCTCGTTATCCGCCCTGATCGAATCGCAAATCTCTTCTTCCGTTTTTCGCTGGACGCCAGCCCTCGGAGTGTTCCAGTGGTTATATGAGATCTCCACGATGTGGATATTGCGATCAACCCCAAACAGCCTCACTCTGTTGCCTGCCAAATCGTTTTGGTAACCGAAATCCCACCGGAGTCACGTTCATGAATTCTGTGTCGAATGCAACGTCGTTTATGTCGACCCGCACTTACTCACCTGTTGTCGGCGAGAGCCAGTTCTCTCTGCACCGCATCTTGCTGCTATTCGTCGGGTTGGTCACATTCTCGTTCCCAGCTCTTGCCCAACAGGCCACGATTGTTGGAACGGTGACGGATCCGTCGGGTGCGGCGCTACCGAGCGTAGCGGTCACCATTACCAGCACCGAGTCGAACGCGGTGCGGACGCTTCAAACCAACACAACCGGTCAATATGTGGCGGCTGATCTAAACATTGGCCACTACACCGTGAAGGCTGAACTGAGCGGATTCAAAGCCGAGCAGAAGGCTGTGGTCCTGCAGGTCGGTGATCGCGATCGCGTCGACTTTCAGATGCAGGTTGGAGGCACCCAGGAGACAATCACCGTCGAAGCGAATCCGGTCCAGATACAGACGGACACTGGTGAGCAGAGCAACGTCATTACGGGCCAACAGATATCGCAGCTCGCGGTCAGCGGACGGAGCATGTACCAGTTGGCGGCCTTGGTACCCGGAGCATCAAGCCAGATCGGTGGAGGTGGTATGAGCGCTGGCGTGGTCAATACTCCTGTGGGGGGAGACGCCGGCGTGAATTTAACGGCATGCGACAGAACCACAACATCTACATGCTGGACGGCGGTGAAGACGACGATCGAGGCGGTGCGGGCGGGATGAGCATTGCGCCCTCCAGTGACGCGATCGCCGAGTTCCGCACTCTGACCTCGAACTACAGTGCTGACTACGGTCTGTCGTCTGCCGGCACCATGACGATGGTGCTCAAGTCCGGGACGAACAACCTCCATGCATCCGCATGGGAGTTCAATCGCAATGACGCCTTCGATGCGCGCAACTACTTCAACCCCGCGCCGCAGAAAGTCTCGGAACTACGCCTGAACACGTTTGGCTTCAACGTAGGCGGCCCTCTCACTCTCGGCAAGTTGTACAACCCGGAGCGGAAGCGAACTTTCTTCTTCTACAACATGGAGTGGAGGCGGCTGATTCAAGGGGGACTGACAAATCAGCCAGTACCCGATCCTTCGACTTATGGAGGTAACTTCGGGAGCACCTTGGTTAACGTTCCAACTGCGGCCGGCGTTTCTGCGAGCGTGTTGGCTAAGAATTGCCCTGGCGGCCAGCTACCCACAGGCATCGTTCAGGGATCCCCGTTCCCGAATAACACGATTCCCAGCTGCATGATTGCGCCCAACGCCACTGCATTGCTGAACGCCGGCATTTTTCCAGCGCCGAATACGGTCGACGCGAACGGGAAACCTGTGTTCATCGGCGGGAATAACTCGCCGACAAATCTGAAAGAAGAGGTCGTTCGCATCGATCATAACCTTAACAACAAGGTTTCGCTGTTCGGACACTTCATCGCTGAACAGGTATCTCAAACCTTTGGAGTGAGTCAATGGAGTGGCGCGAACGTTCCGACCGTCGGTGATACGTTCGGCAATCCTTCCTATAGCGCAGTCGTGCACGCGACCTTTACGCTCAGCTCAAACCTACTGAACGAAATTGCATTCAACTACAACGGCAATCGCATTAACATTGTCCCGTTTGCTGGTTCCGGCCTGAAGAGCCTGGCCATTCCCAGCGGGTACGACTCCAGCACGTCGCGCTTGTTCACCGGTCCCAACCACGACAATCGCATTCCCAATGTTGATCTGAACGGCTCCATCGGCACGCACTTTGAGATCTCGAATTGGCCCTGGCATAACAAGGCAGATGACTATCAGGTCCGTGACGATCTTTCCTGGACCAAAGGCTCGCATCAATTGAAGATGGGTGGCGGCTGGGCTCTCTACAAGAAGGTGCAGGACCTGTTCGGCCAGACGCAAGGCGCATTCAATTTTGACGGTACCTTCACTGGTAGCGATTTCGCGGACTTTCTGCTCGGGGATGCGAAGAGCTATACGGAACTCGCCGTGCAAGACCATGGTTTCTGGAACAACGCGTCGTGGGCTGCGTACTTCCAGGACAACTGGCGCGTCAATCGGAATCTGACGCTCAACTTGGGCGTGCGCTGGGATGGTGTGCCTCACACCTTCGAAGCCAACAATCGCATGGGCAACTTCTATCCATCTCTCTACAATCCTGCCGACGCCGCTATCATGTTGTCGGATGGGACGATCAGTCCGAGTAGCCCCGGACTCGGCACGAGCCCGAACCCCATTCTCTCCGGCGTTCCGCTTTATCTCAATGGAATCGGCATTCCCGGTCACAATGGCGTCCCCAGAGGCCTTGTCAACAATCACTGGTTGAACTTCGGTCCGCGGATCGGTTTTGCTTACGATCCCGTCGGCAACGGCAAAACTGTCGTGCGCGGCGGATTTGGAATCATGTACGAGCGCATTCAAGGCAACGACATGTACAATGCGGGCCCGAACATTCCGTTCAGTCTGAATGTGACCAATAACAGTGTCACGCTGGCAGACCCGGGCGTCTTGCTGGCGACCGGCACCGTCGCAGCGAGGCCGATTAATCCAGCCAGTATCACCGGATTAGCGGTCGACGAATATAAACAGCCGGCGAGTTACCAGTACAGCGCGGGAGTGCAGCGCCCAGTTGAATTCCAGGACGGTGTTGTCGATTGCATACGTCGGGAACCAGAACCGCTATCAGAACGACTATCGGGAGAGAAATCTTCCGAACGAGAGCTATCTCGCGGCTCTCGTTGGCGGTGCTCAGTACAATACGGGTACTGGTTTGCCATATCCGGGCTTCCACTCGATCAATCTTTCGACGAATGAAGCGAACACACACTACAACTCACTGCAGGTCGATCTCACGTCGCACGTACGCGACCTGACGCTGCGTGCGTACTACACGCTCTCGCGCGCGATCGATCCCACCACCGCCGGTAACGGTGGTGGCGACCTGGGCAACGTCTCCAACCCGTACCTCGGGTGGAAATATGACGAAGGTGCGAGTGGATACGACCGCACGCACAATGCAGCCGTAAACTTCATCTACGATATTCCGTTCCTGCGGAACAGTTCGAACCGCTTGTTGAAGTCAACCATCGGCGGATGGGAAGTCTCCGGTATCGTGACCATCACTTCCGGAGTGCCAGTCAATCCACAGCTGACGGGCGGCCAGAGTGGCAACGGTTTGCCCAACGCCACCAATCGGCCGGATCAAGTCGGCAACCTCTCGTATCCTCACACGGCTGCCGAGTGGTTCAACACGAATGCGTTCGCGAATCCAGCGGTGGGCGGCTGGGGCAATGCGGGGCATAACTCTCTCCGCGGCCCGGGTCGCGACAATTGGAACCTTTCGTTGTTCAAGAGTTTCGTGATCAACGAAACTCGGGGCAGCAGGTTCGAACTTCGCGCGGAAAGCTTCAACACGTGGAACCACACCGAGTTCAACCAGGTCAGCAGTGCTCTCGGATCGAGCAATTTTGGCCAGGTGACAAGCGCCTTCGATCCACGAGTCTTTCAACTTGGGGCCAAACTGTATTTTTGACCGATTCCTAGACTTGCCAGCCGGCCCGCGAACACAAAATACCGTGTAGCGGGCCCTTTTTCTCGCCGCAGAGATTTCCATTCACCTGCGACCTTGTTTACCTGTCGCCCGAAAGGTAGTGGTCATGTGCACTTGATTCTTGACAGCCGTCATCAGCGACCACTATGTTTCGCTGGCGATGAAGAAAACGCCGTCCGGCATTGTGCCGATTATCCGAATTGACCGTCGAGCTGCAGAGCCATTGCATCGGCAAATTTATAGCGCTTTTCGCAATGCGATTGTGGAGCGCAACTTGCGCCCGAACGATCGAGTACCCTCGACTCGCACCTTGGCTTTGGAATTAGGAGTTTCCCGGATACCAGTTCTCAATGCCTACGCCCAGTTGCTGGCGGAAGGATATTTTGAAAGCCGCGTAGGCGCCGGTACAGTGGTTTCCTCTACCCTGCCTGATCAGGTTGCGATGCCGCCGCGCACTTCTGCCTCTCCAGGGCCGCAATGCGGACCACGCCCGATTTCCGATGCTTGTTCGCCCTTGCCTTCGATGCACAGTGTCATCCCTTGGCTCGGTGGGCGTTGGGGAGCATTCACTCTCGGGCAGCCGGCTCTCGATCATTTCCCGCACAAGATTTGGTCGCGGTTGGTGGTGCGACACTGCCGCCGCCAGAATTTTGCCTCGTTGCATTACGGCCACCCGATGGGGTTAATAGACCTGCGAAGGTCCATTGCAGCCTATCTGCGGACAGCGCGAGGTGTGCGTTGCGAACCTGAACAGGTCATGATCGTCAGCGGTTCTCAGCAGGCGCTGGAGATCTCCACCCGCGTCCTCCTCGACCGCGGAAGCCGCGTTTGGTTGGAGGAGCCGGGGTATCGCTTTGCTCGAAATGTTTTCACTCTGAATGGATGCCGTATCATTGCCGTTCCGGTAGACAACGAAGGGTTGAATGTTGCCGCTGGCATTGAGCGATGCCGCAACGCTCGAGCTGTCCTGGTCACACCTTCTCACTCGTATCCCCTCGGCGTGACGATGAGCGCTTCCCGCCGTTTGCAGCTTCTCGAATGGTCATACAAGTCAGGGTCCTGGATCATCGAAGATGACTATGACAGCGAGTACCGCTTCGACAGCATGCCGATTGCCTCTCTGCAAGGCCTGGATCGCTGCTCACGTGTCGTATATATCGGAACGTTCAGCAAGGTGTTGTTTCCATCACTGCGGCTTGGATATGTCGTGGTCCCACCAGATCTGATCGACCCCTTCCTCGCTGTTCGAATTACGATCGACATCTGTCCGCCCCCTTTTCTGCAGAAGGTGCTCGCGGACTTTATCGAAGAGGGTCACTTCTCACGCCACATCCGCAGAATGCGCCTGCTCTACCGGGATCGTCGCAGCGCGCTGCTCGACAGCTTGAAGAATGAACTAGACATCCCGTTTGACGTAAAGGGTGAGCAAGCTGGACTTCATTTGTCTGTCACTCTGCCTCGAGGTTTTCGCGACCATCAGATTGCCGAATGTGCGCTGCGACACAAGCTTTGGCTCACGCCATTGTCCACCTCCTATATGGAGCATCCGGCTCCGCAAGGACTCGTGCTTGGTTTCAGCAACGTATCGGTTGCGGAGATACCAAGAGCAGTGAAGAAGATGAGAGAGATTCTGCACTCCACAAAATAGGGAACTGAGCGAGCGACGCCCCGCCGCAGGAAGCGGCCGATCCCTATAATTGCAGACTTATGCGCCTCCTTTCCGCGATCCGCTGGCTGTTTGGTAGGCCGGTTGGGGCGGAGCGCCGTTTCGTTCCACGTTGGATCTTCCTGCGTTGTCTGGGCGCAATCTATTTTTCAGCATTCTTCTCGCTTGTGTTTCAAATTCGTGGCCTGATCGGGCCAAACGGAATTCTGCCGGCAGGAGATTATCTTCAGGCCGTAGCTCATTCGTTTGGTTACTGGCAATGCTTGTGGTACGCGCCTACCTTGCTTTGGTGGTCGAGTGGCCCGGTGATGTTGAACATGCTGTGCTGGGCGGGGATGATTGCGTCCATGCTCCTCTTACTCAACCTGTGGCCGCGCGGCATGCTGCTGGCGTGCTTTATTTGTTTTCTGTCCTTCGTATCCGCCGCACAGGATTTCTCGAGCTATCAGTCCGATGGGATGTTGCTGGAAGCCGGATTCATCTCCCTGTTTTTCGCGCCGCCAGGTTTGCGTCCAGGTTTGGGTTTAGCGCATCCTTCGTCTCGCGCAAGTCTTTTCCTGTTGCAATGGGAGTGGTTTCGTATCTATTTCCAATCGGGTATGGCGAAGCTTCTGAGCGGCGATCCCGAGTGGCGCCATTTCACTGCCATGGATGAGTACTACCAAAACGGCCCTTTGCCCACATGGATTGGCTGGTACGTGCAGCATTTCCCGCACTGGTTTCATGCCGCGACGTCCGGCGCAACCTTGGTTCTCGAATTAGGCATCGTGTGGATGCTCTTTCGGCCCAGACGATGGAAGATCGTCTGCTTTTTTATTGTGACTGCGTGGGAGATTCCGGTAATTCTCACCGCAAACTACACTTTCCTCAATTATCTGGTACTGGCGCTCGGTGTCCTTTTGCTCGACGACCGGTTTCTGGAAAGCATCTTGCCGCTGAAGTGGAAGCCGCCGTCTGTTGCCCCAGGGCTGCACCCGTCACGGGACGAACTGCCAAGAAGTGGAGCGCAACGACTCTGGAACGCTGCAACGTTGACTGCAAGTTCATTGATGTTGGGGTGGATTTTCTACGCCACTACGACAGAGATGCTTGCAAATTACCATCTTCCGATGTCTCCCGTGGTTGCACTCGAGCCATTTCGCATTGCCAACCGATATGGCCTCTTTGCCGTGATGACTCGCGGACGATATGAAATCGAATTTCAGGGATCTAATGACGGAGAGAGTTGGCTGCCTTATCGATTTCGATACAAGCCGCAGGAGCTGAATGAGGCGCCGCGACTCTACGCTCCCTATCAGCCGCGGTTTGATTGGAATTTGTGGTTTGCTTCCTTGGGATCATGGCGTGAATATCCGTTCGTCGCGAACACGGAAGTTCTCCTTTTGTCCAACGACAAAGACGTGCTCGATCTCTTTGCAGGCAACCCTTTTCCGCAAGGGCCACCGCAGCAAGTTCGTGCGCTGATATGGCAATACCGGTTCACTTCCATGGCAGAAAGGCGGACCACCGGAATGTGGTGGCGGCGAGAATTGCTCGGTCGTTACGCGCCCACGCTTGAGAGGATGCCAGATGGAAACATCAGAGTTCTCGAATGGCCTGACGTGAGGCCGAGGGACTGAGGTGCGACGCTGCGCGAACATCATCCCTGGCCCACGAAGGCAGTTTGACCTCGCCGCGCGAAACAACGACAGCATCCAACCACTATGGCAAGCGATCGCAAAGCGTTGGTGATTGGGTCGGGCCCAAACGGGCTGGCCGCGGCAATCGTGCTTGCCCAGGCAGGACTTCGGGTCGAGGTATTCGAAGCGGAGTCATCCCCGGGCGGCGCCGTGCGCTCAATGGAACTTACGCTTCCCGGATTCGTGCACGATTTTGGATCGGCGGTGTATCCGCTCGGAGTTGGATCACCTTTTTTCTGTTCGCTGCCACTGGAAGAGCATGGCCTGGAATGGGTCCATTCGCCTGCCGCGCTCGCTCATCCGCACGATGATGGCACCGCGGTCCTGTTGGAACGCGACCTCGATGCGGCGGATACTTGGCTTGGCCGGGATGGACCTGCTTGGCGCGCACTGATGGAGCCTTATGTCCGGCGGTGGCAGGACTTTGCTGCGGAAGTGCTACGCCCAGTTCTTGCAGTTCCAAAACATGCGTGGCTCATGGCTCGTTTTGGAATGAGCGCTTTGCGCTCGGCAAAATCAATTGTTAGTCGCTTCTCAAGCGAACGCACGCGCGCACTTTTCGCTGGCCTGGCCGCGCATTCGTTCCTTGCTCTCGATGAACCATTAAGCGGTGCCTTCGGTCTTTTGATGGCCATTTCTGCCCACGCAGTCGGCTGGCCTATGGCACGGGGAGGATCTCAGTCACTCACCAATGCATTATGCAGTTACCTGTCAACGCTCGGCGGAGCCGTAAGAACTTCCTGCCGTGTGGACTCAATCGAATTACTGACTGACTATGACGTGATTCTCTGTGACCTTTCTCCACGGCAGCTTCTCACGCTTGCTGGTGGGCAGTTAACCGATAGCTATAAGCGTGAGCTGCAACAGTTTCGTCTTGGTCCCGGCGTTTTCAAAGTTGACTACGCGTTGAACTCGCGCATTCCTTGGAGAGCTCCAGCATGCTTACGCGCCGCAACCGTCCACCTGTGTGGGACGCTCGCGGAAATTGCAGAATCGGAAGCCACAATGCGGCAAGGGAAACATTCGGATCGCCCATTCGTTCTCCTCGTCCAGCCAACGTTGTTCGACCCCACACGAGCACCGGCTGGAAAACACATAGCCTGGGCATACTGTCATGTGCCGAACGGATCGAACGTCGACATGCTGCCGAAGATCGAAGCTCAAATTGAGCGTTTTGCTCCCGGCTTCCGCGAAACTGTACTGGCTCGGCCCGTGTTGCGGTGCGCAGATCTCGAAAGCAGGGACGCGAACCTCATCGGGGGCGATATCGGAGGCGGCGCGATGGATGTTCGGCAGACTCTGTTTCGGCCAAGCTGGCGACAATATGCTACGTCGGCAGAGAAAATCTACATCTGCTCGTCATCCACTCCTCCTGGAGGCGGTGTTCATGGAATGTGTGGCTATCATGCGGCGAAAATGGCTCTTGCCCGGCTCTCACCTTGCCAAGCCAAGTTACAATGACAGATTCACAACACCTCCCACTGTGCGATCGCAGACTATAAGTTGACGTCTTCCTTCTTGAAGTTCTCCTTTTATATCGCTGACAGATTTACCAGTTCTTGCCAGTAAGGCAGCCTCCTACACTCGATACACCTACTTGTTCTTTGCAGCTTGGCTTACTTCCCCCGCTGCCAACCCTCACGGCTCGGGCGGTCCACTATTGGGCATGGCAAATGGAGATCGATGTACTCGACAGCTTCACCTCGCACGTCATGATCGCAACGCGTATTAGCGTGAAGCATCGTTTTCTCGGAGTTGAAACAATGGTCCGAACATTTCCCCAACAGCTTTTGTCATTGGCATTGATCTTTGCCCTGATCATTACCACTACCGGAATCAATGTCACTGCCCAACAATCCTGGGATGAGGGCTCAGCCGGTGCCGGACAGAGTGCACCCCAAACGCCAGAAGAGTTGCAGGCTCTGGTCGCGCCGATTGCGCTTTATCCGGATCAACTAGTGGCGCAGATACTCGGCGCCTCAACGTTTCCCGATCAAGTCGCCGTCGCGAACTATTGGCTGCAGCAACATAAGAGCCTCACGGGAAACGCTCTGATGCAGGAGGTCAACGGGCAGTCTTGGGATGCAAGTGTGAAGGCGCTGACGCAATTCCCAAAAATACTGAACAACATGGCCAACAATTTGAGTTGGACGTCTTCGCTCGGGGAGGCCTATCACAACCAGCAATCGGACGTAATGGCCGCCATTCAGACGTTGCGTCATCAAGCCCAAGCCGCAGGAAAACTGAAGTCGGGTTCACAAATTAAAGTTGTGCAACAGTCGCCGCAGACCATCGTGATTGAGCCAGCGAATCCGCAAGTCGTGTACGTTCCCCAATACAATCCAGCCACGATATATGGCTATCCTTACGTCACTCCCGGGTACAGTGCAGGTGATGTCGCTGCAGCTGGAGTTATAGGGTTCGGTGCCGGAATCGCAGTCGGCGCATTAATGGACGGTGGCGGAGGATGTTGCGGTTGGGGATGGGGCGCATGGGGCTGCAATTGGCATGGCGGCGCGGTCGTTTACAACCATAATAACTTTTACGGAAACCCTGCCTGGCACGGAGGCTACTACAACGGCGGATACCACCCCTACAACAATGCTTATAACCGAAATGCGGCGAACAATTTCCGGAACAACGGAAATACCTATAACCGAAACGTAAATCGGAATACTGCCAATTTCAATCGAACCGGTGCGCAAGCAGGCGATCGATCCTCCGCCGCGAATTCCTGGACACAGCATAACAATCTCGGCAGCCATTCAAACGCGTTCAGCGGCCTGGGTGATCACTCGGGCGGCTCGTTTGGTGATGGCGGAGGCTGGGCGTCGAGAGCCGAAAGCAGCCGTGGCTGGGGAAGCATGTTGCACAGCGGATTCGGTGGTGGCCGGTTCGGGGGCGGTCATTTCGGCGGTGGTGGCTTCGGCGGCTTTCACGGTGGCGGCTTCCGTCGCTGACTTTCCAAAGGTTCTTGATTAGCGAGGTCGGAAGCGGGAGGAATCTTCTTTATGCTGCAGCTTACGGGGTGCCACAAGAATTCGGCAGGTCGCTTGTGGATGCTGGTTGTGCTGGTGGCCGTGTGCACGTTGACGGCCTCGTGCAACAAATCCGAGAAAACCACGGCGGAAAAATCGGCTCAGAAAACCTTTGCCACACCGGCCGAGGCGAGTGCAGCCCTCCTGCAAGCGGCGAAATCCGGCGATCAAACTGCGTTGATCGAAGTCTTTGGCCCCGACGGCAAAGAGGTCCTGTTCACGGGAGATGTGACCAAGGACAAAGACCATCTACAGGATTTCGTGGCCGCTTACAGCCAGATGAGCCGATGGGGTGCTATCAAGGCCGGCGGTCAGGTTCTCTATATTGGGGCCCACAACTATCCATTTCCGATTCCGCTCGGTCAGAATTCTGACGGTCGCTGGTACTTTGATACGGCCGCAGGCAAAGACGAGATTTTGGCTCGCCGTATTGGCAAAGGCGAGCTCTCGGCGATCACCGCGCTGAACGCCCTCGTCGATGCAGAACACGACTACTTTAACCAAACTCACGATGGCGACGATACGAAGCAATACGCCCAGAAGTTCGTGAGCGACGACAGCAAGCAAAACGGCTTGTACTGGCCGGTTTCGAGCGGGGAGACTCCAAGCCCGCTTAATGGCCTTGCTGAATTTGCAAAATCTTTGGGTTATACCAACGCCGCTGGAAAGCCACAGCCGTTTAACGGGTACTACTTCCAGATACTCGATAGGCAGCGGGATGAAGCCAGCGGCAGAACAAAAGACTATGTTGTAGACGGGAAGATGACACGCGGATTTGCGATTCTGGGCTATCCCGCCGAATACCGCAACTCGGGGATCATGACGTTTATCGTCGCTGAAAATGGTGTCATCTACCAAAAAGACTTGGGAGACAAAACGCAGGATGTTGCGGTAGCCATGGCAGACTACAATCCCGGAGATGGCTGGACCCGTGTCGTCGAAGCAGAGCCGCAGTATGTGGCCAAAAAGAAGTGATGGAACATTATCCGAGCTCTCGACGCCGTACGACCTTCTCGACTGAGTCCGGTTCTACTTGGCAGGACGAGAATGGAGCGATGACCAGACTTGCCAGCCATAGAATGCAAGATTCACCGTGCAGACGATCACTCCCACTGTAACTAAAAGCATGACGGAGATATCGGGATAGACAAGCCGGTCAAGATAGTGCAACAGAAATCCTCCCTGATATGGCTCCATACCGGCCTTTGCTTCCAGCCAATTCTCCAGCAAGGTTAAGGGGCACGGCCACGCCGTCAGTTCAGCCAGGATTCCCCAGATAAGAGACGCGACATGCAGCCCGCGAAGAACAGGGCGGTTTCGTGTAACCAGGGCTCCGAAGATTACCCACACGATGAACAGCGTGTGCAATAGCAGGACAGTGACTGCAAGCGCGACATAGACATTCGCGGCCACGATGACAGCGTATATCCTTCGGCTCGCAATTTGCACTCGCGAATTAATTAGTGTGCGCGAGGCTCCTGAGATCTCCGGCAGCCTTAATCGCAATTAGTCCGAAGCCGCGGTCCGAAGCTTCCTTTTGCAGCGCCTCCAGATGGTTTCTGGCAGTAACACGGTCCCCCAGATTGACTTCGATTTCAGCAAGCGCAAGTCGAGGTTCCAGTTCGTAGGGAACAAAGCCTAGCTCCGTTGCCTTCGTGGCGATTTCCTCAAATGACTTGGCCGCATCGTCTGTGGCGGAACCGCCCGCGACGGCCTGTACTCGGGCCGCCGAAATGGCGACTATCAACTCGGCTTCCCGGTCACTGCACCTTGACAGGTAATTTGCCGCCTCTTGAGTGGCTTTACGAGCCTCCAACAGATTTCCTTCGCCCAATAGCACCTGCGATAGGACAGCATAGGCGAGGGCAGCATCGCGCGCTGCTTTCTCTCGAACGAACTCCCGCACCGCGTCCTTGGCCGCGGATTCAGCCTGTCCGAGTCTCGCTTCATCCAGAAGCAATTCGGCATAAGTAACGCGTGCTCGCGCCGCGCTCTGCTTATCTCCAATCGCCACGAAGCCCTTCACAGCACGAGATTCCGCGTCGCTGGCTTCGTCTGTGCGACCCTGCAGTCGCAACGCCCTGCCTAAGTTTGACAGAGCAATGGCAGCCTTACTTTGGTCGCCGAGCCGATCACAAATTTGGACCGCCTGCTGGGAAGTGCGTATCGATCCATTGTCATCGCCCAGTGCGAGCAGAAGCGCACCGAGCGCGCCCTTCGTGAGGCAAACTCCATTCTCGTGGCCTACTTCAGCATAGATGGCCATGGATTGCTCATAATCCTGGCGCGACTCAAGCAGGTAGCCAAGAGAGAACAGAACATCCCCGAGATCGTCGAACTCATTCGCCATGCCGAGCTTATTGCCGATCTCGCGATAAATGCTTAAAGCCTGTTCGTACTTGCGCTTTGCATTGATCGAGTCTCCTTCATTTTGTTTCACGATCCCTTCAAAATTGATGCTCTGGGCTAAGCCTCTTCGATCCCCAGCTTTCCGGAAGATGCTTTCGGCCTCAGCTGCGGCTGCCGCTGCCTCCTCCGAGCGTCCTAAGTTGCCGAGCGCCCATGCTTCATCGACACGGGCTTGCGCTAGCAGAAGCGAAGATCCAAGTGCTCGTGCTTTCTCTTCAGCCCTCTTTGTGTGCGCCAAATCCCCCTTGAAGTCTCCCAATGACTCGTCTGCTCGAGCCATCGCCAGATCGATGCGTGCGTCGTCTCCCAAAGGGGCGGACAGCCCTCGTAGAGTATTCAAAGTCTCTATCGCATCCTTGGTTCTTCCATTGTTTAGTTGTGCGTCGGCAAGGGCGAGCCCGTAGTCCAGGCTGTCCGGGAAAAATTCAAAGAGAGCTCGATAGATCTCTACCGCTTTGCCCCAATCTTTTGACATCGCGTGATAACGGGCTTCGACGAGAAGACGGTCGGCCCGGGAAAGATGCGAAGACAGTTCGAAAGCACTCTTGGCTTCAGCTCGCGCCATTTCGTCGTAACCGAGACTCGCCCAGGCAGTTGCTAACGCAGAATGTGACAAGGCAAAAGTCGGCTCCGCGGCGATCGCATCCTTAAAAAAATCCCGAGCGCCAAGGGCGTTGAAAACCCTAAGTGCCTCGAGACCTTCCGAATATAAACGAGCCGCGTCGTGGCTTGAGGGCACCGCCACAGCTACTTCCGCAGCTTCGGAACGGCTGACCGGCTGAAGTCCAAGCGAAGACCGCAATGTCTCTCCGGCCTTCAGAACCAGGTCGAACAGATGTGCTTCCGTGCCAGTTTCGGACACGGCTTCGAGAATGTTTCCTGTGCGAACGTCCTGAAGACGAAGATCGAGACGGACTTGCGCATCAGCACTGCTGCCCAGCACCGCATAAGATCCAACGACTACAAGGTCAGTCGAGAGATTCTTGCCGACACGGTCCAGAGTCTCGGAGCTCAGGCTCCCCACATCCAGTGGAGACAGTTCTATTTTCATCCGGGCCACGTCTTCGGACGGAATCAATCGCAGGCGTCCTCCGGCGGATAACTGCGTTGTTAGCCAGTCCGAGAGAGCCGTCGACACCCAACCCTCCTCGGATCGTCCAGAAAGGTTCTTGAAACCCAGGACGGCAACCGAGCGCCTCGCGGCAAGCACAGACGGGGTTCGGGCGGCCGAGCGGCTCTGGAGGTAATAGACGGAAGCCGAGCCTAGGGCGAAGACGAGAATACTTGCGGCAATCCATCGGAAACAAAACAGTTTCTGCACGGGCTTTGGCAACCAATTGTCTGACTTGGTTTCTGAGGCCGGCGGATAGAGACCGCTGCAATTGTCCATTGCACCGTCGGGCACTGGTTGTTCGGGGTAATGCACTGTGACAGGGGCGATAAGTCGATAACCTCGCCGGTGGAGCGTCTCGATGTAACGAGGTGTTTCGGCGGAATCACAGAGCGCCACTCGGAGCTTGTTCATCGCCCGGTTCAGCCCTCGATCGAAATCAACAAAGGTGTGATCAGACCAAAGTGTGTGCCGCAATTCGTCGCGGGTTACGACCTGACCAGGGTGGTGTAACAGAAGGAGAAGGAGTTGGAACGGCTGGTCCTGAAGCTTAATGCGGAGCCCATTCTTGCGAAGTTCGCCCGCGCAACTATCCACTTCGAATGTTCCAAATCGGAAAGAAGGAGCAGGGTTAGCAGCTGGCATGGATGCCCCCTGGAGGAGAGTGTGCTGAACATTAGCACGTGGAGTTCGCCACTATCAAGTACGCGAAACCGTTCGCGAAGGCCTACCCGAAGGCGGAGGATGGTTTCACGCAAACCACAGTGCATGAGCGACTTGGATGAAAACAAAAAGAGAACGGAGAGACACCTTGATCTCGGCTGGCCAAACGGGTGTTAATGCCCCGATTCGAAAACGGAGACGTGTCTATGCGCAGAAGATCGGGACGGTCAACGCTTTTGGCAGTCGCTGCGTTTGCGTTAATGGTTTTTACTTCCCCCCTTTCCAGCTTCGCCCAGTATCACGTAAACGGAACGATTACTGGAACCGTCACCGATCCTTCGGGCGCAGTCGTTGCTGGCGTAAGAATGACGGCAACCAACATTGCTAACAATGCTGCTCAGTCCACTGTTACGAATTCCTCCGGAGTCTACCTGTTCTCCGACATGGCCCCCGGCAACTACACGGTGTCCGCAACCAAAGAAGGATTCCGAACTTGCGAGGGTAGCGGGGTGGTATTAGAACCGTCCTCGACTCGTACCTTCTCTTGCGCTTTGCAGGTTGGGCAGACTACGGAAACCGTTTCCGTATCCGCGGGCGCATTGCAGGTTCAGACCGATACTTCTCAACTCAATTCGGTCATCAACTCAACTCAAATCGAACAATTGCCTGACAATGGCAGAAACTTCGCCAACTTCCTGGCCTTGGAACCGGGTGTCGCTGGAATCAGTTTTGACAGCTTCAATTCGATGAACATCTTCGCTACCCAAGGCGTATCGGTGAACGGTCTTCGGGACAGCGATAACAACATTCTGATTGAGGGTGTTTCATCGCAGCGAACCAGGGACAACGCGGCCACGACGGCTGCCCCAGCGCTAGACGCGATCGGCGAGGTCAATATCGTTTCGACCGGGTATATGCCCGAATATTCCCGCGGCGCGGGGGCTCAGATTGTGGTGCAATTGAAGTCTGGAACCGATAAGTATCACGGAAGTCTCTACGAATATAACCAGAATACCGCCTACGATTCGGCAGCGAATTCTGCTCTCGGTACGCAAGGGAACCCGGCCGGCAAGATCAACTGGAACAACTTCGGTGGTACCTTCGGCGGACCGGTTCCCGGAACCCACAGAAAGTTATTCTTCTTTTTCTCAGAGGACATCACTCGCCAACCGGGTGCAAGCCCCAATAACGTGCACGTGCCCTCAGCACTGGCTCACCAGGGAGATTTCAGCGAGTACTGTGCCGCCAACATTGCATGTCCGACTGTTCCGGCCTTCCTCGCCGGGCAGACTGATCCAAATACGGGCCAAGTCTTGGTCCAAGGCCAGCCCTTTCCGAATAACACAATCGCCAAGGCGTTCTGGAGTTCGAACGGCGCGGCTTTCATGGGTGTCTATCCGACGCCGAACATCGCGAGTGGAACGGTCGCCAATGGACAGAACAACTTTTATTATCTCTCGCAGAATCCCAATAACAACCACACGGAAAGCCTCAAGGTCGACTACATCATTGATAAATTGAAGTCGCACTTGGCGGTCTCCCTGCGGCACTACCGCACTGACTCGTTCGCCGACAACTTTGGAAATAGCCCCCAGTTGCTCAACTGGAATATTCAGGAACCCGAACGCGGCGCGACCATTGATTTCGCCACAACCTTCAGTCCAACGCTGGTCAACGATCTGACGATTGGGTCGACCGAAGATATCGTCCATGTGCACCTCTCACCCGGTCCTCTAGGCGATGGCCTCAACCGTTCCTCGGTGAACATTAACTATCCCTATATTTTCGGTGACGCAAGCAAAGACGTAGCGGGAAAAACTCCCACCATTAACTTCGGTGGACCAAATAGCAATATCGACTCCTTCAACTCGCTAACAGACGCCTATCCATCTGGTAGCGTCGGGAAGATCTTTCAATTTTCAGACACGTTGACCAAGATTGTCGGCAAACACATTCTCAAGTTTGGAGCTTGGATCGAGCAGGACGGCGAGAACGACAATGACCAACTGATTATCGGTGGCCAGAACCTGAACGGTACGTTCACCTTTGCGGCGACGAACAATCCGCATTCGACGGGCCTACCTCTGGCAGATATGCTTCTCGGCGCCTTCGACAACTACGCCGAGTACGGATTTCGCAACCTAACCCCCTGGGTCGCTTGGCAACAGGGATACTTCGCGCAAGACACCTGGAAGGTTACGCCGCGATTGACGATCGAAGGCGGCCTTCGCTGGGACTATTTCCCAAATTATCACTCGCGTTGGTGCAACTTCTCGATGTTCAATCCGCTCGCGTATTCAACGCACCCGGGGACACAGCAGGTCATCGATCCCGCGACTGGTTTGGTGGCAGGTGGGAACTACTACAACGGTATTGCAATGCCGTGTCAGTCGTTGCCGTCGAGCGCATACGGTCATCTTGGCGTGTTCGGCGAACAGTTCAACGCTTCGACTGCAAGTCTCATAAACCAACAACTGGTAGGGAACGGGATTATACGAGGATACCCTCCAACGATCCTCCCCAACCGATATCGTGCGTTTCAGCCACGATTCGGCTTTGCATGGGACCCATTCGGAACTGCGAAAACTACGATTCGTGGAAGCGCGGGCATCTTCTACAACCATGAGACTCTGAGTGACCAGACGCAAATGGGGAGAAATCTGCCGTTTCAGACTGGTGCCTCACTCAACAACGGAGATATCGATTGTCCCGGCAATGCCCAAACACCTTCCGGTCTCGCCTGTTCCGGTTCAGGATCTGCGTTTGTCTCTGGTCCTGTCGTCCCAACTCCCACTAGTGAGCAAGCTCCAATTCCGATCACGGGCCAGGACTTCAGGTCGCCCTTGCCCATCGTCTATAGCTTCCATTTCGGTGTGCAACATATGTTCCCGCAGAACACAATGATCGAAGTCGGATACGTGGGAACCGAGACTCGGCACTTCTCAGTGCTTGAGAATTTGAACGAAATGATGCCGGGTACTTTCGGAGACTGCACCCTCGGGGGCGGATCGGTCAATACCACGAACCCGGCTCTTTGCGCCCCGGGATCACCTTACATCTATAACAACGGGGCAACGGCAGGAACTGCAACCCAAGTTTCAACGATTGTTCCATATGCCGGGTTCTCAAACTCCAGCTTCACTTATCAAATCAACAATGCGAGTTCGGCCTACAACGCGCTGCAAGCTAGCGTGCGTCGCTCAATGACGAAAAACCTGATGTTCACGGCGGTCTATACCTACGCAAATGCCCACGACATCGGCTCGCAGTTGCAGTCGTCGATCATTAACCACTACAACCCGGATTACAACCGCGGCAACCCGGACTGGCTGCAGCACCACAACTTCACAGTGAGCTACGTCTATCAACTGCCGTTCTACCAAAACATGCGCAATCTCCAGGGCCAACTGCTTGGAGGGTGGGGACTGAGCGGAACCTTCATCGTTCGGAGCGGTAGCACGGGTGGTCCGAACGGCCAATTCACCGTTAATGACGCAGGTTCGGATTTGGCGGGGATGGGCGTGGACAATGGCCAACACGCACAATTAGTAGCTGGTTGCGACCCGAATAGTGGGCCTCGCACCGTGGCGAAATTCTTCAACACATCTTGCTTTGTGATGCCAGCCCCGGGAACTCTTGGAAATGCGCCGCGAAACCTCATCTATGGGCCTCACTTCTGGATTTGGGACGCTGGGTTGCACAAGGACGGGCACATCCTCGAAGGTGAAAGGCTCAACTATCAATTCCGTGCTGAAGCCTTCAACGTGCTCAATCACCCGATTCCGAACCAGCTCGACACCGGAATTACAGACGGCACGTTTGGAGCGGTAACCGGCGTTTACAACAACAACGGCGATCAGCGCATCCTGCAGCTTGGCCTGAGATTGTTGTTCTGAGTCCGTTCTTAGCGGTTAGCCGTGCCGCAGATGGAGACTGCAATTCACGGTGACGGGCGGACTGGAAAGGGAGTATTTTTCCAGAAACCCGGAAGTTAGAACCTTGCCATGTCCGTGGGCTCGAGGCCGCAAAAGGGATCTGAAGACCAAGGCAGATCAATTCTGTTCCTGATGGTCTTATTCGTGTCGCTGTGTCTGAGATACCTTGCTCTAGGTCAGGCACCGCAACACCCGGACAAGTCGAATCAAGGCCAGAGTTCGGAGCAGTTGGCGCGCACGGCCGAGTCTTACGAAGAATTCCTTCGTGCGGGCACCGGAACCCCGCTGAGCAGATCGGAAATCCAGGAGCGTCTCGGTGCGGTTTACTATTTGCTGCATCGGTATGGCGATTCACTGAAAGTCCTTAGGGCCGCCCTGAATCCCGCTGATAAATCAAATGCAAACGAGAACCGTACCGCTAGCGGCTCGCTCGTCGCCCAATCCTGGCTTGTGATGGGGCTCGATTACACAGAATTGAATCAGCTTCCAGACGCAGCGAAGTCACTGCGACGCTCGCTCGCCATGCAACCCGACAGCGCCAACGCCAGGTTGGCCTTGGGCGACGTGCTCGCGCGAAGCGGCCGGATGACGGACGCCGAAACGGAGTACGAAGAACAAACGCGACGTAGGCCCACCCTGGCAGATGCCTGGTACAAGCTGGGCCTAGCGCATAGCCAGATTTCGGTCGAGATATCCCACGAGCGTGCCAAGTCAGGTGCGGACGGTCTGGGTGAACAGTTAACCGCCGAGGAATTGCTTGCCAAAGGCGACAATCTAAATGCCGCCCGAACGTTTTTTCGCATCGTTCGAAGTTCCCCAAATCAGCCCGAAGTGCAGTCCGACCTTGGCACTGCGCTCCTGAGGCTTGGATATCTAAAAGCCGCTGAAGGTCACTTCAACCAGGAACTGGCCGGCAGTCCAAATTCTCCTTCTGCATCCTTGGGGCTGGTTCAGACCGCTGCGATCAGTGGACGGTGGGACGAAGTCGGGAGCAGGTTGGAGCAATTGAGCCGGTCGGAGCCCAAAGAGCTTCTGCGGCTCATGGAGTCTCCTCCGGCTGGTATCGTGCTGCAAGCATCGAGTAAGGGTGACCTAAATCCGCCGCCATCATTTGCGCAATCCCCAGCCGGTCTTCTCTGGAAAAGCTGGCTCAGCGATTCAGATGTGGTGGCCCGAATCTCCTCAAATTCAGATTCGGCTCCCGGGTGTACTGCGACTGCGGGGAAGCAATCGCAGCTCGGAGCCTGGATGACTGAACCCTGCTATTCACGGTTGGCCGCTCAACTTAGAGCCAAGACACAACTGTCACCGAATGAGAAAGCGAAACTCATCGAAGCTGAGTTCCGCCTCGGGCACTACCCGGCCGCTCTGAATGCAGCCACACAATTGCATGAGGCAGAGCCCAAGAGTGCCTGGGCAATCTATTGGCTGAGTAAGTCCCATGACGCCATGGCCGAAGAATGCTTTTTGAAGGTGGGCTCGCTGAACCCCGACTCTGCCCGCGTTCACCAGATGCTCGCCGAGCACTACACGAAGCTCGCCGATTATCCAAAAGCCAAGGCGGAATTTCAAAAGGCAATTCGGCTGGCATCGCAATCCCCTGATTTGCATCTCGGCTTGGGAACCGTTCTTTCACGCGCTGGTGAGTTCTCCGAAGCCGAGAAGGAGCTTAAGACCACAATCGAAGTTTCTCCGAAGTCGTCGTTCGCGCACTATCAACTAGGGCACGTTTACGTTCAGCAGAGCCGCTGGACCGATGCGATTGCTCAGCTTCAACAAGTTCCCGATGACACGACTGTTCTGTTGAGCGCTCGGCTGGATTTGGCCAAGGCCGAATCGGAAGTTGGCCAGACAACGCAGGCAATCAGGGATCTGCAATCCGTCTGCGCGCTGGACCAGGACGGTGAGTTGTATTTTCGACTCGCAGCCCTCTACCGAAAAATCGGGGATGATGCTCACGCGCGGGATGCGCTTGCCACTTTTAAACAGCGGCGAGCCGCATCGCTCGAAACCGATAGCGAAGAACTTAGCGGGGTCGAGAATGAGCAGGAGACGGGGCAAGCCAGCTCACCGCCGTTGGCTCAATAAATTATGGGCAGACGTCCCTCCAAATCCTTGTCGAGCCGCCGTGACTTCTTGCGCCAGTCTTTGGCAGCACCTTGCTTCCTCATCCCGCTGTTTCGCAACGGAGCACTGGGTCAGCCCGTGCTCGCTCCCCGTCCTTGGTTCGCCGAGAGCGCTGCGAAAGCTGGACTTGCCGGATTTCGCCACAGTTCCGGATCTCCAACAAAAGACTATCTCGTCGAGACGCTCGGAAGCGGCGTTGCCCTGTTCGACTACAACAACGATGGACTCGTCGATATTTTGTTCGTGAACGGATCGTCCTTTGAGCTGCTGGCGAATCCGAACCTGCCTCGTTCTTCAAGCCGGCTGTTTCGCAACAACGGAGACGGCACCTTCACAGACGTCACGAAGGAGAGCGGGCTGGTAAATCAAGGCTGGGGAATGGGAGTAACCGTCGGCGACTATGATAACGACGGTTTTCGCGATGTGCTCATCACCAATTTCGGCAGCAATGCTCTCTTTCACAACAATGGCAACGGGACCTTCACGAATGTCACAAAAGAGGCGGGATTAGAAGGAGGCAACTGGAGCACTGGTTGTGCCTGGGGCGACTATGATCGCGATGGACGGCTCGATCTCTATGTTTCCAGGTACGTTGATTTCGAAGTCGGCCGTATGCCGAAGCCTGGTACGAATACATATTGCAACTACCGCGGTTTCCCCGTTGCGTGTGGTCCCCGCGGATTGCCCGGGCTTCCGGACCTTTTCTATCACAACGAGGGCAATGGAAAGTTTCGCGAAGTGAGTCGGGATATCGGTGTGAACGACACGATCAACGGTTACGGCCTTGGCGTGGTATGGCTCGATTTTGACAACGACGGATGCTCAGATATCTTCGTTGCAAACGACTCCATGCCCAACTACCTCTGGCGAAATAAGGGAAATGGCACGTTCGAGGAAGTTGCCTTCGAGGCCGGATGCGCCCTCAGTGCCGATGGAAGAGCGCAGTCAAACATGGGAATCGCAGTCGGAGATTACGATAACGACGGATGGCTCGACCTCTTTGTCACCCACTTTTCCGAAGACTACAACACGCTCTATCACAACCATCAAGGAAAGTTCGAAGACGTCACCTTCACGGCTGGACTAGGCACGGCAAGCTATCGCAATCTCGCTTGGGGCACCGGCCTTATTGATTTCGATAACGACGGATGGAAAGAGTTATTTGTGGCCAACGGTCATATTTATCCGCAGGCAACGGAAGCGGGTAATAAGTATTTTCAGCAGAACCAGCTTTTTACCAATCTAGGTAACGGCCGCTTTGCTTCAGTTTCGGAACCCGAGAGTGGTCTTGAAGAAGCGCGCAGCAGTCGCGGAGCCGCTTTCGCTGACCTGGGCCAAAGTGGTCGGATGAATGTCGTTGTCAACAACATCGACGGCCAGCCTTTTCTATACGAGCCTGCGGGGAAATCTTCTGCCCATTGGGTGGGTTTCAAACTCGAAGGTGTCAAATGCAATCGCGACGCCATTGGTGCACGCGTGTCGGTTACCGCGGGCGGATTCACGCAGATCGATGAAGTGCGCAGCGCCGACAGCTTCTTGTCATCGAGCGATGTGCGCCTTCACTTTGGTCTCGCGGACACTTCTCACATCGATAGACTCAAAATCTGGTGGCCTGATGGAACGTCAGAGGAGCGGACGGGGCTCGTCGCTGACCGGGAGTATGCGATCCGGCAGGGAGATGACTTGTGATCGCTAGCCAAAACCACCTCTTCGAAATCGCCCAAGTTCGGCCGCTTCTGGCCGTTATCGTCCTCTGCGGATCGTTCTTGGCCCAAGTAGCGGGTTTTCCGGCGGACGAGCACCTCACAGTCTCACCCACCGCAGGCAAGACACAGCAGCAATTAGTCGCGGAACTGATATCAGCTCGTCAGTCAAACGAGAAACGTCCTTCGGCGGATAACGATCTTTCGTTGGGCGGTGCTCTCAAAGCCATTGGAGAGGCGGACGCAGCAGCAAAGTTTTTCGATCGCGCCCTGACGAAGAATCCAAAATTGTCAGATGCCTGGCTGGAAAGAGGTTTTATCGAATCAGATCGTGGGGACTGGTCCAAAGCGGCTGAATTGTTCCGCCGTGCTGCATCGATCGCTCCCGTTAATGCTCGGGCGCGTCTTGCTCTCGGCGAGATGCTGTTGCGCATGGGCGATTTCGACGGCGCGGCGAAGGAGTTCAAAACAGCCTCAGAAATCAATGCGCGAAGTTGTGGTCCGCATCAAGGGTTAGGACTTGTGTATCTTCAGCAAGGCAAAGCGGAAGAGTCTGAAGCTGAATTTCGAAGGGCTCTGGCAAGCTGTGCGCTGTCCAATGAGGCCCAGAAAGGCCTGGCCCGAGCTCTGGCCTACGAACACAAGTGGCAGGAAGCTGCCTCACTGATGCAAAAAATCGCCACTGCCAACCCGAACTCTAGCGAAGCCGTCTCCTCACTAGCGACGGCCTTGGCGAACCTGGGAGACAAAGCCGGATCAGAGCACGAATTTGCCCGAGCGCGCCAGCTCTCCCAGAAAGAGCTCATAGCGCTCAGGGCCCAGGGAGATCGGAATTGGGGCGTTTCGCTCAGAAACGATGGAAAACTTCAGGATGCCACCGTGGCGTTTCGTCGTGCCCTTGAGGAGGATCCGACTCTCTGCGACGCGCACGATGATCTGGGTGAGGTGCTCTGGGTGCGGAAAGATCTCGCGGGTGCGCTGTCCGAATTTCAGGCAGCAGTTCAATGCAATCCCGGCTCCTCTACATCGCAAAACAATCTCGGGGCGGCCTTACTTTACTATGGTCACGATGTTGACGGTGCGATCGAGCACCTTCGCGCCGCGGTCGACTCAAAACCCGGTTTCGCTTTAGCTCGTTTGAATTTGGGCAAGGCTCTGGCCGCAAAGCAAGACTTCTCCGCAGCCGAGCCGGAGTTTCGCGCGGCCATTGCAATCGATCCCGATCTGGCGGCCGCCCACCTGAATCTGGGTTTGATTCTGGCAACGAAGGAGGGGAATATGTCAGCCGAGGCTCAAAAAGAATTGCAGACGGGGTTGCGTCTTGATCCCCGGCTTCGCGACTCGATCCCGCGGCAATATGTGGCCCACTTGCAGTAGTATTCGTGTGCTTCTCCAGATTTCTCTGTAAAACGAACAACCTCTCGGAGAGGAAACGGGAAAACCGTCGAAAATGCAGATATTTACACAGAAACAAAAAGAGAATGCGACTAGGTCTTGACGGGTCCTCTCCCCGGTCCGGTAATGCCTCGCAAGCTTGGTGTGATAGAAAACGTAGGACTATTCTTGTCTTTCGTACATACCTGCAGTACTCGTGGAGACGAATGATGCGAAACCGCTTGACGGTTGCGATGTTTTTATTCCTAACGTCTTTTGTTCTGCTACCCGCGAATGCCCAAACCTCCGAAAAGCCCGATTTGACAAAAGAACCAACTCTGTACGTGGTCGGCTACGCGCATCTCGACACCGAATGGAGGTGGGAGTATCCACAAGTCATCAATGAATACCTGCGCAACACAATGCAGGATAATTTCAAGCTGATCGAGAAATACCCGCACTACGTCTTCAACTTCAGCGGCGCCAATCGCTACCGCCTGATGAAGGAGTATTACCCAGCCGATTTCGAGAAATTGACGCAATTTGTGAAACAGGGGCGCTGGTTCCCGGCCGGTTCCTCGATGGAGGAAGGTGATGTAAATACACCCAGCGCCGAAACCATCATCCGACAAATCCTTTACGGTAACGATTGGTTCCGAAAGGAACTCGGCAAGGCGAGCGCCGAGTACATGCTGCCGGATTGCTTTGGATTTCCCGCATCTCTTCCCACAATCCTCGCCCATTCCGGAGTAAAGGGATTTTCCACGCAAAAGCTCGTCTGGGGATCTTCGGCTCCCGGCGGTGGATTGGAATCGCGCGAGAAAACGCCCGAAGGCACTCCTTTCAATGTCGGCGTTTGGGTCGGTCCTGACGGTGAGAGCGTGCTCGCTGGGCTGAATCCCGGCAGCTATGATGGCGACGTCGATAGTGATCTAAGCAAACCCTTAGCTCCCGCGAAGGCCGACACTGCGCTAGCCGATCTTCAGGGCAAAGTTCACACTCTCCGATCAACATTGGAGCAACAGGATCAGGCCAAACACATCACCGACCAGAATGCGGTCCGGGAATACATTCGCCTGCGCAACGAAATGCAGGCGCGGACGCGCGTCGATGAAGACTTGTCTCTTGACCGACATCAAAAAGATTGGGCGACTCGCGTGGAGCAGGACGGAAAAGTAAGCGGCATCTTTACCGACTACCACTACTATGGCACGGGCGATATTGGCGGTTCTCCCCGCGAAGAGTCCGTCAAGCGATTAGAAGCGATCGTCACCAAAGGTACTGCCAGCTTTCCGCCCGAAGATGAGTATTACCCACGGGGGCAGCCAACACCGACATGGCCGGAAGTGAAAGTGGGCGATGGCCCAGTTCATGTGATTTCCAGCAATGCTGAACAGATGTTTCTCGACATCACCCCCACCGAGGCCGCGGGATTGCCACGCTACACCGGGGAGATGGAACTAACGAATCACTCGGCCGGTTCCCTCACCTCCCAGGCCTATCAAAAACGTTGGCTGCGGAAAGAAGAATTGCTGGCCGAAGCGGCGGAAGAATCCTCGGTGGCCGCCGAGTGGCTAGGCGCGAGACCCTATCCGTTGCAGCGACTCAACGATGCGTGGACACTTCAGATGGGCGGCCACTTTCACGACCTGGCTGCGGGTACCGCTACGCCTCGCAGTTACGAGTTCGCCTGGAACGATGATGTAATCGCTCTCAATCAATTTGCTGCGGTGCTGACGAACGCGACCGAAGGAGTCTCGGCGGCACTGGACACACAATCGAAAGGCGTCCCATTGGTTGTGTTCAACTCGCTGGGTATCCCACGCGAAGACGTCGTCGAAGCGAAAGTCGACTTTCCCGGGGGAATGCCACAGGCCGTTCACGTTATAGGTCCCAATGGACAGGAGATTCCCGCACAGATTTCTGGGGACAAGATCCTCTTCGCAGCGCAGGTTCGGTCTGTCGGATACGCAGTCTACGACGTACAGCCCGGAGCAGCTTCTTCCTCGTCTTCCCTGAGAATCACCAACGATTCTCTGGAAAATGATTACTACCGCATACAAATCAACCAGGACGGCGATGTATTCAGCATCTTCGATAAGTCCGCAGGCAGAGAGCTTCTCGCGGCCCCGGCTCGCCTTGCGATCTCTTACGACAATCCAAAACAGTGGCCGGCGTGGAACATGGATTGGGATCAGGAGCAGGCAGCACCACGCGCCTATGTGAGCGGTCCTGCGAAAATCCGCATTGTTGAGCAGGGGCCCGTTCGCGTCGCACTTGAGGTTTCTCGCGAGGCAGAGGGTTCTCGATTCTCGCAGACCATCCGGCTTTCGGCAGGAGACGGTGGCAAACGCGTTGAGTTCGGAAACGTCATTGACTGGAACACTAAAGAATCGAATCTGAAAGCGACCTTCCCGCTCGCTGCCTCGAATGAATTGGCGACTTACAACTGGGACATCGGAACTATTCAAAGACCCACGGCACAACCCAAGAAGTTCGAAGTCGCTTCCCACCAGTGGATCGATCTCACTGACATGAGCAACCAATTCGGGGCGACCATCCTTACTGATTGCAAGAATGGCTCCGACAAGCCGAATGACAATACCATCCGCCTTACCCTGATCCGTACCCCCGGCGTTGCGGGCGGATATCCCGATCAGGCAACTCAAGACATCGGCCATCACGAATTCGTGTATGGCATCGCCGGACATGCGCGCGGTTGGCGAGACGAACAAACCGACTGGCAAGGCCAACGATTGAATCAGCCTTTGATTTCTTTCCAAACCTCGAGTCATCCCGGAAGTTTAGGCAAGGAATTGTCTCTCGTAAAAATCGATAACCCTCGCATCCGTCTTCTCGCGCTGAAGAAGGCCGAACAGAGTGATGAACTGATCCTGAGAATGGTGGAACTCGATGGCAAGCCGCGACCCAAGGTGAGAGTCTCGTTTATCGCCCCGATTACCGCCGCTCGTGAAGTCAACGGGCAAGAGCAACCCGTCGGCTCTGCAAGCGTGGAGAATGGCGCAATCGTGACTTCCCTCAGCGCCTATCAGCCGCGGACATTCGCTTTGAAATTACAGCCTCCGGCGACCACAATTCCGGCGGTGAAGTCTGTACCTGTGAGCCTTCGCTACGATACCGCGGTCGCCAGCAATGACGGAACGCGATCCAGCGCCGGATTCGACGGCAAAGGCGACAGCCTCCCGGCCGAAATGCTCCCCGCCGAAATCACGTTCAATGGCGTGCAATTTCGCTTGTCGCCCGCGAAAACTGGTGTTCCGGATGCCGTGGTCGCAAAAGGCCAAAGCGTTCAACTCCCAAGCGGTTCTTTCAATCGGCTATACCTCCTCGCAGCTTCGGCGGATGGAGATCAGAAAGCCAACTTCGATGTAGGTGGAAAAAGCGTCGAACTCAACATTCAGGACTGGGGCGGTTTCATCGGCCAATGGGACGATCGCCAGTGGAGTTCAATTGATTCAGCCAATGACAAGTACGGTGACATGACCGGGATCAAGCCGGGTTACATCAAGCGCTCAGATCTCGCATGGTACTGCTCCCATCATCACGACCCCGCGGGGAAGAACGTTGCCTATGCGTATTCGTATCTCTTTGCCTATGGCATTGATCTCCCTGCCTCTGCCAAGGCTGTCAAGTTGCCGAACAATCCAAAGATACGAATCCTCGCAGTATCAGCCGCCGAGGAGAATGCGGAGATTAAGCCCGCGCAGCCTCTCTACGATGAGCTCTCGTCTGCGGGTTCACATTGAAATTAGCGGGCGCGCATCTGCGCAAAGAATGGAGATGATCAATCGTTTCGGCAAAGAGCGATCACCGCACCTGGCGAATGACAACTAGCCCCAGCGCGGCTGCTCATCAAGACCGATGCCCAGGGCCGTCTTGCCCACCACTTCATGGGTAAGGAAGCTATTGGCCGGATGAATTCGGCCAAGGCGTGCGTCGCGGAGAAGCCGTTCGTATCCCGCGGAGCGGAATATCCCGGACCCTCCTGCGATATCGAGGCCCAGATCCACGACACGCCAGGAGCCCTCGACCGCATGGTATTTGGCGGCGAAGATTTTCGCAGGCCATTCGGCGCCGTAGTCCATGCCATTGGACCAATCTTCTGCAATCCGATCCAGATGAGGCCCGATCGCTTCAAGCTCGATTACCATTTGCGCGATCGTATGCTGAATTTCGGGATGATAGGCCATCGATCGCGAAAGGGCCATCGAGGTCTTGCTCTTCGCAGCCACAATGCTCTTATCCAATGCGCGCCTCGCCAACCCGTAATAAATATTGGCGAAGCCCATCAGTGCCCACGCAAACACGGTAAGCACAAAGGCATCGACGCCGGCACCGCCCGGCGGCACCACGCGCGCGACATAGCGGTCAGGGATGAACACATTCTCCAACAGCGTGTCATCGCTGCGAGTAGCGCGCATACCGAGGACATCCCAGGTCTCTTTGATGATGTAACCCGCGCTGTCGCGTGGCATGAAGGCGTGCACGATCTTAGGCTGGCTTGGATTACTGATGTCCATTCCGTGCAAGCCAAAACGAGTCCACACAGGAGTCAGGCTTCCGAAGTGCTTGTGCCCCGTGAAGCGATAGCCACCCTCTACGCGTTCTGCTTTAGCAGTGGAGAGAAGCACGGGAACATCGTTTCCGCTCTCAGCGTGACCGGCAGCGAAGATTTCACCAGCAGCCGCCTCGCGCAGAATCCATTGCAGAGACGCATCTCCACGGCGCCAAAGGTCGGCCGCCACCCCAACCCAATAAAGATGCATGTTCACGGCCAGGGCAGTTGCCGGCGCATAGTAGGCTAACCGGCGTTGCTCGAGACACGCTTCGGCAAGGCTGAAACCTGTACCGCCAAACTCTTTTGGAATCGGCATGACCAGATACTTGGCGGCACGGAGTTCCGCGAAATCCTGATCGAAGAACCGGTTCTCCCTGTCGTATGTCGCGGCGCGAGAGTCAAAACGCGCCAGCATTTCTTCGTTGAGAAGGCTCTGCGACGAAGGGCGCGGCTGAGCGTTGACAGGTATTGTCTTTACTGAGCCGCGACCATCATCTGAACCAGTCGTAGAAACAGCCGCATCAGGAATTGCTGCCATAGGATTTTCCCCGCGTCGTGAACTGTTATTCCGCGTATTCTACGCCCCGCAACAACGGAGCAGTTCTTGCCGAAGAGCCGTTTAAGTCGACCTTGATTAGGGCCGCGCCTCGTACACGATGTTGAAGGGCGTCTCCGTCGCGCGCCGGAAGCGCGTAAAGCCAGCCGCATTGACAACCTCACGAATGCGTTTTTCCCCGGCCTGCGCGCCCAGGCAAAGTGCCACTTCCTGCGATCGCGAACACGGCGTGCACAGCAGTGTCGAAAACGAGTAATAGACGCGTCCAACGGGATTGAGATTGTCCTTCAATTCATCATTGGCGAAGGGTTCGACGATCATCCATGTGCCGTCTTTAGCCAGAGAGCGGCGAACATGTTCCGCGGCGCCCTTCGGATCGCCCATGTCATGCAGGCAATCAAAAACCGCGACGAAATCGTAATCCTTTCCTGGATAGTCTTTGGCTTTCGAAACCTCAAAGCTGACACGATCCGCCACCCCTTCGCGTTTGGCCGTTTCGCGCGCCGCTTCGATGGACTTGTCGTGGTAGTCAAATCCGTAGAATCGCGACTTCGGAAACGCTTTGGCGAGGAGCAGAGTCGATGCTCCCTTTCCGCAACCGACGTCGGCCACACGGGCTCCGGCCTCGAGCTTTTGCCTTACGTCCGTGAGCGAAGGTATCCAGGAACTCACGAGATTGGCGGCGTAGCCAGGACGAAAGAACTTTTCGCAGCCGTGGAAGACCCCATCGGCATGCTCATGCCATCCCATCCCCGCGCCTGTTCGAAAGGACTCTGCAATCCGCGGAACCGCGGCCAGAGAGCCCAGCGCGAGTTCAAACGCACCCGGCAGATAGGCGGGACTGTCTTCATGCGCGAGAGCAAAAGCCTGCTCTTCTGTCAGGTGGAACTTCTTGCTTCCGGTGTCGTACGTTACATAACCACCCGCAGCCTGCGATGCCAGCCATTCGCGTAGATAGCGCTCATCGGTTCCGGTCTTGGCGGCCAGTTCTGCAGCTGTCATGGAACCATTGGCCAACGCCTTATAGAGTCCTAGTTTTTCGCCGATTACTACCATCCCGGCGTGAACGGAGGCGCCGAGGTCGGTAACGAATTGTCCAATAAACGCGTTCAGTTTGTTCATGTCCAACGCCGGGACTTGTGCTGTGCTCATAGAGCTATCTCCTTGTGCGAAATGGATTTGCCGCTCCTGCAGCTTTGCTGTTGACTTTTTTTCGCGGCGGTTTTGCTAGAATCCGCACTACTCGGTCGTTCTGGCTGCTCTCGCTTGCCAAGGTCAACGTATCAACTGTGGGGTTCGGCGTAACGAAGTAACGCCGAAGAAATACCAAAAATCAGAGTCCTGCTGTTTTCGGGAGCGCCGCTGCTTTGGGAACAAACTCCTTTACCTACCAGTTCGGAGAGTTCACGCTAGACGTGGGGCGAGGATGCCTGCTTCGGCGAGCAGAGGAAGTGAAACTTCGCCCCAAGGTTTATGAAGCCCTGAAATACCTGGTCCTGAATCCAGGACGCTTGATCGGGAAGCAGGAGTTTATGCAGGCGATTTGGCCGGACAGCTTTGTCACCGACGATTCTCTGGTCCAGTGCACAATCGAACTTCGACGCGCACTTGGAGATCATGATCAGCAACTGCTGAAGACCGTCCCGCGAAGAGGATATTTATTCACTGCTCAGGTCACCGAGGCCACGAGTCCGGAAAAATCTCCTGATCGCGCTGCCCCAGAAGCGAGCAGTACGCCAGCGCTGCGCGAAGTTGCGGATCTTTATGACTTGCCGACTCCACGCACTTCTTTGATCGGTCGCGAGCGCGAAGTCGAGAAGGCGGTCGACCTGTTGCGCCAGCCGAATGTTCGTCTCCTGACTCTAACCGGAGCTGGTGGTGCAGGCAAAACTCGCTTGGCGATTGCCGTTGCCTCCGCAATGGGCCCTGAATTTTCGGCTGGAGTCCAGTTTGTTGGACTCGCGTCCATCACCGATTCGGATCTTGTCGCCACTGCGCTCGCAAAGTCCCTGGATTTACCAGAAGTTTCGAATCGCAGCGTCCCGGCACTGCTCCGCGATTACCTGCAAGATGCCGGGCCTTTCCTGTTTGTCCTCGACAATTTCGAGCAGGTGCTGCCGGCTGCCACGCTAGTAGCTGATATCCTGGCCGCATGCCCCAGTCTCAAGGTCTTAGTGACCAGCCGCGCCGGCCTGCGTCTGTATGGAGAGCAAGAATTCCCAGTGACGCCCTTAGAACAGGATTCAGCCGTTCAGTTGTTCGTTAACAGGGCCACGGCCGTACGACCAAACTTTGCAGTGACACCGGAGAATTCTGGGACGATTCGCGAAATCTGCTCGCGCCTCGATGGCTTGCCGCTGGCGATTGAACTAGCTGCACCGCGAACCAAGCTGCTTTCGCCGCAAGCGATTCTGGATCGGCTGCAGAGCCGTTTGCAACTGCTCACCGGCGGAGCCATTGACTTGCCGGAGCGGCAACAAACACTCCGCGGCACCATCGATTGGAGTCACGGGCTTCTGAACGAGAGCGAACAGAAATTGTTTCGCCGCTTCCCTGTCTTTACCGGCGGATGCACGCTGGAAGCTGCCGAAGCTGTATGCAACACAGGCCGAGACTTGGGTATGGACGTGTTCGACGGCCTGGCCTCGCTAGTGGACAAGAATCTGGTCCAGCGCATGGACCCGCTCGCTGCGGAAGCGCGTTTCACCATGCTGGAAACCGTCCGTGAATACGCGATCGAACGGTTAGTATCAAGCGGCGAAGAAGCGGCCACCCGCCGCGCTCATGCCGCCTACTGTCTCGTGCTTGCAGAGGAAGGCAACCCTGAGCTAAGCCCCGCAGAGCGCGATCTGTGGCTCTCTCGGTGTGACCTGGAGATCGACAACTTCCGTTCTGCTCTCGACTGGCTTTTCGCGAGCAAGGATCTCGACTGGGGGCTTCGCCTCTGCATGGCTCTGTTTCGATTCTGGGATATGCGAGAGCATATGACGGAAGGCCGCATTCGATTGGAGAATATCTTGCGTCTCGCCGGCACAGGATATAAGAAACAGCGAGCCCAGGTTTGGATCTTTCTTGCGGCGTTGGCGACGGCGCAAGGAGATTTTGCGGCGGGCCGGCCCTTCGCAGAGCAGAGTATGTCGCTCTATCAAGAATTGAACGACCGCTCGGGAATTGCGGCAGCTTTGAATGCGTCAGGAGTTGGGGCACGCGATTCCGGCGACTACGAGGCGGCCCAGAATTGTTTCGAGCGCTGCCTCGAATACTGGCGAGTCTTACCGGATCAAGTCGAGACTGCACGATGCTTGCACAATCTCGCAAATGTTGTGAAGATCCGAGGCGACTACGCCCGCGCTCAGATGGCCCTGCGAGAGGCGACAGATATTTTTGAGAGAGTCGGGGACCGCAGCGGGGCCGCCTGGTCTATTAATCAGAGGGGGGACATCGAAAGGGAAAAAGGTGATGTCGGGGCCGCCCGGGACTGTTACCAGCGTGCCTTGAAGGCATTTCGCGACGCGGCCGATCGATGGGGCTGCGCCCGCTCACTGGCTGACCTGGGTCACGTCTACTGCCAGCAGACAGAATATGAGGCGGCGCAAGATGCCTATCGTGAGGCCCTCCAAGTTTTTGCAGAGTTGGGACACAAGCGTGGGATGGCGCGTGTACTCGATGGTTTAGCCTGCCTGGCGGCCGCCCAGCAGCACGCGGCACGGGCATTAAAGCTCGCCGGTGCAGCAGAGCATTTGAGACGCCTAGCCGGCACTAAATTGCCTCCGACGGAACAGCTGATGCTCGACGAACAGCTTTCGTCGGCATGGAACTCACTCGCTGAAGCCGATGGGAAGCGGGCGTGGGCGGAAGGATCTGCCTTGAGTATCGACGCTGCGATTCAATACTCACTGCAAGAGTCTTCGTGAGCTATGAAAAGTTGACCGGATCAATAAGTCGGCGCACCGCGGATACACGATCAGCTGGAATGCCGGCGCGTCGCGCGTGCTCTCGTATCGTGTTCTCGTCGGGCGCCAGGTAAACGCAGTACACCTTGTCCTCGGTCACGTAACTGTGCAGCCACTGAATCTGGGGGCCCATCGACTGCAACGTTTCCAAGGAACGCAGCGAGACTTCCCGTATCTGAGCCTCAGATAGCGCTCCAGCGCCGGGAATCTCGCGTTCGATGACAAATTGCGGCACGAGCCCGAGCATACCACGGATTATTGCTCGCTGCCCCACAAGCTCGATTTCTTGGCCCACAAAGCGGCGGACAGGAATTCACCGTTTCGCGAACCTGCCCGGCGCGTTTACCTGCTACATTTTGACTCAGTGTCTCCCGCAGAAGAATATGCTCGTCGCCAGAGTGTCCGCGAATCGCGGGTTGCGCGCTTCGAGAAGACTCACATCCAATTGGGGAACATCCGCCTCTTGTTGGCTGTGATCACTGTCGTTCTTGCCTGGGCATCGCTTCGATCGCACCTACTCTCACCGTGGTGGTTGGCTGCGCCGATCGTGGTGTTCGCATGCATTGCATATGGGCACTCACGGATTCTTCGGTCGCAAGAACTAGCCAGACGCTCCGCGAAGTTTTATGAGCGAGGATTAGCCCGCATCGAAGATCGCTGGTCCGGCACCGGCGAAACGGGAGATCGATTCAATGATCCGCATCACGTATATGCCGCCGATCTCGATTTGTTTGGCAATGCCAGCCTGTTTCAACTCGTGTCGACGGCTCGCACCCGCATGGGCGAAGAACGGCTCGCGAAATGGCTGCTCTCTCCATCCACAGTCGACGAAATCAGCAAGCGACACGCGGCGGTCCGAGAACTGCGTGACCAGCTTGATCTACGCGAAGACCTGAACGTGCTCGGCGAGGATGCTCACGTCGGAGTACATCCCGACGAACTCGTGAAGTGGGCGGCATCGTCAAAACAGTTAGGCACTCCTTGGATGGCCTGGGTAGCGCCAACACTCGCTGGATTGGCGGTGCTCACTGCCGTTGTGTGGGCAATCTGGAATCTCGTCACACCATTCGTGATCGTGGTTGCTGTCGAGGCGTTTCTCACCTACGGGCTCCGCAAATCGCTCGACCCTGTGCTGCACGGAACTGAGAATGCGTTCCGCGACCTGGAGCTCCTGGCGGGTGTGCTACAAGGCGTAGAATCGCACCCTTTCCGCGCTCCGGAGTTACAGGCGCTGCAGCATGAACTGATGTCAAACGGCGTCAGAGCTCACCAGGCGATTGCGCGCCTGAGTACACTCGTCGACCTGATCAATTCGCGTCACGATATGTTTGTCCGCTTGATCGACGCCCCTCTGATGTACTCCGTGCAGGTGGCCTACACGGCGGAACGCTGGCGCCGGGCTCATGGCCGCGCAGTCAGCCAATGGATCGCGATCGTCGGAGAGATGGAAGCTCTGCTTTCGCTGGCGGCTTATAGCTACGAGCACCCAAACGATCCGTTTCCCGAAATCGTTCAGGGTGATGCTGCGTTTGAAGCCGAAGGACTCGGACATCCGCTCTTGCCTTCCGCGGTATGCGTCCGCAACAGTGTGAGCATCAGCGGACCGACGCGGGTTTTGCTGGTGAGTGGATCGAATATGTCAGGAAAGAGCACTCTCCTGCGAGCCATCGGTATCAACACCGTACTTGCCATGGCTGGTGCGCCGGTTCGTGCCGTGCGTTTGCGGCTTACTCCATTGCAGGTTGGTGCCAGCATTCGCATCAACGATTCACTCCAGGAAGGCAGCTCCCGCTTCTACGCCGAGATTACTCGCCTGCGGCAGATCGTTGATTTCGCGGGCGCCCATCCACCGCTGCTTTTTCTCTTGGATGAACTGTTGCAAGGCACTAACTCGAAGGATCGTCGGATTGGAGGAGAGGGAATCGTACGCGCTCTCGTCGAGCGCCGCTCCATCGGACTCGTCAGCACGCACGACCTCGCGCTCACCGACATCAGCGGATCACTGGACGGCCAGCTGCACAACGTCCATTTTCAAGATGAGCTGGCAGGCGGCCGCATGACCTTTGATTACAGGCTGCACGACGGCGTGGTCACCAAGAGCAACGGGCTCGAACTGATGCGTTCGATCGGCCTTGATGTGTAGCTTTTGTCACTACACCGGACCAAAGAGGCGACTACGGCAGCATGTCGGGGCCGGCAGCGCTATCCGCCGCAGGGTAACTGAAAGTCTTGACGGAATCCTCAACTCGTTGCATCGCGTAATTCTGCCTGACTCAAAGCACCATTCAGCCACTCGCTGTACCAAGACGAGAAGGTCGCGTACGAGCCATCCTCGAGTTTCAGGGGCTTGATTCCGCTGTATTCGGCGCGGCCGTCGAACCAAAGTCGTCCTGCCTGTTTCTCCCCGCGGATGACGAGCCAGATTTTTAAGGCACATCCTTCGTGGCAGATTGGTATCGCCGCGTTCATTGCTGAGGGTCGAAGTAGTTGGCGTCAAATAGGTCTAAATCTTTCCCATACTTCTTTTCATTGAGATCGAAGAGCTCTGTCGGGGGCCTACCGTCAAGGTCGTTCCAACTATTTGTTAGCGTAAAAGGCTCTGACCGCTTTCCCACAAACTCGTCCGCCTCGGCCCATGACTCCAACGAATGACCCAGACCGTCCGCTTGGCCGAGGGGGAAGATGCCGTAAAACGGGCCCGCACCGCCATTACCGACGGTCGTGAGGAAATAACGATAGTCAGCCGGTAGTTCAATTTGATAACGTTGCGCGAACGCCAAGACTTCTTGTTCCGGCAAAACGGGATTCAGTAGAAAACCACGCACATCTCCTCCGAAGACTGGGGCGAGAGATCGATAGACGTTGCAAAGACTCTCGTACGTGTGCTGCATCCAACATCGGTAAGGACAGCTACCACACCCTGCAGCGGTTCGCGTTCACCATCGGCGAGCCAGACTTGCAGTGAAATGCTTCCTGAAACTGCGGCATGTTCGACACCACCCCGTTCGTTCGGTACTTCTCTGGTGAGTGTGGATCGACCGTAGCCCGCAGCCGTTTGGTTTCATCGCGAGTGTGTCCACACCAGCTCTGTCCGTAGCCCACGAAGAATCTCTGCTCCGGAGTAAGGCCATCGATGAGATCGAGCTTCTGGTCTTTTGTGTCTTGCTTCCAGGCCATCCAGGCGAGAAGCACTCCACCGAGATCGGCCACGTCTTCGCCCAGCGTCAGCTTGCCGTTGATCTTGATGTCGTCAACGATCGTGTAGCCGGAATACTGGTTCGAAATGCAATCGGCGCGCTCCTGAAATTTCTTCGCATCTTCCGGAGTCCACCAATCGCGCAGATTTCCCTGGGCGTCGAACTGACGGCCCTCATCGTCGAAGCCGTGCGTGAGTTCGTGGCCAACGGTGCCGCCCGTATCGCCATAGTTCGGCGCGGCGTCGGAGTCGGGATCAAATGCTGGAGGCTGCAACACCCCCGCCGGGAAGTTGATGTCGTTCATCTGCGGGTTGTAGTAGGCGTTGACGGTCGGCGGAGTCATGTCCCATTCGCCCTTATCGACGGGCTTGCCAATCTTGCTTAGCTCCCGGTTGAATTCGAATTGGCGGGAGCGTTCGACATTGCCCAGATGATCTCCGCGGACAATGTCCAGCTTCGAGTAGTCACGCCACTTGTCGGGGTACCCGATCTTGTTCGCCATGCCATGCAGTTTGGTGAGCGCCTGTTGTTTCGTTGCAGGCGACATCCAGGCCAAACCGTTGAGGTCCTGCTCCATCGCGGTTCGAATTTCGTTAACAATCTTCAGAGCTTCCTGCTTGGCCTGCGGACTGAAATATTTCTCGACGTAGGCCTGACCGAGCGCTTCGCCGAGGTAGTCGTCGATATCTTCGGTGCAGCGCTTCCAACGCGGTTTGGGCTGCTCGCTCCCCTGAAGAGTCTTTCCAAAGAAAGCGAAGTTTTCATTGAAGAATGGAGAGGAAAGATGCCGCGCATTGGCGTGAACCAGATGCCACCGCAAGTAAGTCTTCCAGTCGGCTACGTTTTCCTTGTCGATCACTTCGTTCAGAGTCTTAAAGAAGTTGGGAACGGCCACGTTCAACGTTGCGAGCGAGGGTAAGCCTACCTTGGTGAAATAAACCTGCCACTTGAAGTCGGGCGAAAGCTTCTGCAGATCGCCGCTGCTCAGTTTGTGATCGAGCGACTTCGGGTCGCGCCGTTCAACCCGCGACATGGAGCCCTTCGCGAGAGCGGTCTCAATGCGCATCACGGTCTGCGCTTGGGCTGCCGCGACATCTGGCTTATCCCCAAGCAGTTCAAACATCTTCTGCACATGGGCGACATAAGCCTTGCGCAACTCCTCCGACTTGGCATCGGTCTTCAGGTAATAGTCGCGATCGGGCAACCCGAGGCCACCCTGATCGGCATTAGCAACTACCTTGCTCGCGTCGCGGAAGTCCTGAATGGAATCAAAGCGGAAAAGCACATTGTTGGTGGCCATAGCCGAGGCTACGTCGGCCAAATCCGCTTTGGTGGTGATGTTTGCAATTCGATCCAATTCCGCCTTGAGCGGCTCGATGCCTTTGTCTTCGATCGCCTTCTCGTCCATGCAGGAAGCGTAGTAGTCGCCGATTTTCTGATTAACCGCGTTCCGGCCGGCACCGGGAGAAGACGCAGCCTCGAGGATTTCGCGCAACTTTGTCTTGTTCTCGTCTTCCATCTTGGAATAGAGATCCCACGAGGACTGATCCGGCGGAATGGGATTGTTCTTGATCCAGCCGCCACACGAGTAGGCAAAAAAGTCGACGCATGGATCGATCGACCGGTCCATCGAATTGATGTCTAACGCCGGCTCGTGTTGAGTTTTGGTCTGCTGTGCATTCGCAAAACTCAGTAAGCCGGTAATCGCCAGCACGACCAGGCTCGTGCGCTGAATCGTCATAGCAAGATCCTCACTTGGGATAAAACGAAACCGCGGGACCCAAGAGTATAAGGCCTGCGGTCGACAACGTAAGTCAGGGATAGGGAATCACTCCACGACAGCTAGCCCTTTTTCAGATGGATCGACCCGTCGCCCGTGCGAATCGTCAGCAAACTGCCGCCCCCATTGATCTTGCCGTGAATCTCGTTCTGCCGCAGCTTGCCCTCGGCCGCGACTGGCATATCGAGGTCGATATGACCGTCGCTGGTATGCAAGTCGACGTCAGCCGCCAAGTTCTGGGGGAGTTCCAGCGAGACGCTTCCGTCGCCCGTCTCGAGCCGCCAACTGCCTGCTAGCGCCGAACCGCTGATGGCACGCACGTCAACATGACCATCCCCGGTCTTGAGATCGAGCTCATCAAAGCGCCCATACGCTTGAATATGCCCATCGCCGGTAGACGCGTGCAGCTTGCCATCAACAGCATCGAGGTTCACAGAGCCGTCTCCCGTGTGCAGGTCCATCTCTCCCTTGAGACTCGCGACTTCGATTTTGCCGTCACCCGTGCGCAGGTTGACGCGTCCCTCACGCGGCATCTGAATGATGATGTCGACCTTGTGCTGTCCCCATTCGATATTGAAGTTATGGTGCGGATAACGGACTTCAATTTCTACCATGTTGCCATTCTGGCGTTCGTCAATGCGGATTCCACCTTCGCCGATCTTGTACCGGGTCGTGACGACCTTGGCTTCGATGGTGTTCTGATCCCAGGTCGTCACCCGGATATTCGCGTCCGAGGTCTCAACCCGCAAATCAGGTCTGCCGGTCAGGCTGTAGGTTTTGGACCACTCCTCGGCGCGGGCCGCCATGGAGCTAAGTAGGCAAAATGCAACCACAGCCACGGAAACACGGTTGAGCGTGGATTTCATAGGATCCTCCGGCCAGGCAAACACACCTTCGCCCCGGCCTGTTAGACGTAGTTACGCACCTTAGGTGAGGTTAGTTCCAGCTAAATTAGTCTCTGGAGCACGCGTTACAAAGCCCGAACGACACTAGGACGTTACCCCAAGTTTTCAATTTCCAGCGCTAAAATAAGCCCGTGACTCCCCCAGCATCCGACGATCCTTCCGCTCACAGGCATCACCGTCACGCCGTATATGCCTCCGAGTCGACCGGCCCGTTGCGGATTGCGATCGTTGTGCTGATCCTGACCCTGATCCGCTACTGGCACGAGATTCACTGGAGCCTGCGCTGACCGTGCAGTCGGAGCAGCGTCAGAGTGCCGATCCGTTATTGGTCGTCATCCTCGGCCCCACTGCCAGTGGGAAGACGTCTCTGTCTTTCGCCATCGCCCAGAAATTCAACGGAGAGATCGTCAATTGCGACTCGATGGCGATGTACCGGGCGTTTGACATCGGCACCGCGAAGCCCAGCCGGGCAGCGCGCTCGCTGGTCCCTCATCACCTCTTCGACTGCCTGAGTCCTGATCACGAAACAACTGCCGGCGAGTATGCCCGCCAAGCCCGCATAATCCTTGGTGAAATTGCCTCACGCCAGCATTTGCCGATCGTAGTCGGGGGCACCGGGCTCTATCTGAGAGCTCTGGTCGAAGGACTTTTTCCCGGTCCGCAACGCTCGGAAGACCTCCGCGGGCGCCTTAGGGAACGCGCCGCGAGTCATGGATCGAATTATCTCCACAAAATACTTGCGCACCTCGATCCCGGCGCTGCCGAGAAAATCCATCCAAACGACGCGCCCAAGCTGATTCGCGCAATCGAAGTGTGCCTGTCCTCCCGGCAGAGGATGACAGACCTGTGGCAGAAAGGCCGCGATCCGCTGCGCGGGTTTCGGATTCTAAGACTGGGACTCGACCCCGACCGGCACAAGCTCTATGAGCGCATCAACGACCGCGCCCGTGCAATGTTCGAGGGCGGTTTACTGGAGGAAACGAAGGACCTGATCGATCGCTACGGCCCCGAACTGCGCCCGCTGGCCTCGCTCGGATACAAACAAGCGGTTCAGTTCTTACGCCAAGAAGTAACCAGGGAGCAAGCCATCCAAGCCGCACAGCAAGGCCATCGCAACTACGCTAAGCGTCAGATGACGTGGTTCCGTCGCGAGCCAGATGTCGGCTGGCTCAATGGATTTGGGGACGATCCGATTATCCAGGCCAATGCCATCGCCCAGGTCGAAAGGTCATTCTCTCGGACTCACGCCGACCCGGCCTGATTCCTGTTCTGGGCTCTTGGAGCGCCACCGCAAGCCGAAAACAAGCCTATCCCCCGGCTCTTCTGCTATCGTTCCTCCATGCCCAAAAATCTGGCCTTGATCCCTCTATTCATCGCTCTGACCTTGCCTGCATTCGCCACGGACAAGCACGTCCATCCCGCTCCGATTCGCCGGAGCGACAGAGGCAATAGGTGGGCTGAGAAGACGCTCCACAAACTCACGCTGGAAGAAAAAGTCGGCCAGGTATTCATGATCTGGTGCCGCGCCAGCTTCCTGAATACGGAGAGCGCCGAATATCTGCAATTGCGCGACGCCATGAAGAATTATCACGTCGGCTCATTCGCGATGACGGTCCACGTTGACGGCCCGTTGCTTCTGAGAACGGGTCCCTACGAAGCCGCCGAATTGCTGAACCGCTTGCAGCGCGAGTCGAGGCTCCCACTATTGTTTGCAGCCGACTTCGAACGAGGTGTCGCCACACGTCTGATGGGGTCAACGAACTTCCCTCACGCCATGGCGTTCGGCGCCGACGGCAAGCTCTCGGATGCCGAAAACTTTGGTCGCATTACCGCGCTCGAAGCCCGCGCCATTGGCGTCCATTGGAACTTCTTTCCCGATGCCGACGTGAACTCGAATCCTGCAAATCCGATCATCAACACGCGTTCGTTCGGCGAAGACCCTCAGCAAGTCGGAGATCTCGTCACCGCTTACATCAAGGGAGCCCAGGAAGGCGGAATGCTCACCACGGTCAAGCACTTTCCCGGACACGGAGATACCGCAACCGACTCGCATCTCGGAGTAGCTAGCGTAAACGTCGACCGCGCGCACCTCGACTCGATCGAACTTGCGCCTTTCAAGCAAGCGATTGCCGCTGGAGTCGATTCGGTCATGGTCGCGCACGTCACAGTTTCCGCCCTCGACCCCGACCCGAACCACGTGGCGACGATCTCTACGAACGTCGTTTCCGACCTCCTTGAGAAACAACTGGGATTCAAAGGCCTCGTCGTCACTGATGCCCTCGACATGGCCGGCCTGACTCATCTTTTCGCCAACGATATCGGCCGTGCTGCCGTCGAAGCATTCAAAGCTGGCAACGATCTGCTCATCATTCCGGCCGATCTTGGCGCCTCTTACCAGTCCATGATCAAGGCCGTCCGGTCGGGCGAGATCTCGAAAGAGCGGCTGGATCGCTCTGTCCTGAAGATCCTGAAAATAAAGGCGTCTTTGGGTCTCAATGACGCGCGCACGGTTGACCTGAATGCCCTGGCGACGGCCATCGGCAAGCCGCAGGACGTCACTTTTGGCCAGCAGGTCGCCGATTCCGCCATCACCCTCGTTCGCGACAATGGCAAGGTCTTGCCGCTCAAATCCAAGGGAACTTCCCAGTCGGCGCTTCCGTATATGACCAAAGAGGAGACGCATAACCAGGTTGTGGCGGTGCTCTTCTCCGACGACGTGCGCTCGGAGTCAGGCCGTGCCTTTGGCCGCGAGTTTCGCGCTCGCGTTCCTGACGCGCGCGTCATCTACGTGGATCCGCGGATTGCAGCTGGTATGAGCGACGAAGTCCTTAGAGCGGTCGACGAAGCGCAAACCGTCGTCGCAGCCGTGTACGTGATCCCGACTGCCGGAAAGATCGGCAACTCCATGGCAATGGCGGATGCGACGGGAACGCTTCTGCAACAGTTGCTCGATCACGCAGCATCGAAGACTGCCGTGGTCGCGATGGGAAATCCCTATCTCGCCAGCGACTTTCCTAAGATTGAGAGCTACGTTTGCACGTTCTCGAACGCGACCGTATCAGAAGTGGCAGCCGTGAAAGCGCTCTTCGGCGAAATCCCGATACATGGACGTCTTCCAGTCACGATTCCCAACATCGCTCAGCGGGGAGCTGGAATCGAGCGTCCAGCGCAGGTTGCCAGTGGGGGTTCGGTTAATGCGCAACACTAGAAACGCGACCGGTTTCGCGAGCGTGATCTTGCTGCTGTTGCTTACGGCGTGCAGCATCAACGTGAAAAAGGAAAAAAACGGTCAAGACAAACAGGTGGACATCAACACTCTGGTCGGAGGGATTCACGTCAGCAAAGGCGTCAACCCCGAAGAAATCGGCATGCCGATTTATCCGGGTGCGACATTGAAGCAACAAGATTCCGGTGACGACAAGAGCGCCAACGTGAATATCTCAGGCTTCGGCTATGGCTTAAAAGTAGCCGCACTCGAATACGAATCGAATGATGCGCCCGACAAGATCATCGCCTTCTACAAAGACCAGCTCAAAAAGTTTGGCAATGTCATTGTGTGCCACACCGGCAGCCTGCACGTGAATGCCGGGGTTAAGAAAAACGATGACGACTCGCACGAGCTGACCTGCGAGGGCGACAGCGGCCGCGATATCGAACTGAAAGTCGGCACCAAGGAGAACCAGCACATCGTCGCCGTCGAACCTTCAGGGAGTGGCTCAAACTTCTCCCTGGTCTACGTGCGCACTCACGGCAAAGACGCCGAGATTTAGGCCCGCTTCGTTCCTCAGGAGGAAATGTATGTTGCGTCAGTTGGCAATTCTGGTTGTTTTGGCGGGATTCGCATTGCCGCTCTTCTCGCAAGACTCAGGATCGAAGGACAAGAGTCTCGATATCCGCAGTTCCGCGGGCGATCTTCACATGGGCGGCGACGCGGACGCCAAGAAGGTGGGGCTTCCACTTTATCCGGGCGCGCGCCTCAAGTCAGGTGATGAGAACAACAATCAAGCCAACCTGAGTATCTTCACCGAAGCGTTCGGCATGAAGCTGGTTGTCGCCAACTACGTCTCCGATGACGCGCCGTCCAAGGTCCTCGACTTTTATCGCGACAAGCTGAAGAGATACGGCAAGGTGCTGGAGTGCCACTCGCAGAAGCACGGCGGCGATGTCGATGTACACGACGACGACAAGGATTCGGACAAAAATTCGGGCAAGAGCAAAGAACTCAAATGCGATGAAGACTCCGGGCCGGTTACTGAGTTGAAGGTGGGTACCGAAGACAACCAGCACATCGTCGCTGTTGAACCCTCCGAAGGCAAAGGAGCGCATTTCGCTCTCGTCTATGTCCACACCCGCGGCAAGCAGGGTGAAATCTAGAATGATTTAGGTTTTCCCTGTGATCCGAATCCTGGTTGGCATAGCGCTTGTAGTGTGGGCTGTGAGAACCAGATTTTGATCGATAATCGTAGAGCAAGTCCCCACCGGCTAATCGGCGGCCGCGAAGCGGCGAAAGAATGCAGCCACGGCGTAAGCTGTGGGTGGGTTGTGAGAAACTGGAGTCAGTCCCTTAGGGACGACACAGGTTTCACACGTTTTGATGGATCACACCATTTCCTAAACTTAGAGCCAGCATGCGCTAATGCCGCCCCTGTTGTATCGTTCTCCCGAGGCCCCCTTATGAGTACCGATCCAGCCGCGCATTACCTCGAAGAAGCCCGCCGCCAACTCCGTGGACACAAGCGCCTGGGCGAAGGCGCGATGAGCCAGCTTCGCGACGAGGAGTTCTTTGTCACGCTCGACCCCGAAGCCAATTCCGTAGCGATCCTCGCAAAGCATCTGGCCGGCAACATGCGCTCGCGCTTCACAGATTTCCTGACGAGTGATGGCGAAAAACCCGACCGCTTTCGCGACCGGGAGTTTGAGCTCGGCGCTTCCACAACGCGAGCCGAAGTCATGAAGTGGTGGGAAGAGGGATGGGCCTGCGTCTTTGCAGCGATTGAATCACTCAAACCTGAAGATGTAATGCGCACGGTGACGATTCGCGGCGAACCGCACACCGTCCTGCAAGCCATCAATCGCCAGATCGGGCACTACGCCCAGCACATCGGACAAATCGTATTCCTCGCCAAGCATTTCCGCTCGAGCGCGTGGAACACGCTGAGCATTCCGCGTGGCAAATCGGAGGAATTCAAGAAGGTCACGCCCAAAACACCAAGATAGCGCCTCTTAGCGTGGCACAGGTCCAAGGTACCTATAATGCCCGGTAATCTTCCAGCCGAACAGCACATCCTCGATCTTGGGCCCCTCACCGATGTTGTGAACGATCATCAACCGCCCGCTCGAACGCGCTTTCTGATCGACGACGATTCCAATATGCGGCACGTTCCTGCCGAGATCCCATGTGACGAGATCGCCGGGCGCATAATCTTCTGCGCGGTTTGAAATCGGCAATGACTCTCCTTTCCGCGCGAAAAATACCATCAAGTTCGGAACGCGTCGATGATCGATATTCGAATCAGGATGCAACAGCAGCCATTTCCGTTTGTTGGGATACGCCGCGAAATTTTGCACCATATCCTCGTGCACTTCTTTCTGCAGATCGACTCCCACCGCACGGTAGCTGCGAATGATCTCGTCGGTGCAAACTCCGGTATCGGCGGGAACATCGCCGCCGGGATACGGAATGCGGACATACTCAGAAACGTACCGGACGGAATGATGCGTCCGCTCAATCGCCGCCGCGACGAACCGTCGCGTGAACTCCCGCTGCGCCCCGGTTGCGTTCGACTGCGCGTTTGCTCGTTGCACAGGCGCGACGGCGCACACCAACAACATCCCCAACAACCAACCCGTTGCTCTGAAGTCAACCCGCATGGCACCCGATTGTAACGGTACCCTTGTCAGCAGGAAAATAAGACAGGTCCCAAATTCTATCGCGTGCGCGATGCTACAATCGTGTGTTTTGTGTTCACACGGGTTTTTGGCATCAAATCATAGGTGGCAATTATGGCTGGAACGATGCTGGCGGTAGTCAAGCCAGAGGCTGCGCCCGGTGCCGATGTTCGCGAAGTCAAGATCCCCGCGTTCGGACGCACCGATGTTCTCGTAAAGGTCAAGGTCGCTTCCATCTGCGGCACCGACCTCCACATCTACAACTGGGACCGCTGGGCGCAGAACCGGATTCATCCACCGCTTATCCCCGGACACGAATTCTGCGGCGAAGTTGCTGCCTTCGGCGATGAAGTCACGAGCGTAAGAGAAGGCGACTTCGTCTCCGCCGAAATGCATGTCGCCTGCGGCAAGTGCCTGCAGTGCCGTACGGGCGAAGCGCACATTTGCCAGAACGTAAAGATCATTGGCGTGGATGCGAACGGCGCTTTCGCCGAATACGTTGTCATTCCTGAATCGAACATCTGGAAACTCGATCCGGCCATACCACAGGAATACGCCTCCATCCTGGATCCGCTGGGCAACGCAGTTCACACCGTCCTCGCCGGCGAGATTGCTGCAAAAACCGTGGCGGTCACCGGCTGCGGCCCTATCGGACTGTTTTCCATCGCCGTAGCGAAAGCGGTCGGTGCAACCTCAGTCTTCGCCATCGAGGTAAATGAGCACCGTGCCCGCATTGCGCGCGAGATGCAGGCCGACTACGTCTTGAATCCCGCGAAAGAAGACGTGAACGCGATCGTTCGCGACAAGACGGGTGGCCTTGGTGTCGATGTCGTTCTCGAAATGGCCGGGCATCCTGACTCCATTCGAACAGCCTTCGATATCGTGCGCCGTGGCGGACGCATCTCCCTTCTCGGCCTGACCTCGAAGCCAATCCAACTGAACTTTTCCGAAGACATCATTTTCAAAGGAATCACGATCCAGGGCATCAACGGCCGCCGCATGTATCAGACCTGGTACCAGATGACGGCGCTGCTCAAGAGCGGCAAACTCAATCTGCACCCGGTAATCACCGATCGCATCTCGATGAAAGATTTCGGAACGGCGATGGAGCGTCTGAAGACCGGCGAAGCCAGCAAGATCCTCGTCTATCCGAATGGCGTGAGATAGCTGGTTGCGTACTGGCCGAGTCTTGCCGCCGTACTCACGTTGGCGGGAGCCGAAAGCCCGAAGCCGGAAGCCCGATTATGAGTCTCGACGGCTACGTCCGTTGCAATTGCATCCGCGAGGGAAAGGCGAAGCCTCATCCGCTTCCGGATCGCTTGACCTGGGACGAATCGAGCGCGCCCTCTCTGGCCGGCGATCCCAGCGAAGAAGAATGGGAAGCCCACGAAGAATGGGTTCAGAACTCATGCGAGCATCAAGGCTTCCTTGCATCGGAATTCCTCGGCAACATCACACGCGTCAGGAACGTGCGTGATTTCTTAAAAGGCCTGCAGGGTAACCCAGGGCCGAAGTTCCCGATCTTGCTGAAGAGAGTCGTCTACGACGGCACACACACCGGCGACTGGGTTCCTGCGAAGCAAACGCTCTCGCTGATGAAGGAAGTCGACATGATGCTCGCCTCCCGTGACATTCTGACTCCTGGCGAAAAGGAATTCTTTGAGAGCATGAAGCGGCTGTGTGAAGCCAGCATCACGACGGGAAATCCAATCGGGTTTTGATCCAAGTCGTTAGCCACGGATTTACACGGATCTTCACGGATCGGCAAGCAACCAATGCAAATTCCCAAAACGGGAAATCCATAGCTCCGGAGCGACAAATTCGGCGTTGCCGATATTTCGTCAATTCACCACAAGTCAATTTGAATGAGCGGATTGTATGATGTCACGTTTTATCTCAATGAAACCAGAATGTCACCTAAGGAAAATCGCGCAGCCGACAGAATGTTCCTGCAGGAACATTCCCCGCGCAATGTGGGGACAGCCGCCTTCGGCTGTCCGGCCGAGCAAAGATCGGCCCGATTTTCCGTTCGTCAAAAGAGGAAGAGATGGCGTTGATCCCTGAACGGTATCCAGGGTATTAGACTTAAGTAGTGTTTTGATCCGTGCAAATCCGTGTTGATCCGTGGCGAGGCCTTTTCATGACGACAGCGACCCGCACTAATCCACTCTCTTATCTCACCGACCAACTCAACGAACTCAAAGCCAAAGGCACGCATTTTAAGCTGCGCGTGCTTGAAGACGAGCAAGCGCCGGTGTGCACGTTCGACGGCAAGAAGGTCATCAACCTCGCGTCGAACAATTATCTTGGCCTGACGACTCATCCCCGGCTGCGAGAGGCGGCGCTCGAAGCCACCCGCAAATTTGGCGTGGGATCTGGCGCCGTACGGACCATTGCCGGCACCATGAAGATCCACATGGAGCTGGAGGAGAAGATCGCGCGCTTCAAGAATGTGGAAGCCTGCGTGGTCTTCCAGTCCGGATTCGCAGCTAACGCCGGAACGGTTTCAGCAGTTCTGGGCAAAGATGACTTCATTATCTCCGACGCGCTGAATCATGCGTCGATCATTGATGGCGCGCGCCTCTCGAAGGCGAAGATTCTGGTCTTCCGTCACAAAGACATGGCGCATGCCGAAGAGCAATTAGCCAGTGTAAAAAACGAACCCGGCAAGAAGCTTCTGATCACCGACGGTGTCTTTTCGATGGACGGCGACATTGGCCCGCTGCCTGCACTTTGCGATCTGGCCGAAAAATATGGCGCCATCATGATGGTCGACGATGCCCATGCCTCCGGCGTGCTCGGTCGCAATGGCCGCGGCACCATCGATCACTTCAAGATGCATGGCCGCGTCGACATTCAGGTCGGTACGCTGTCCAAAGCAATCGGAGCGCTTGGCGGGTACGTCTGCGGCACTCGCGACCTGATCGACTTTCTCTACCACCGCGCGCGACCGTTTCTCTTTTCTACGTCCCACCCTCCATCAGTTGCGGCGACCTGCATCGCGGCTTTCGACGTGCTCGAGTGCGAACCCGAACGCATGGAGAAGCTATGGGAAAACACACGCTTCTGGAAGAAAGAACTTGGCCTGCTTGGTTTCGATATCGGCGGCAAGACCACACCAGCCAGCGAAACGCCAATTACTCCGATCATCATCGGCGACGGCAAGCTGACCATGGATTTTTCTCGGGAACTGTTCAAAGAAGGCGTGCTGGGCACCGGCATTGCGTTTCCAACTGTTCCAGAAGGCAAAGCACGCGTGCGCACGATCATGACCGCAACGCACAGTCAGGACGAGTTACAAAAAGCGCTAGAAGTGCTGAAGACCGTCGGAGAGCGGATGGGAATACTCTCTAAGCGGGATAATGACTAGAATTGCGGCTCATGACATAGGCCGAGGCCAATGTCTCTTTGAGAGAAATGCCGAAGATCGCCGCTCGGAACGGCCTTCATCTGGTTGAACCAGTTCACGATCTGCTGCGGCGGAGTTGTGCTATGGCGAGTGGTGAATGCGACTCCTTGCATCCTGTCGCCATAAACATACCAAGTATCTGAGCTCCAGCCGGGCCGTATATCTTTGAATGAACCTCCCAGTGTCTGGAACTTTGCAGACCCTATGAAATCAAGGATCGGCTGCCACCTTTCAAATCGTACTGTTTCCCCAGGAACATTCTCCTTCAGAGGTGTATCTCAGCGGTGTACCAACATCAGAACAGACGTAAAGCTTCCCCTCCCTCGTAACCGCGACTCTAGTCTCTCTCGAATTCAGACCGTTTCTTTCAAAAAGTACCGAATTCCTCGATGCTGAGAGATCCAACCATAGGCACGGCCAAATTAAGAGGGTTGCGACTGTTCCCGCTAAGTAGGAACCCTTATGCCGTGAGATTAGAGCGATTGCAGCAAGCGCAAATGCAGACAGCACCATCACCACGCCGCCAGCAATAACCACAAATGAAGGCTCAGGAGGGGGCGGCCAAAAGGGCTGTGTGCCGATGTACTCGACGCGGCAATTGCACAGGCACCGTTGAGTACTGCAGCTGCGATTCTCTGACTTGTAGTGGCAGACCGCACCAGCAGTATTGTGTAGGAAATTAGAAAAACCAGTGACACGAACTGTATCAACAGTCCGATAAGGTTGTGGTTCCGGTAAGGAAGGTAGTAGAAAGCGCAAGCTAGGCTAATACTTGATAAGGCGTATGTGGCTGAAGAGAAGAATGTCTGCTCCCCTCTGCCCAAAGTTGTAGCCATGCATAGGATTTGACACCGTTTCGTCTACTTGGGCCATGGTTCTCGACAGTTTTGCTGAATCAAAACTAACCCACTGTCCGGACAGAGGAGATTGCTGCCTTGCCAAGCTTGCTATCTGGCACGCCATAAGAACTCCCCTCGCGTGTTATGGCTCCGTCGTAGTGATAGGATCCTTCGACTCCGCAAGCGCTTCTCTTCGTTTCGCGCTTGCTGCGTTCAGAACGTATTTACCTTTGGAACGGGTTGTTGTCGACAGAAAACACTGCCGAGCTTTGCTCGGCTGGACAGCCGAAGGCAGCTGTCCCCACACGATCGTCTTTTCACTCTGGCACTGCTTCAATCGCCGTCACCGTTGCATAGCGCGTCACCGGTACGAATTCCAGCAGCAGCTTGCTTTGGGCGTTGGGTTCCAAGCCCTTGATCCTGCGTGCGAGCGGACGGTCCTCGCCGACTTGCTGCACGATATCTAGGCCCTGGATTACCCTCTCGCCATTGCAGAAAACGTTGAACACTCGATCCTCCGAGGCAGGCCCGGTCTGGGCTGAAGGCAGCGGGACGCGATCAAAGCTATCGGCGGCGTGGTGTTCGATGAAGTGCAGCGTAACAGTGTACTTGCCGGGAGCTACCGGGATTGCGTAGGAAAAGTGTCCCCAGCTCTCGGTCTCGTAAAATTCAGGATCCTCGGTGTCGTCAGCAGGTTCCTGGCTGCTGCTGATTTGCCCGCCCTTGAAATAAACATCCGGACTAACTCGCAGCGCTAGTGATGCTGGTCACACTAGAGCAATACAGCTCTGCAACGACCCAGCAGACGGGCGTCAGCATAGGCACGATGACCGCCGCCGAGTTGGAGAAAGCAGGCGCCGAGGCGCGACGCAAAAAGACTATGCGCAGGCCATCGAATATTTTCAGGCAGCGGTAGGCAAAGACCGCAAGAGCGCGACGCTCTACAACAAGCTCGGACTTGCCGAACTGCGAAAGGACGATTTGAAGTCGGCGCGTACACATTTCGAAAGAGCAGCGAAGCTCAACTCGAAATACGCCGAAGCAATAAACAACATCGGTGCTGTCGATTACCTGAGGAAGAATTACAAGAGCGCAGCGCAGTATTTCAAAAAAGGGGCCGCACTTGACGAGAGCCACCCAACCTATCACGTGAATCTGGGCGCGGCACGGTTCAGCCAGAAGAAGATGGATCGAGCCATTGCCGAGTACACCCGTGCCATCGAACTTGATCCCGACATCTTCCGGCGTGAGTCGCGAATCGGAATTGCGGCACAGATTGCAAGCCCCGAGGAACGGGCGCAGTTCTCCTACACTCTGGCCAAGGCTTATGCGAAGCGCGGCGATGTAGAAGGCTGCCTGCAGTGCCTGAGAAAGGCCAAGGAAGAACGGCTATCGCAATCTGGCTAATGTCTATCGAGATGAAAGAGTTCAGCCGGATGCGTGATAACCCGAGACTGCAGGAGCTGGCACCTCCGCCCGTGGAGAAGTAGAGGCGGAGTTTCGCGGGCTTCTCCTCGGCACCGGGCGGAGGAGAAGCCCCGGCGGGGTAGGAGACCATCAAGGCTGAAGCTCAGAGGCGGAAGCCGCAGATTGGCGGCTTGCTCTACCGCAGCGCTAGAAGCGCTGCGCCACGCAAGATCGAATGACAATGAAACTTAATCACTCTTAACTGGCCCGGTAGACGATTTTCCCACCCACGATTGTCGCCGCCGGCTTCCCGGTAAAGTGCCAGCCATCGAATGGAGTATTGCGCGAAAGCGAGCGCGATTTCGAAGCTTCGAATGTCCAGCGCTTCTTGGGATCAAAAACAGTCACATCTGCAAAGCTGCCACGGACCAGGGTTCCGCGACCAGTTAGATCAAAGGCGCGGGCTGGGCCGGAGGTGAACAACTCAACGATGCGTGTTAGAGGAATCTTGTACTTTCCATAGAGCTGCGTGATCGCCAGCGGCAGGGCAGTTTCGAGCCCTGTAATGCCGAACGAGGCATGCTCAAATTCCACCTCCTTCTCGTGCTGCGCGTGGGGCGCATGATCCGTGGCAATTGCGTCGACGGTGCCATCCCGAAGCGCCACTACGATTGCTTCGATGTCTGCAGCTGTTCTAAGCGGCGGGTTCATCTTGAAGTGCGTGTTGTACTCGCCGACGTTCTCGTCAATGAGAGTGAAATGATGCGGCGTTACCTCGCAGGTGACTCTCGCCTTGGCGCGCTTGCCGCGACGTACAGCCTTCAGGGCATCGGACGTCGAAAGATGCGCCACATGTAGCCTTGACTCGTGGATCTGCTGGGCGAGCGCAACATCGCGGTCTACGATGGAGGCCTCGGCAGATGCCGGCATACCGCGCAGTCCCAGACGGAAGCTTGTGGATCCGGCGTGCATCGAGCAGTGCTCGGTCATTCTGGTGTCTTCCGCGTGCTGCACGACGGGAAGGTTCACTTCGGCAGCCAGACCAAGTGCCATCCGCATGGTTTCGTCTTCGAGAATAGGCTTGCCATCGTCGGTAACGGCAACCGCGCCAGCACGCTGCAGGGCGCTGAAGTCAGTTAATATTGCGCCGCGGCTGCTCTTTGTGGCGGCTGCGATTGGAAAAACATTCACGACTGCTCCGCGATCCGGGCTGCGCAGCCAGGTTACCCAGTCTGGCGCATCCACAACTGGAGCGGTATTGGGCATCGTACAAACGGATGTGAAACCACCCGCAGCCGCTGCTGCGGTGCCAGTGGCAATCGTCTCTTTGTAACTCTGGCCGGGCTCGCGAAGGTGGACGTGCAGATCGATGAACCCTGGAGCGACGACAAGCCCACGAGCATCGAGTTTCTCGTCAGCCAAGCCGCGTATCTTATTGGGCGGCGCAACCTCGGCGACGTGGCCATCGCGCAGCAGAACATCCATCGGGGCGTTGATCTTCGCCGCCGGATCGATCAGGTGTCCGCCCTTGATCAGCAGGCTCGGATTTTCTCGTTTTTGATTCTTGGCAGTCAGCATTCAGTCTTCAGCGATTCTTCTCGTCGGGATGAGGTTCAACCTCTAGCGCGAACCTTGCCACCGTCAGGAAGCTCCTTAATCTGACGATGTACGTCGCCCATAAAAGCGACATACTCGTAGAGGTTTGCTCCATAAGTATTCTCTGCCAGGTTTGCGCTCTCTCTCTAAAGATGCACGGAATCTTGTACCCAATGCATTGACCTTTGCCCGGACGGAAGCCCTCTGGTTCAGCCTGGCGGGTAAGTGCTTCGAGAAAGCATCTCTTTTTGAACTCGTCATTCTTCATAGCGGCTGTGAACTCGGTAACGGAGTCCGTGATCTCAGAAGCTGTTCCGTTCGTCACATCCAACCAACACACGCGGCCCTGGGCATCAGAAAGAAACAGATCTCCAAACGCGTTCACCGCTACCAGCCGGAAGGTGCCGTCAACAAGCCACTTCCATTCGTGGAGCAATCTCTCAGCAGAAATTCCTTCAACGTCGAAGCAAGGATACATCCCAGTTTCCCGATCTATACATGTCGATCCGTTTAAATCCGCGGCTCACTTTGCCCTTCCCAGCGCACGCGCCAGAATCGCCATGCGTGTTGGAAGGCCATTATGCACCTCATCCACGATCACCGACTGGGGGCTATCGGCAACCTCGGCGGTCAACTCAAGACCGCGAATGATGGGCCCGGGATGCATCACAATGGCATCGCGCTTGGCCAATTTGAGCCTCGCGGCTGTCATCTGATAGCGCGCAATGTAGTCAGGAAGAGCGATCTTCTGGCCTGCCAAACGCTCGGTTTGTACCCGTAACAGCATGACAACATCCGTTCCGCGCAGCGCATCTTCGACGTGGCGTGTCAGCCGCAGTCCGGGCACGAGAGTCGTTGTCACTTCTGGCACGAACTCGGGCGGGCCGCACAGGGTAAGCTTCACTCCAAGCCGTGTCAGCAAATAGCAGGCACTTCGCGCTACGCGGCTATGAAAGATATCGCCGATGATTGTCGCCTGCAGCCCTTTGAGCGATTTCTTGTGCCTCAGGATCGTAAGTGCATCGAGCAAAGCCTGCGATGGGTGCTCGTGCATTCCATCCCCGGCATTGATGATCGGGATGTCGAGGTGCGTCGCCATCAGATAGGGCGCTCCCGCCGACGGATGGCGCATCACGACGCAGTCGGCACCGACGGCGCGCAGCGTGTATCCCGTATCAATGATGGACTCACCCTTCTCGATGCTCGAACCGCTGGACTGTACAAGCACCGTGGTGGCGCCGAGCCCCTTTGCGGCAAATTCGAACGAGGACCGCGTTCGGGTCGAAGGCTCGTAGAACAGCAGCACCACGCGCTTGCCACGCAGCAGCGGACGGGGCCGTTGCGGATTGATGCGGCGGGCGAAGTTCAGCAGGCCGACGATTTCTTTGGTGTCGAGATGTTCGATCCCGAGCAGGGACCCAGGCGCAGGCTGATTCATCGAGAAGCGTTCACTGAAAATGACAAGCCGTGCATCATACGCGGCAAACGAACCCGGCTGCAAGCGACGATCATGGCTTGTTCCGTCGGCCCATCAAGGCGCCACTCAGAGCTCCGCCGGCGGCACCCAGAACGATTGCGGTGAAGAAACCGAAGATCAGAAAAAACACCATCAGGAACTCAAGTCCGTCAGGCGATTTGAATCGGTCGAAGACTGCAATGACCTGTGGGTCGCTTGTGCGCGAGGCCGCCTGATCGACCGCCTGGAGCAGTGTTTTCCGGATTTCGGGGCCTTTGTGCATCAGTAACACGACCAAAGCCTCGAGCACCGCCGAAGTAGCAAACCATAGCAATCCGCTCAAAGCTCCCAGCCGGGCTCCGGCCCAAGGTCGAATCTCCGAACCCGGATGGCCCTGGCGGTAAAACACCACCGCAAGAAAGCCAACGCTGAACATGGCGACCAGCAGGTTCAGCCCTAGAAGCATCAGGACCGACGCCACCAACGCGGCGAGTGCACACGGCTTTATCGCTTGCGACCAATACATGGGAAGCGCGAGTACGGGCACTGTCTCGGTCGCAGGCAAAGATGGTTCGGATTGTTGAACGCTGGCGGTCTCGGAAAAAGGAGCGGCCGGGGCCACGGATTGGGCCACTACAACACGGATCTGCGGAGCCATGCAATGCGGGCAAAATGTTCTGCCCTCTTCCACCAGCTGGCCGCATTTGTAGCAGGGCTGTTCCATCGTCACTCTACTGTGTGAGACCGGGAGGCTTCGTTTGAAGTTACAGCACGCCGCAGGAGGGAGGCAAGATGCGATCGTCCCTCACGGCATGACCCGCTGAAGATTGGAAGTAAGCGGTCACGACTGGCCCCATCCGCCACCACCGGGTGTCTGGATCCTGATGCGCTCGCCCTTCCGAAGACGAGTGCTGAATTTTCCTGGCATTGGTTCGAGCGCGGCGTCGCTGTGGACGATGTTTGCCTTTCCGGCAGCGCCTTCCGCCCCTCCCGATAAGCCCCAAGGACCACGCGAGCGGCGATCGGCCAGGAGAGTCACTTCACAGTCGGCGAGGACTTCGATCTCGCGAACAATGCCGTCGCCTCCCCGGAACCTTCCGTTTCCGCCGCTTCCGGGGCGGAGTGAGTAAGAACGGATGCGCAACGGATAGGCGTATTCCAGAGCCTCTGCGGGAGTGTTCAGCGAGTTAGTCATGTGGGTATGCACGCCGGCTATACCGTCCTTGGTTGGGCGCGCACCCATGCCTCCGGCAATCGTCTCGTAATAGGTGAACGGCTCGCCCGTGCGGGCATCGACGCCGCCGATTGTCAGATTGTTCATCGTTCCCGACGCCGCTGCCGGAATCCGACCAGGAATCGCCTGCGCCAGAGCCCGGAGCAAGACGTCGACAATTCTCTGCGAAGTCTCAACATTGCCGCCCGCGACAGCAGCAGGAGGTTTTGCATTCACGATCGTTCCCTGTGGGGCGATTACATTGATCGGGTGCATCAGCCCTGCCGTTGCGGGAACATCTTCTGCTAGCAGGCATCGAAAAACGTAGAAACAAGCTGAATAGGTAATTGCCGCGACCGCATTCACGCTCCCGGCGACCTGCGGGTCGCTTCCGGTGAAGTCGACGGTCACCATTTGCAGCGAGCGACCCTGCCGGCCTTTGGGATCGCCTTTGGTTCGCTTGCTAGGATGAATCTTTACCGTTACTGCGATCTTCACTGGTCGTTCATCGATCCCATCATTGTCCAGAAAATCTTCGGCGTTGTATTCTCCAGCCGGGACGCTTTGCAGGAATGCCCGCATCAGCTCCTCTGAATAGGCCAGCAAATCTGCCGCTGCTCGTTTGGATTGCTCAACACCATAACGCGAACAAGTTTCTCGAATCCGCTCGGCACCCGTGTGGCAGGCGGCGATCTGGGCTCCGAGGTCTCCTTCACGCTCTTCCGGCGTGCGAACGTTGTTGAGCAACATCATCAGGACGTCGCGATCGGTTGTGCCTTGGCGCATCAACTTCACCGGCGGAATGCGGACGCCTTCCTCATAGATCTCGCGGCAGAGCCCCATGGATCCGGCATAGGCGCCTCCTACATCGGCGTGATGTGCTCGCGACGCCACGTAAAAATCGGGACGGGCTTGCTGCGCACGTTTTCGCCTGCGATCTTTGATATAAACCGGCGCCACGAGCGTGATGTCGGGGAGATGCGTTCCGCCACGAAACGGATCGTTCAGCATCACGACGTCGCCGGGCTCCATTGGACCGGCATCAATCGCAGCCTGCACCGACATTGGCATGGAGCCGAGATGCACGGGCATGTGATCGCCCATGGCAATGACCAGTCCATTAGCGTCGAACACTGCGCAGGAGTAATCCCGCCGCTCCTTGATGTTGGGAGAAAACGCCGTGCGGCGCAGTGCCGCGCCCATTTCCTCGGCGATCGAGTGATAGAGGTTTTTGAAGATCTCAATCTCGATGGGATCGCGGCGCATCGCGCTGATACTAGCAGCCGCTGGCCCGGTGGCGTTAGTAGTGCTTTGCTTCTCCGCGAACTCAGCGGCCTTTCTTGGCGAACTCTGCGGTTAAAAGCTTTTGACCGCCGAGTACGCTGAGAACATCCGCAGAGAACGCTAAGAAATCTTCACGTTGTGCGCGTACGTTGGCGATCTACGACTATTGGGGTGAAGGCGAACGGACGATCAATCGCAAGAATTCGCACCAAGAATGCAAAATTCTATTGACACTTTATTCATCGTGCCGCAATATCTTGGGTTATAGGACTTTCCCATACCACGAGTAGGGTGAGTCTTTCAGGATTCGGGCCCAAAGTGGTTAACCCTTGCAAGGGAAAATCGTTCACGGAGGCACCTTCAATGGCAACGAAGAAGAAGGCAAAAAAGAAGAAACACTAACCGTTGGCGAGACGATACTCGCATAAC
>Ga0126371_10000109_pt1 | contig 59553 bp, 46 predicted proteins | sample PanSoiMetaPlot_4_FD_110145 | JGI IMG/M metagenome (GOLD analysis project Ga0126371, IMG submission 110145) | Tropical forest soil microbial communities from Panama - MetaG Plot_4 | ecosystem: Environmental > Terrestrial > Soil > Tropical forest > Bulk soil | place: Panama | collected 2016-02-17
AGCGTGCGCATTGAAGCGTCGCCAAGCTGTGCTGCGTCTTTGTCGTTTAAGTCGGCAACCGCAATCTCAATTCCTTCGGAGAGATAAATTAGAAGGAAAAGGGGGATCAGCAGTACGAAAACAATCAGATCCCTATACTGCCCACCCAGCGCTCGGAACACGATATCGCTGCCCCAAGCATATACGCAACCGAGCCAGAGTGCCCAGATCAGAAACCTTCGCATTGCCTGACCGGCGTCATTAACAGACGGCTCCCCTGCCGTCACGGCGAACTATGTCGCCGGCCAGATTGTTGGGAGATCTCCGGCTGTGTCCCAGACGGTGTTCGTATCTAAGTCGGATTCCTGGCTATAACCGCGACGGTCAGCGCCGAAACGGGCGCAACCCGCCGCCACCGCCGTTCCCAGGAGATATCATGATGCGGTAGCGCGTGTTGGCCATGGCAACTGTCCGTTGATTGATCAACTCCGAATACTATCAGACGCGTCGGGCCACCGTCAAGCGGGCACACCGCGGGGTAGTGTCCTAATTTGCGCCGCCCCGGCCCCTTCGCGCGACGACGCGCAATAGAAGAACCAGCGCAGCGCCAACGCATGCGAGCGCCGCTACCCGCAACAAAAAGTGCCCCTTCGCGAAGCGGTCCACCGGACCAAACTCCAAAAGGAGGCCGATGATGACCAGTAGCGAAATCAACAGAGCGCGCGCTATCCAATAACCGTACCTCATTGGCTTTTCTTTCGCTCCGCGACGATCGCCGCCCGCACCGCCTCGATCGGTGAGTTAATGCGTTCGGTATGCAACACGGCAAAGAACCGGCGCTTGGTGCTCCCCTCGATCGGCGATGACCAGGCATAGGCGCGGGTCGCGGTCGGATGACCGGCGAGGTCGAACACGTGCACCACGCCTTCCCATACCGTCTTCCCCTCGAATGTCTCGCGGACGGGAACGGTCTGAGTTAGCGTTGCGGAGCCGCCATGCATATTCTCGACGGCCTCGCCGAGTTGGTTTGCCTCACCCATCAATCACCAAACGTAAGAGGCCAAGTCTTTACTGCAATTTTGGCTAGTCCTATCTGTCGTATCCGGATTTCATCTAAGCCCCATCCGCCGTATTCGCCGATCTGTTGCGTGATAAAATACCCAGATTGTTTGAATATGTCTTTCTTCTCCTCAAAAATTCTATTCCCTATATCTCGGTTTTGGTTAGTACGGAGCAGAACCATATTCCCCAAAAGCCGCTGCCCGGTTCGAGCAGTATCAGAGTCGACCTTCCAATCGGCGCTTGGGTTCAGAGGGAGAACGTGCTCCAAGCTGATGTCAGCGACGTCTTCATTAGCGACGTACTCCGGATGGGGATCATCTTTAAGCGTTTTTTCCAATGCCCGTAGGTAGTACCGGGCTAAGTGCGCGCGAGAAACTCGCGCGCTTGAGAAAGCTTCCTCAAACTGCGCATCGCTCGGGACGTAATTCGCCATCGTTGCCCGTAGCTCTCGCGCCTTAGTGATCTTGCCTGTTCCGACATCCTGAGCACGATTGGAATATTGAGTATCCAGCAAGCCACCGCGACCACCGAAGATCAGGAACCGGACCGACCAACTCACGAACAGGCGGAATGCCTTTTCGGCTTCCTCAATGCTGAAATGGCGAGCAACAGCAAACGCCAAAGGTCTGATTTGCTCGATTTGAAGATGTACTGCCAAGGTATCGACGTTCTGGCGTACCGTAGTAGGGTACGCTGCCCATTTTGGATGTCGTGATGACCAAAGCGCTAGATAATCATGAACCGCAACATTTGCATCTGAGATAAACTGCAGCGTGCGCGTCTCGCTCCCAATTTCAGATTTTATTGCCGCCGCTAGTTCTCTTTCTTTGGTCGGACCATGTGTAGTTACCCAAAGATGCCGAATGAACGTAACGAGCCACTCATCGGCGTCTTCCAACGCGGTTTCTATTGCAGCAGCTATGCCGTTCCAGAGAACGATTGACTCTTGCAATCTGGAAGCGGATCGCGCGTAAAAATAGTTCTTCAAAATATCCGCTTGCGACGCCTTTAGACCGCGATCATTCAGGGTCTCGAAAATTCGGAAAGCACCTACCTCATCCGGTACCGTTACAACGACAACGCTCGTGCGCCGCTCGATGAAATCAACCCATTTGAGAAGATGTGCTGCGTGCGACTGCTGCGGAAATGTCGCGAGTAACTGATCTATAAACGCATCGATCAGGCTGGACGCGGCTATAAGCCGAGTATTAGACGCCCTTGTTGCAGTTACATCGTCCCTGTTAGCGAACTCCGGATCCTCGGGACTTAGCAGAACGCGGCCTTTGAAAAACTCATTGTCTTCCAAGTTCAGGGTGAGGCGCGGCCGCATGGCCTCGGTATCGCGGTCGATGCTTCGGATGAAATCTGCATCGATTGATCGAGCGCTTTGACTGCGCCCTATTGAGGAGAGCCGATCCCGTATTCTCGCCAATAAGATAGTGGTTGTAGCCGTCCGTTGTTGGCCATCGGCAATCGACGGGTCGTCAGCTCCATCCGAAACCAGCACCACCGTTCCTAAGAAATAGTCTTCGGCTTCATTAGAGATTGCTTCATTGAGGTCTTCCAATAGGTTTCGGACGTGCCGTTCTTCCCATGCGTATGAACGCTGATTTGGAGGAACCTGCAACCTACCACGTTTTAGCAACTCGCCGATTCCGAGCCCGCTAAATTCAAACCGGGTCGGCATAGCTCACCTCACGCATGCTTTCGCAAGAAAGCAATTGGCATTGACGCGTTTTCGAGTTCCCTGACGGCGGCGCGCCGAAGCCTTTCCCGTATCCACGCCGACAATGGAATGCCCGCGATCTCAGCCGCCTTCTTAAACGCAGTTTTTTCATCGGCCTGTACTCTGATCTCGATGCTCTCAGTCTTCATCACATAGCCTCCTTTGGTCAAGCCCAACGTCCCCTATTCGTCCGGACAAATCAAGAAAAATGTTGATCTGTCCGGGCAACATAGGTACAAAGGCAATCTGGAAAGGGGATGTTCCATGAACCGCGTTCCGCTAGCTCGCAGAGCCCAGATCATCAACTGCCTAGTCGAGGGGAGCTCTATCCGCAGCACGGAGCGGATGACGGGCACGCACCGCGATACGATCTGCCGATTGCTGGTCGAGGTCGGCGACGGCTGCGCGAAGCTTATGGATGAGCAGATGCGCGAGCTACCGTGCCGCCGCATTGAGGTTGACGAGATTTGGGCTTATGTCGGCAAGAAGCAGCGTCATATGACGCCGCTCGACGATCCGCGGCGGCTCGGCGATCAATACACTTTCGTTGCGCTTGATCCCGCATCGAAGCTGGTTCCGGCCCATCGTGTTGGCAAGCGCGATCTGCCGACTGCTACCGCGTTCATCGCCGATCTGTCGGAACGGCTAGCGAACCGCGTGCAGCTATCATCAGACGCGCTCGCAGCTTACGTTGAGGCGACCGAACGCGCCTTTGGCGCAGAGGTCGATTACGGGCAAATCGTTAAATTTTACGAAGCCGAGCCAGCAGGGCGCGGTCGCTACAGCCCGCCGCACGTTGTCGGTGCGGAACGAAGCGTCATCGTCGGCGATCCTGATCAGGCACACATCTCGACAAGCATGATTGAGCGGCAGAACTTGACCATGCGGATGAGCATGCGCCGTTTCACGCGGCTGACAAATGCGTTCTCAAAGAAGATCGAGAACCTTCGCGCTGCCGTCGCGGTGCACTTCGCGCATTACAATTTCGTGCGGGTGCACCGCAGTCTTCGCGTCACGCCGGCGATGGAAGCGGGTGTGTCGGATCGGCTATGGTCAATCGCCGAATTGGTCGAGCGGACCTCAAATTAGGACACTACCCACCGCGGAAAGGACTTACCGTCGGTTCGATGCATACGTTGTCAACCTCGCCGGACCTTTCAAGGTCTGCGCGGCGCCTGAGAAAAAACGGACCTTGCGGGACGCGTTACACGATACGGTAGTGCGATACCCAAGAGCGAAGGCAGCCTGCATACCCGTCTCCCGGAGCCGATCGTGACGCCGAGATTGTCCGACCCGTTGACCGCAATATTACCTCACGCGCGCCTATGCGGATAATATAAGTCCCGCGGGTTTAGCGGTGCACGGCAGCATGAGGGCGAGGGCTCCTCCGACCTCATCGACGCTCTTGACGTTTACACCAAAGGCGCCAAGGTTCGCTCTTCGCCCTTCAGATACGCCACAGAATCGGCGCGTTCCGCCGCGGCTTTGGTTACATCAGCCAGTAGAGCACGCTCTTTAAGTAGTATCGGCGATCCTCGGTCATGCCCATCAACCCATCGTTCGCAAGTTTCGATGGGCACGTTCACACTGGTTTCGTGTTAATAAAACCGCTTTTACAGGCTCAGGTCCGCGATGGTCAGCGGCTCACTCCCGACCTTTCGCCTCAGTGATGGCAGCAAGCAGTTTTAAGAAACTATCTGCGTCGATTGCGAAAAAAGTGTTTTAGCGGAAACTCTCATAATAATATCTCTATGGGAAATTCCGCTAAAAGTCGCACTGCCCGGAGGCGCATAGGGTTACTGTGTAACGATCCCGACCGCCCTCAACAGAGCGCTAAACCCGACGCACCTGTCCCGGAATACCCATCGGACATTCCAGCGCAATGCGGTCCCACCCGCCAGTCTCCGCCGCGGCTGCGTAGGTAGTGGACAGAAAATCGAGCAGCAAAGCGCCGGGCTCCTCCGCGTTACGGACCGTGTCATACGGCAGGATGAACTCTCCCAATATTTTGTCGAAATAGGCTCCCGGAGTTACCGGTCGGTCGCGGAAGCCGACCGGTTCGGGATAGGCGTAGGAGTAGAAAGCAGCCTGCGGAAAAGCCTCATTGCCCGGCCAGAACCCGGCGCTGCTGACCTCGTGCGAATAGGCTTCGCGGGTAACCGCGTCAGGTAGTCCGGGCACGCCGCCGGGATGGCGCGGAGCGGTCCGCCCGGAGAAACGGGTCACCGCGAGATCGAAACTGCCCCAAAAGAAATGAACGGGGCTCGCCTTTCCTAGAAAGCCGGTTCGAAACAGCTTGAAGACGCGATCGGCCTGCACCAGTGCCCGCCAAAAGTTATGGGCGGCGACCGCATCATAGGCAGCGTGAGTTTGGTCCTGTGAAAAGCGGATGGGGTTAGCCACCTCGTTCGGCACCTCGTGGATCCCGACTACGACACCGATGCTGCTCAGGATTGCGATTACGCGGCGATAGAAGTCGGCAACCGTTTGCCTCTCCAGCGGCAGCTCCCGCTGCTCACCGCGGCTGGTGCGCGCGACGAGGCGATGGCTGATAAAGTCAAACTCGATCTCGAAGATTTCGCTGCCGGCCGGGATTGGCGACGTGGCAAGCCCTCGCGCCGTAACATAGAGGGGCACTTGCCAGCCATGGTTGAGCCAGGGCGTCAGCGTCAGGCGAACCTTGCCGACGATCTGGGTCCGTAGCTGCAATGTCATGGCCGTCTCGTGCCAGCTGGCGTAATTCAGCTCGGGCCAAACCGCGCTGGGGTCATCCATCGGTTCCTCCTCTCAAGGCGGGTCTCTTCTTTTCGGCGGGCCGCTTCGCTCCGACATTGTTTGGCAGCCGTCTCAATAAAGCCCCGGGACCAGCCGTGACGTGCGTGCGGAATAGACCTCATACGCCGCACCGAACTGACTTCGCAGCAACCTCTCCTCCGCATGTATTCGCGCGAGCAGCGGCGGAACAAGGAACGTCGTCAGCAGCACGCCGACCCCCGAACGAAAAGCGAGCGCCCAGCCCAGAGAGTTAACGAGCAGCCCCAAATAGCTGGGGTGACGGATGACGCTATAGATACCGCTCGTTGCCAGCGTATGCCCAGGCTGGATGGCTACCAATCCGCTGAACCGGCGGCCGAGCACGAAGACTGGCCAGATGCGCAGCGCGCCACCGGCAGCGAACAGAACAACGCCAATCCAGCGAATAGCGTCCGCGTCGAGGGTCCAAAACCCCTTCCGGTCGGTATAGGCCGGCAGGTAAGCAGCGAGCAGCCCAATAACCCCGAAGGCCGCGATGACCCAGCGGTTTACGCGATCCTCACGTACGCCGGGACTCAGATTGCCGCTGCTGAAGAGTGCCAGTCCGGAGAGCACGAGAAGAATAATCGCGAGTGCAACCAGGGCCGCATGAGAAAAAAAGGCGGCAAACCCGCCCCAGCCCAGGATCGCAAGCCCGAGATAGGCAAGGGTCGCCGCAATGGTGACGAACGCTAATCTGGGTGGGGGTGTCATGGCCACCTCGCGGGACGCATCCTCTCATCACCGGACCTTGTCCAATAGCGTGAAGCGACTTTCTAACGCGTTTGAGTAGCGGCCTCGAACAGCAGCGCAAGGCCATGCGCCCACCAGGCCACTGTTTGAAACTCTAGCGCGGTCGGCTATGGCCAGACCATCCGCAAAAGCGAAATCATTGCGTACTTCGCGTGCGACCCTTGCAGGCTGCTGCCGCCCGTAAAACCTCTGCTCTAGCGTGACAAGACCGAGCTTGCGACATGCCGTGCAACCGCGGCCAGATCGCTCGGGTCCGATACCACTCGGCGGTTTTCCTCGCTGAGAATAGCCACGGTGTCGCGGATCTGCTCCCCGGTGTGATCGGCCGTCAGAAAGAACCGCAGCCGGGCGGCTCGTTCCGGCACCGCCGGGTAGAGGATCGGCTGCACATTGACGCCTCGCCGGAACATCGCTTGCGCCAGCCGCCCGGCGCGGATTGAGCTGCCAGTGATGATCGGCACGATCGAGGCCCCGATCGAACCGCCTACATCGAGTCCGGCGTCCTTCGCGAGCTGCAGAAAGAGCGCGGCTCCGTCGTTGAGCCGGCGCACTCGCTGCGGTTCGCGCTTTAATACCTGCAAGGCGGCGAGTGCCGCGGCGGCCGCGGGCGGTGCCATGCCGACCGAAAACACGAAACCCGGCGCCATCAGTTTCAAATAATCGATGAGGTCTTTGCTCCCAGCAATATAGCCGCCGCACGATACCAGGCTCTTGCTGAGCGTCCCCATCCAGATGTCGACCTCGCTGGGGTCGACTCCAAATCGGTCGGCGATACCGAAACCGCGGGGGCCGAGCACGCCCAGAGAGTGCGCTTCATCGACCATCAGCCAGGCGCGGTTGCGCCGCGCCGCCGCGATGAACGCCGGCAGATCGGGGACATCGCCGTCCATGCTGTAATGTCCCTCGACGACGAGGAGCGCCCGACCGTTACGCGGACGCGTCTCGCGCAACAACCGGTCGGCAGCTTCATGATCGAGATGCGGAAACGGCACCCGGCGCGCCCCGGATAGCATAGAGCCCTGGACGATGCTGTTGTGGATCAGCGCGTCATGCACGATGACATCGTTGCGCCCGAGCAGATGGCCGATGACAGTGACATTGGTCGAATGGCCGCCGACCAGAACGACACTGTCCTCGGTGCCGTGGGTCTCGGCGAGAGCGTGCTCGAGTTCACGGTGAATCGGACGTTCGCCGGATACCGGACGGCTCGCCGACACGGTCGTGCCATACCAGTCGATGGCTGATTTTGCAGCGTTTGTGATCTCCGGATGGCCGTTCAGGCCGATGTAATTGTATGACGCGAAATTAACATAGCTGCGGTTGCCGATCACCGTCTCGGCACCGGCGATGCCCTCATGAACACGGAAAAAAGGATCAGAAATACCGAGGAACTCCGCCGCGTCGCGGATCATCCGGATTTCGCGGTACGCTTCGAATTCCGAGACATCAAGACGGGCGCCGGCCGCATCTCGAAGGTCCGGGTCCGCTTGGCGCGCCAGCCGCACTGATCGCACGGGCGCGGCCGAAGAAAGTTTCTCAATTAGTCGAGCTTTTGCCTGGGCCGACAGTCCGAAGAGATTGCGCGCCGGGTCCAATCCCTACTCCGCCGCTACCGATCTCGCCCCGTCCGAGCTCGACGATGGAGGATAGTCGTCAATGCCTTCGTGACGTGCGACGAGCGCCATCAGTTCGCCAGTATTCGCTCCGGTGGAGACTGTTCCAGCAAGCCGTGCAGCGACCGACGCCACACTGGTCCCCTCAGCGAGCGACATCAGCGGAAGGTCTATCCTCAGCCGACCTTCAAGCGCCAGACGCAGTTCAACTGCCATTAACGAGTCCATTCCCATTTCGGATAAAGGACGAAGGGGATCGACGCTGTCTGCTGGAAGGCGCAGGATTGCCGCCGCTTCTTCAGCGACGACCGTCTTCAGCAGCGCCAGAGCGGCGTCCGGATCCAACGAGGCGAGGCGCTCCGCGAGCGACTCGTCGGACATAGACGCAGAGGCACTGCCGCGAATTTCCGAGAACAGCTGGGTTGCAAGAATCGGGAGAAAGCGCCGGGCTTCGTTCCAATTGGTCTCCGCGAACGCCACCGCGGGAAGCCCGCTCTCGATCATTGCCGGCAAACCCGCGAGCGCTTGGGCTGCCGGAATGGGCCTTGCGCCGAGCCGACGCGCCAGCGCATTGCGCATCTCAGGCTTTTTTGCCAGATATCCGGCGTCCTCAATTGGCCCCCAGGCAACCGCCAGCGCCGGTCTTCCCTCTGCCTGGCGCCGCCGTGCCAGTGCTTCGAGTGCTATGTTGGCTGCAACATAGGCCCCTTGTCCCGGAGCTCCGACCAAGCTCGTCGCCGAGGAAAACAGCAAGAACAACTCGATTGGATCATCGCGGGTCAGAGCGTCGAGCGCGATTGCCCCGTCGAGTTTTGGGCGAAAGACGGCTTTCGCACGGTCTGGTTCGATTTCACCGGCGAAGCCGTCATCGATCGCCGATGCGGCGTGCACGATGCCGCAAAGCGCCGGCTGGCTCGCCCGGATTGCATCGAGGACTTCGGCCAGAGCCGCCTGGTCGGCGACATCGCAGCGATAGACGTGCACCTCCGCGCCTAAATTCTCAAGCTCTCTGACCCTGGCGCTGCATCCCGGGGTATCGGATCCCCGCCGGCCGAGAAGAGCGATCGAGCCGGCGCCGCAAGAAACCAGCCAGCGCGCCGCTTCGAAGCCGAAGCCTTCGATCCCCCCAGTGATCAGATACGTGCCGTCCCGGCGCGCTTGGAACGACGGCGGCTGCCGCAGCTGCACGCCGGAATTCGCGCGCGGCACGAGCACGAGCTTTCCAATATGGCCAGATGACTGCATCAGCCGGAAGGCGTCGTCGAGTTCGGCGAAAGAGAACACGCGGTGGGCAAGCGGTCGGATCGCGCCCTCGGACAGAGCCGAGGAGACTTCCGCGAGCAAAGTTCTGGCCAGATCCGGTCGGCGGATCGGCAGCTGGTCGATGTCGATCGCGAAATACGAGATATTCTGCCGGAAGGGCCTAGGTGGATGCGCCGATTGAGGTAGAAGTCGCGCTTGCCGAGCTCGAGAAAGCGGCCGAATGGCTTAAGAACCTCCAAGCTTCGGTCCATCGCCTCGCCGCCCAGCGAGTTAAGCACGACATCGACGCCGTGCCCCCCGGTGATCTCCCGGACCGCATCGGGAAACGCGAGATCGCGGGAGTTGAGCACGTGATCGGCACCAGCCAAACGGAGGAATGAGCGCTTTACTTCAGACCCGGCGGTGGCGATGACCACCGCGCCGCGGTGCTTGGCGTACTGTATTGCCGCCAGCCCGACGCCGCCGCTGGCAGCATGGATCAGAACATGCTCTCCGGCCGTCAGCTTTGCGAGATGACCCAGGGCGTATACCCCGGTTACAAAGGCGACGGGGATCGTCGCAGCCGCGACAAAGCTCGTCCCCTCCGGCACCAGGGCTACTGCGTCCGCCACAGTTACAACGCGCGTACTCAATGAGGCGGGGGCGAATCCCATCACCCGATCGCCAACCGCCAAACCTCGGACATCCGAGCCGATGGAACGGATGACCCCCGCGCATTCGAGCCCAAAGGTGGGACCGGCAAACCCGTCGAGGAGGGCCTCTTCGGGGAAAAGACCCATTGCCCACATTACATCACGGAAGTTGAGGCCCGCCGCACAAACGTCGATTTCGACTTGATTGCGCCCAACGGGGCGAGGAGGGCCGGTCTCCCAACCCAGCGAGTCGAGCCCGCCCGGGTATCGACTGTTCAGAGTCAGCACGTCCGACTCGCTCGCCCGGCGTGGTGGCAGGCCGCGGCGAATGCGCGGCACGTGACGTCCTTGCGGTGTCCACACGATCTCCTGTGCTTCCGTCGCGGCAACCAATTCCGCAACGACTTGTTGGGCATGCTCGGCCGGCGAAGCATCGCTCGCTAGATCGAGCAGATGAACCGAAAGCCTTGGCGCTTCATTGACAAGCACACGGCCAAGCCCCCATAGCGCGCCACCTGCCAGACTTGCAGCCTCTTGCCCAGGCGCAGCTTGTTGTGCACCGCGCGTGATAATCCAGAGGGCGGCGTGTATTTCCAGCGCTTTTGCCGCAACTTGTGCCAAGGCCGCAATTTGTCGCGAGGCGCCATCAGCGATATCCGCCTTGACAGACGTTTGCGCGAGGAAAACCACGATCCCGGGTCTCTCGCCCCCGGCTGCGAAAGACCCCGAATAATCGGCAAGCGCCACGCTATACCCGATCGCGCCCAGACTATCTCTCAATATGCGCGCGACTGCGGAGTTGTCGGTTACAAGTAAAATCGAGCCCGGTTTGGTTGGCTCTAGACGAGAAGTCTGGCGTTGCGGCGCGACGCCTAGAAAGACGCCGAACGGCCAGGGCGTCGAGCTGCCCGAAACTGCGGCAGTAGAGTGGAACCCCGCGGCGACGAGATCCGCCCTCCATTCTTGAGACAAACGGAGAGGTGTCGCATACGCGTCCGCCATCGCCTGCCACCAACCCGCGCTCTGACCGAAGACCAGATCCCAAAGCGCATTGGGCTCCGGATCGGCGGCAATGAAGACACCGTTGGGCGCGAGGAGATCCCGTAAGCTGCTGAAGTTTTGGGTGTCAAGCCGCAGGCGGGCACAGGCGTTCACTGCCAGTATGACGTCGAACTTGGCCCCTCCCAGATGCGCGACACTGTCGTGAGGAGACCAATGGCAGGCGGAAAGTCCGGTGAACGATTTTGCCAAGAAAGAGAGCCGCGCGGCCTGATCGGGTTCAGGACTGGACGCGACGTAAGTCAGGCCAATATTGAACTGCGCCAATCGATCGAGAATGCGGCGCGTGGCCACACCGCCGACTGCGCCCAACTCGAGTATGCGCAACGGCCTACCTTTCGGCCATTCGGACGCAACTTCGTGCAACGCACCGCATAACAAATCGACACTGGCGGTGCTTGACGGCGAAGCCTGCAGTAGATGCTCCAACATCGGGGAGAAAGGCGTATCCGTCTGGCTCGGCCCGTCAGACAGCGCTCTCGGTAATCCCTCAAGCGCCGATGCCACCAAGGCAAGTTCTGCCACCAAGTCGGGCGCGTCTGCGAGGAGCAGGCGCCAGACTTCCTCGGCATCTGGCAGGTCGCTCGAGGCCGCGATCCACCACTGCAACCCGTCTTGGGCGCCAACGCCGAAGCCTTCAAGCAGTCGCAGTAAATATTCGGCGAGGCCACATGACGCCGGCGCCAGCAAACTCCGTTCGACGAGTTCTTCGATCGTGAAACGGCAGTCAGGCTCGACTATCCTTCGCATCGACCGAAATGCAACCGAGGCCATTAGCGCGGTCAGCAGCAGCGCTTGTTCGTGGCGCGCTCGATCTGGCTCGCGGGCCTTTGCAAGCCGCGACAGGACGGCCCCATACCGGTCGGAGGAAAGTGGGACGCTCTCGTCGAGCGGAGCTGGGATCAGTTCGGCGCGAAGGATGCGTTCATTCGCTGAGCCGTGGCCGACCAGCTCGACGCGACGCAGCCAACAGTCCAGCAGCTCTGCAATGAGCTCGCCTGAACCATCAAGAAGAGCAATGTCGGCGGAAACCGAACGCACTCCGATCCGCGTGAGGCGCAATTGCGCCCGCTGCGGCACGCGTCCGAACGGCGCTACAAGTCGTACCCGCCCGAAGCGCCACGGCAGAAAGGCTGCGCCCTCCGTTTGGTCGAGCTGCTCATCGACCAGCCCGAGCAGCCCCTGCAATGCTCCGTCGAGTAAGGCGGGATGAACTAGATATGAGCCGAGGTCCTCGAGAATTGGAGTAGCATCGAGATCGGCTGCTGCAAATTCGCTATCTGCAATTTCGACACGCTTCACGGTTCGGAACCGGCTCCCGTAGTCGAGGCCGGTCAAACGCGCGAAGTGATAGAGTCGCTCGGCATCGAGGCACGCACGCCCGGGCGAGATCTCAGCCCAACCGCTGGCTGGACGAGTATCCGCCGTTGCGCCGATCTGCCCGACAGCATGGATTGTCAGCGGCTCGCTCGACAGCCTTACGCGGCTTACCAGCTCCCAGTCCCCCTCCTCGGAACCGATCATCAGCCGGGTCTCGCGCATGCGGCCCTTATCGAACGGCATTGGCCGGCGGATTTCAAGTTCACGCACCTCGAGAACCGCTGCATCCGGCCAACGCCACTTTGCCGCCGCGAGCGCCATTTCGACGACCGCGGCGGCGGGGAGCACAGCTACCCCCTCGACCGCATGGTCGGCGATCCAAGGCACCACCTGCTCATCAAGATGGTTGAGCCAGCACGGTATGGGGCCACGCTGGCGAAAACCTAGTAGCGGATGATCGAAAGGTGGATTTACGGCATTGGCGCCCTCGCTGGTGATGTCGAACCAGAATTTCTGCCGGTGCCAAGGATAAAGCGGGAGGCCGTGCGGATCGGCTGGCCCGTCGAAGGATCCGGCCCCCATCAGGTCATAGCCTGCAACATGGCAATGCGCAGCTATCGCGGGGAAGGGATCGTAATCAGTCGGCTTGCGCCCAAGGCTGGTGAGCACGCGTCCTTCCACTTTCGCCGCGCGCAGACTATCCGTGAGATAAGCCTGGAGGATCGCCGCCGGCCCGATTTCGACAAAGATGCGGAAATCTTCATCGATAAGGCGCGCAATCGCTTCGGCGAAGCGAACGGGGCTCCGAATATTCCGCCACCAATAGTCCCCATCGAGCGGTTCGTTCGCTACCGCTTTGCCGGTTACTGACGATATTAATTTTCCGTGCGGACGGCGAGAAGACAAACCGCCCAAGCTGGCGCACAAATCCTCGCGGATCCGGTCCATGTGCTTTGAATGGAACGCGAAGTCGAGGTCGAGCGTGCGGAACCATACACCGCGTCGCTTTGCCTCGCCTTCCAACCGCTCAATTTCGGCAGTTGTCCCCGAGATTGTGACGGAATGAGTCGCGTTGAACGCAGCGATCTCTGCGGGGCTGTTTAATTCTTCCAGAAAATCCCGAGCTGCTTCGCCGGCGAGTGCAATCGCCGCCATATGGCCTTGTCCCTTCGTCCGCTGCTGGTGACGGCTACGTGCGACTACAACGCGCCCAGCCTCCGCCAGAGAGAGGGCATCGGCAGCCCAAGATGCAGCTATCTCGCCGACACTGTGTCCAACGTATCCGGAAGCCTCGACACCAGCTTCGCGCAATGCTTGGACGACGCCGACCTGCACTGCGAAGAGTAGCGGTTGCGCAACATCGGCGCACGCTAGCGCTCCTTCATCCACAGCATGCTCGAGCAGCGAGACGACCGACCAACCGAGCTCCGGCCGGAGCGTCCGATCCACCTCTTCGACGGCGGCGCGAAACGCTGCGCTGGTGCGCAATGCGTCGCGCCCCATTGCGCTGAATTGAGCGCCATTGCCTGAGAATACAAAGGCGAGCCTGCCGCCCCTGGTCGATGTTCCGGCAATGACAGCGGGCGAGGGATGGTCATTGAGAAAGCCGTCAAGTCCCGCCGCCAACGCTTCTTTGTCTTGGCCGAGAACGACGAGCCGTTCCGGATGATGGTCACGCCCGCGAGCCGCAGCGCGCACCAGCGCTGGTGCACGGTCCGCCGGCGTTTCGGCGAGCCTCGTCCGAAAACATCGTGCAAGCTGGCGCAACGACGCCTCAGTTTGTGCCGAGATCATCAAGGGGGATAACGGGGCCGATATTGCCGAGGCCGGTTCCCGCGCCGGCGGCGCCTCGATGACGACATGAGCGTTTGTTCCGCCGAAACCGAACGAGTTAATGCCGGCATAGGCCCTCTCGCAACCGCCGGCCAATGGTTCGGGTTGACGAACCACTCTCAGGTTAAGCACGCCGAAAGGGATCTTTGGATTGGGCGTATCGCAATGGAGGCTAGGCGGAACGATCCTTCGTTCAAGAGCAAGCGCCGTCTTGAGCAGCCCCGCCATTCCGGACGCTGGCTCGAGGTGCCCAATATTGGTCTTAACCGACCCGATCGGCAGCGGCTCAGAGCGGCTTTGACCGAGCGAATGCCCGACCGCGGCGGCTTCGATCGGGTCGCCAGCGGGCGTTCCGGTGCCATGCATCTCAAAAAATGCGAGTTCATTGGGGGCGATGCCGGCCTCGGCATAAACCGAACGCAGCAGCGAGGCTTGCGCCAACTCGCTGGGCAGCGAGAGGCCAATTGTGCGCCCGTCCGAGTTTACTCCCGTTCCCCGAATGACTGCCCGGATAGGGTCCCTATTGGCCAGCGCGTCTTCGAGCGGTTTGAGGATCACCACGCCGCCGCCCTCACCGCGCACATACCCGTCGGCTCGTTCGTCGAACGCAAAGCAGCGGCCGCGCTGGGAAAGCATCGCGGCGCGTGAAAATCCGATAAAAGGGTAGGGAGCGAGCAGCAGATTGACGCCGCCGACGATCGCGCACGGGACGCGTTTTCTCCGGATCGCCTCGCAAGCGTGATGCAGAGCGACGAGCGAGGACGAGCACGCCGTATCAACGGCAAGACTCGGCCCGTGCAGATCAAAAATATAAGAAATCCGGTTAGCCAGAATACTGAGAGTGCTGCCTGTCATAAAATAGGAATCGGCGCTGGCGGGGTCGCCGAGTCTCAGATCTGAATAATCGGTCGATGATGCCCCGATATAGATCCCCACCGCGCTGCCGGACATTTTGCTCGGCGGGATACCGGCATCCTCGAATGCGTGCCACACAAGCTCCAGCAGAAGCCGCTGCTGGGGATCCATCTGGACTGCCTCGCGCGGCGAGATCCCGAAGAAGGAGGGTTCGAAAAGATCGACGTCGCCGATGAGTCCGGCGCACCAGGTATAACTTTTCCCCGGTTCGCTGCGACTGGGATGATAGTAAAAGCGTGTCGACCAGCGCCGCTCGTCGACCTCCGAGACGGCATCGTGGCCTGACACGAGCAACCGCCAAAAGCCCTCGAGGTCGTCAGCCTCAGGGAAGCGGCAGGACGCTCCGACGATCGCGATGGATGCGTCAGTCATAAGCCAAAAGCGAAACTCGCAATCCGCAGAAAAACCTCGGTGATTGCTGCCAGCCTAACCTTTTGGCGCACACCGAAGCGTTAGGTGCTACGTATGCCATCGAACCCCGATGTTGCAGATCTGCGAGTTAGCCGATAGCTTGCCGCAGCGGCAGCAACTTGACCCGCCCCCTTGACCATCGGAGTCCTTCCCCCAAACGCCGGACGCGGATCGTTAAGACCCGCTTGGATTTTACTCGTCTAAGATGACGGCGATGTCAACCTCGGCGACGATAACCCATTCAGCGAATTGGTCGCAACCGGCTGGCGTGATGCGATAGTCCTAGTAAACGCAGGAAGTTGGTGGCGCGATGGGGTTCATGATCCCGCCGTGCCTCCAGGGATTGCGGCCAAAATGCAGCCTTTCCCGAATATCCATCGCTGACCAGTAGAACGGCACGGCACGCCCCTTGACGAAGGGCAGCGCGGCCAAATCGAACCCCAGCCAGGGTAGAAATGGGTTACGGCGGCCGTAAGCCCAGATCTCGACCCGAACGGACGGACGGGCGCTCAGACCACGTGCGTGAAAGCCGAGAGTATCCGCCACGACGAGCGTGTTTTCCGGCACCGCAAACACCTTCGGCTCGCCAAAACCAAGGCGACGCAGTTTCTCAGGCGCGATCCGCAACGAACCCCGCGCCGATTGAAAGTCGGAGCTTACGGCCGCTGCGATCGAGGCACTTCGCTCCCAGGCAAGGCGCCTTGCCGTGGGCCGGTGCGATCCCGGCACATAGACGAATGGCCCGTCTTCCTCTTTGACATCCGTCAAGAAAAACCACGCCTTCACAGACGGATGAAAGGCGTCGGCGTGGAGCCGTGTTTGGGGATCGGGCGGGGCCTCGCGAACCCGCGAGAAGATCGTCTGAAGGTAGATAAGCGGTTCGAACTGGTAGGACCCTACGTAGCGAATTAGGCCCAGCCACTCCCGGCTTTCGACAAGTTTTCGCACGGTCGGGAGCTGCGCTAGCGCGCGCTTGTCCAAAGCGATGCGCCGGGTGATCGCGTCGCCCTGCAGCTGGTGTCGCGCTGGGCCTCTGAAGGTTAGCACATGCTCCCTCAGCCCCCTGAATTCGGAAGGCGGTAGGAAATTTGATTTGAGGATGAAGCCGTCGCGCTGAAAAGCTCTGCGATCTTCTTCCGGTATCAGCCCCGCCAGTCTCTTCCGGCGCCATTGCGCCATTGCGCTCGCCAGCCGCACGCGCGCGATATGCAATCCCGCGCGGTTGAGGGTCGGGCTGCCGATAATAGGATTGTCACGGAACGATTTCGCGCCGGTCGCCAGAGCCGCGACATGCACCGGCGCCAGCATCCAGGAAAGCCGACCAGATCCCATCACAGCAGCGTAGGCAATCGGAAAACGCGGTGCCGATCAAGACTGCAGAGAGGCAAGCGAAGCGAACACCGCGCGGTCGATTTCGATGCCGTAGCGGAATGCGCGCTCGCGTTCACGAAACGCGCGCTCGCCCGGTATCCGGATCTCGCCGACACCCGGGCGACGCGGGGTTGCCTTTATGCGGTCGATCAGCTCGCTGCCCTGCTGCTTGAAATCGTCGAGGCCGATCAGCAGGTCCGGCTTCAACACCACAAAGATGTATCCATCATCCTTGTCGGGGTCGAGCGGCGATCCCGCGAGGAGACCGAATGCTTGAACAATAAAGGCGAGCCCGAACCCCTTGTAGCCGCCGAACGGCAGCAGCGCCCCAAGCCGTGCCAGGATCGGATCGCGTGTTGGCCGACCTTCCGCGTCGAGCGCCACATCCTCGGGCAGCAACTTCCCCAGCCGCGCGCGATAGGCGAGATCGGTCCCCATGAACGCGGAGGTTCCCATATCGAACACAACCGGCCCGCGGGAGGATGGCATTCCGAACGCGATCGGGTTGGTGCCGAGTGCTGGGCGGATGCCGCCGAGCGGCGCGACGCTGCGCGCCGAAGCTGCCGTATGTATGCCGACGAGGTCCGCTCGCGCGATCATCTCGACGTAATAGGCGCTGCGCCCGCTCATCCAGCTGTTCGTCACGCCGACGACCGCGATCCCGTGGGCCTTCACCTTTTCGATGACCGCGCGGGCGGCGTGGTACATCACCAGCATGCCGACATTGTTGCCGCCGTCGTAGAGGATCGAGACTTCGGTCTCGCGCAGCACCTTCATCGGATAGCGCGGACGCTTGAAACGCCGGTGCTCGGGAATATTGAGGATCTTCGCCAGCCCCGAATATTCGTAGCCGCACAGCGCCGCATCGATCACATGATCGGCGATGATACGCGCCTCCTCCGCTTCATAGCCGATGCGCTGCAGCGCGCGCTCGGAATGCTCGCGCGCCTCGGCGACACTCAGCCGAATTCGCTCACACGGCGTCGTCATTCTGCCGCCTCGCGGCATTCGAGCTCGGCGCGCCAACGCAGGATAGGCTTGCGCGCGGCCCTGGTCTCGTCGAGGCGGCGCCGCGGTGTGAGCACCGGCGCCGAGCGGAAACGGCGCACATCGCCGGACCGCGCTGCTGCGGCGAGGCGCTTCACGACGGCGATGAATTCATCGAGTGAGGCCTTGCTCTCGGTTTCGGTGGGCTCGATCAGCATCGCGCCGTGGACGATCAGCGGGAAATACATTGTCATCGGATGGTACCCCTCGTCGATCAGCGCCTTGGCGAAGTCGAGCGTCGTTACCCCGGTGTCCTTCAGAAAGCCGTCGTCGAACAGCACCTCGTGCATGCAGTGGCCCCCAAACGGCAGGCTGAGCTCTCCCTCGAGCCCAGCGCGCAAATAGTTGGCGTTGAGCACCGCATCCTCGGCCACCTGCCGCAGCCCATCCGAGCCGTGGCTCATCATATAGGCCAGCGCGCGGACGAACATGCCCATCTGGCCGTGGAACCCCTTCAACCGGCCCAGTGAGAGCTCGGCCGCGCCGGTTCCCTGCTCGAGCAATTCGAGCCCATCTGGCCCATGTACGATCCAGGGGAGTGGCGCGTGGCGGCCAAGGCTTGCCGCCAGCGCTACCGCGCCGCACCCCGGCCCGCCGCCGCCATGTGGCGTCGAGAAGGTCTTATGCAGGTTAAGATGCATGCAGTCGATACCGAGATCGGCCGGCCGCACGCGCCCGACGATCGCGTTGAAGTTCGCACCGTCGCAGTAAAAGAACGCACCGGCGGCATGCACTGCCGCAGCGATCTCGATGATTTCGCCCTCGAACAGCCCGCAGGTGTTTGGGTTCGTTAACATTAATGCCGCGACATCGGGGCCGAGCTTTGCTTCGAGCGCGGCACGATCGACCCGTCCGCTGTCGTTGGCGGGGATCGGATCCACCATGTAGCCGCAAGCCGCAGCCGTTGCCGGGTTCGTCCCGTGCGCCGATTCGGGGACGAGCACACGGCTGCGCCGCTCGCCGCGCAGTTCGAGCGCGGCGCGGATCGCCATCATGCCGCAGAGCTCGCCATGCGCTCCCGCTGCGGGGCTGAGCGCGATGGCGGGCATGCCGGTCAAAATCTTGAGCCAGTGTGCCAACGTGTCCATAAGCTCGAGCGCGCCGGGCACGGTCGAGACCGGCTGCAGCGGATGGATGTCGGCAATCCCGGGCTGGCGCGCCAGTTTTTCGTTGAGGCGCGGGTTGTGCTTCATCGTGCAGGAGCCGAGCGGGTACAGCCCGCTGTCGATTGCATAGTTCTTCTGCGACAGACGTGTGAAATGGCGCACGACCTGCGGCTCGCTGAGCCCGGGCAAGCCGATCACACCCTGCCGCGCGAGACCGCCGAGGCGGCTGAGGAACGGCGCCGGTTCGGGCAGATCGACACCGCAACGCCCCGGCGAATCCTGCTCGAAGATCAGTTTTTCTTCAATCTGCAGCCCGCGGTTGCCGGTCACGCTCGCGATCGGCCCGGTGAGGCTCACATCGTTCATGACAGCACCTCACGCAAACCCTGTTCGAGCCGGTCAATGTCCTCCGGCGTCGTCATCTCGGTCGCCGCGAGGACCAGCAGGTCTGCAAGTCCGTCGCGCTTCGGGTAGAACCGGCTGACCGGCACTCCGGCGAGCACGCGCGTTTGGGCGAGCGCCTCGACAACATCTGCCGCCGGCTGCGGCAGCCGCACCGTGAACTCGTTGAAGAAGGCGCGATTGACAAGGCGGACTCCCGGGATCCGCTCCAGCCGCTCCGCTACGGCCACCGCCGCGGCGTGGTTGAGGCGCGCGAGCCGCACGAGCCCGGCTTCACCAAGCAACGCCAGATGGATCGTAAAGGCGAGCGCGCATAATCCCGAATTCGTGCAGATGTTGCTCGTCGCCTTCTCGCGCCGGATGTGTTGCTCGCGGGTGGAAAGGGTCAGAACCCAGCCGCGCCGGCCGTCCAAGTCAGCGGTCTGACCGACGAGCCTTCCGGGCATCTGACGCACGAATTTGTCGCGGGCAGCAAACAGTCCGACATGCGGCCCCCCGAAATTGAGCGCATTGCCGAGCGATTGGCCTTCGGCCGCGACAATGTCGGCACCCATCTCTCCGGGCGGGCGAATCGCACCGAGCGAGAGGATTTCGGTGACGACGACCACCAGCAGCGCGCCGGCACCATGGCAGACCCGGGCCAACCCTGAATAATCCCGGGCCTCACCGTAGAAATCGGGGTTCTGCACGACGACACAGGAGGTGCCGCGGTCAACGAGGCGGCCGAGGTCCTCATCTCCCGGAGCCGGATCCTGAGTGGCAAGGTCAAACCCGAGAAACCGCGCGTAAGTCTCGCAGACCTCGCGGTAATGCGGGTGAAGACAGCCGGAGAGCACGGCTTTGCGGCGTCCCGTGACGCGGTTCGCCATCATCACCGCTTCGACGCAGGCCGTTGCTCCGTCATAGAGCGAGGCGTTCGCAACCTCCATCCCCGTCAGCAATGCTACCTGCGTCTGAAACTCGAACAGATATTGCAAGGTTCCCTGCGAGATTTCCGGCTGATAAGGCGTGTAGGAGGTAAGGAACTCGCCGCGCTGGATCAGGTGATCGACGGCCGCTGGGATGTGGTGGCGGTACACCCCTGCCCCGACAAAGAACGGGACCGAGCCGGCCACGACGTTGCGCGCCGCCATCGCCGAGATCGCCCGCTCCACCTCAATCTCCCCCTTCGCTCGAGGAAGGCCGACCGGTCCGTCGAGCCGCGCCGCCGCGGGGACCTCGGCGAACAGCGCATCGATGGATGGGGCGCCGAGGGCCGCGAGCATCTCCTCCCGATCGCGCTCGGTCAGCGGCAGATAGCGCATCAGTGCTGCTCCTGCTCCAAAAACCGCTGGTAGGCCGCCTCGTCCAACAGATCATCCAGCTCTTTGAGATCGGTGAGGCGCAATTTCATGAACCAGCCCTTGCCCATTGGATCGGCATTGACCTTCGCCGGATCGGCAGTGATCGCTTCGTTTACTTCGGCGACTTCGCCCGAAACCGGCGCATAAACCTCGCTCGCCGCTTTGACCGACTCGACCACCGCGGCCTCCTTGCCCTTTTCGACTCTGCGGCCGATCTCGGGCAATTCGACATAGACGACGTCGCCGAGCTGCGACTGCGCATAGTCGGTGATCCCGACGACGGCGAGATCGCCATCGAGCCGGATCCATTCATGGTCCTTCGTGAAGCGCAGCAGGGTCATCGTATATTCCTCGGGCGGATCAGCCGCGGTAGTAGCGGGTCGGAACGAAGGGCAGGCGAACAACGCGGGCGGGGCGGGGGACGCCGCGGACGAGCAATTGCAAGGGCGTGCTTTCCGCGTCGTGCGGGCGGTCGACATACCCCATCGCAACCGGCCCGTCGATCGAGGGACCGAAGCCGCCGCTGGTTACGCGGCCGATCGCATTCCCGGCAGCGTCGACGACCTCGGCGCCCTCACGTGCCGGCGCGCGTCCCTCCGGGCGAATGCCAACGCGCTTGCGGGGCGCACCCTCGGCCAGCTGACGCAGCACCGTGGCGGCACCGGGAAACCCGCCCTCGACCCGCCGGCGCTTGCCGATTGTCCACGCGAGATCCGCCTCGACCGGCGTCGTGCTTTCGTCGATGTCGTGTCCGTAGAGGCAGAGCCCGGCCTCGAGCCGCAACGAATCGCGGGCGCCGAGACCGATCGGGGCGACCTCGGGCTGCGCAAGCAATCGCCGCGCAAGGGCCTCGGCGGCACTTGCCGGCAATGAGATCTCGAACCCGTCCTCGCCGGTATAACCGGAGCGAGCGATGACGCATGGCTGGCCGGCAATCGTCACCTCCGCCGCTGTCATAAAACCAAGCCGATTGATCCCTTGCACGCAACGGGAGAGCACGGCGGCCGCGCCGGGCCCCTGCAGTGCCAATAGCGCCCGGTCGGCGAGCGGTTCGACCGTCGCTTCGCCACTGAGATGTTCCTGCAGATGCGCGAGATCCGCCCCTTTGCGCGCCGCGTTGACGACAAGAATGAGTCCTCCAGCGAGCCGCGTCACGATCAGATCGTCGAGGATGCCGCCGGCTGCGGTCAGCAACAGCGTGTAGCGCATGCGCATCGGCGGCAGGGCTCGCAGATCGCTCGGGACGAGCCTTTCGAGCGCGCCGATCGCACCCGCTCCGGCGAGCCGGATCTGCCCCATATGCGAGACGTCAAAGAGACCCGCCTGCGAGCGCGTGTGCAGATGCTCGGCGAGAATACCGGTGGGATACTGCACCGGCATCTCGTAGCCGGCGAACGCCACCATCTTGGCGCCCAGCTCGCGCTGGAGCGCGTGGAGCGGGGTCCGTTTGAGCGGCGCTGCCGTATCGGCAAAACTCACTGGGCACCTCCAACAGAGCGGACGCGGCGGCGTCCGATGCTGCCCCCTCTGTCGTGGACCCTGAGAGATTCACCCCGGCCACGAGCCGAAACCGGGGCTTACTCCTTCGGTGAGCGGCCGGCAAAGTCGTCCGGCCGCTGCTTTCCAGAGTGCCCTAGCGCCCGCGGTCCTTTTGCCTGAGAGTTTCCGGGGCGGTTGCTCCTTCGGCGCCGCGCCTCGACGCGCGACCTCTCCTGCGGGCGTGCATACAGCGCCACCCGTTTAGCACTGTCCGCCCCCCAGAGCCAAGACTGTTCCGATCAAATCCCCGCAACCGGCCCGCTTGAACGGCCAGAGCGCGCAACGTTTCGTCCTCCGCGCGCTCGTTGACTGCGTCCGTGTAAGCAACACATCGGGGGAGGCTGCGTTAGTGCGAACATGAACGCATCTGTTGGCAATGGGCTCGATGTCGGGGTTCTTCTCGACGAGCTGTATCAGGGTGGGGTTAACGCAGCGATCTCCTGGTCGCGTGATGGCCGCATCGAGGTGAGGCTCGGTGATACGCGGGGCGGATATGATGCCGAAACCAAGCTGGACAGCTTCGCCGAAGCTGCGGCATGGCTGCGGGAGAAAGCTCTCCTCCATTACCCGCACAGCAGGTTCTCGCGCCGGCACGCCGCGTTCCACCACCGGACGTACGATTGTCACCGGCCCGATGGGGATACCAGCGCGCATTGGCCCGAGATCGAGCTCCTTGATCTCGGTCACCTGCTGACCCGCCAAGCTCCGATAACCGAGATCGCAAAATTCCTGCACCGCAGCCCCGACGAAGTGCGCGACAAACTCGCCGCCCTCGGCCGCGTCTGCACGCAATGACCGACGAACCGCACGCCCTTGGCATCGAACCGCGTGCCGAGCTGTTTCCGCACGGGGCCGATGTCGGCGTTCGCGGCATTGGCCCGAGCCGGGCGTCAGCTTTCGAGCAGGCGGCGCTGGCGCTCACCTCGGCTGTTACCGATCCTGCCCGCATCGCCCCGCAAGAGCGAATAGAGGTGGCTTGCGAGGCCCCCGACGACGCCTATCTCCTCGTGGATTGGCTTAATGCGTTGATTTATGAAATGGCGGTGCGGCGGCTGGTGTTTGGCCGTTTCGCCGTGTCGATCGACGGCCAACGCCTCTATGGCGAGGCTTGGGGTGAACCCGTCGATCGCAGCCGCCACATGCCGGCGGTCGAACCCAAAGGCGCTACGTTGACCGCCCTTAAGGTTGAGAGGGGGCCGGATGGTGCCTGGGCGGCGCAATGCATAGTCGACGTCTGAACGAATGGAGGAAGCGATGGACGCATCGCAACTGCATCAGGTGTCGAACTGGGAATGGCGGCTTGAGCCCAAAGGCGCGATGCGAGTCCCCGCAGTGGTTTATGGCGAACAGAGACTGATCGCGGAAATGGACGACAAGGTCCTCGAGCAGATCAGCAATGTGGCCTGTCTGCCGGGCATTGTTGACGCCGCGTTCGCAATGCCCGACGCCCATTGGGGTTACGGTTTCCCGATCGGCGGCGTCGCAGCGTTCGACGCTGACGAGGGCGGGGTCGTGTCGGCCGGCGGCGTCGGGTTCGACATCTCTTGCGGCGTGCGCACGCTGCTGACCGGCCTCAGGGTCGATGATTTGGCGGATCGCAAAGACGCGCTGGCCGAGGGTCTGTTCCGAACGATCCCGGCTGGCGTCGGCAGCACCGGGAAGATAGCACTCGATGAAACGCAAATGGACCGCATGCTCGAGGGCGGCGCGCGCTGGGCCGTGGAACAAGGCTACGGGCGCACCGAGGATCTCGACCGCATCGAGGAGGACGGCTCGATGCCGGGCGCCCAGGCCGAGGCCGTCTCGCCTCGCGCCCGCAAACGTCAGCGCGAGGAAATGGGCACGCTGGGCTCCGGCAATCACTATCTCGAAGTGCAGGAGGTCGCAGAGGTCCTCGACGACGCCGCTGCAAGGAGCTTCGGCCTCGCCGCTGGCGACATTGTCGTCAGCATTCACTGCGGCTCGCGCGGCCTCGGCCATCAGATCGGCACGGAATTTCTGCGCGAGATGGCGCTTGCCGCGCCGGCGCACGGCATCGCACTTCCTGATCTTGAACTCGCCTGCGCGCCGATCCGCTCGGAATTGGGCCAGCGCTATCTCGGCGCGATGCGCGCGGCGATCAATTGCGCGCTCGCCAACCGCCAGATCATTACCCATCTGACCCGCCGCATCTTCGCCGACTTCTTTCCGGATACGACGTTACCGGTGTTGTTCGACGTCTCGCACAACACCTGCAAGCAGGAAACGCGCGAGATAGCCGGCGAGAAGAGGCGGCTGTTCGTTCACCGCAAGGGCGCGACGCGCGCCTTCGGCGCCGGTCATCCAGATCTGCCGCCGGCCTTCGCCGACACCGGGCAGCCGGTGTTCATCGGCGGCAGCATGGGAACCGCTTCGGCGATCATGGTTGGCCCGGCGCAGCGTCCAGAGCACGCTTTCGCTTCCTCCTGCCACGGCGCTGGCCGGCGCTTGAGCCGCCATCAGGCGCTGAAGCAGTGGCAAGGACGTGCGGTCGTAGACGAGCTTCGTGAGCGCGGCATCATCATCAAGAGCCCGTCGATACGCGGTGTCGCCGAGGAGGCCCCCGGCGCTTACAAGGACGTTACAGCCGTCGTCGAGGCGGCCCACCTGGCAGGCCTGTCGCGCAATGTCGCCACCCTGCTGCCCGTCATCTGCATCAAGGGCTAAACCAGCGCGTCAGATGACCCCTTCCTCACGCAATGCGGCGATCTCCGCCGCACCATAACCGAGGCTGATCAGGATTTCGTCGGTGTGCTCGCCGACAAGAGGCGCCGGCCGACGGTAGGCACCGGGGGTCTCCGACAACTCGATCGGCGTCGGCGCCAGAGGCAGCGTGCTTTCGATCCCGGGGAAAGTGACCTCTTGCAGGAGGTCGGCGCCGCGGATGTGCGGCTCGTCGAGCGCCTGCTGCGGGGAATAGACCTGGCCTGCGACGATGCTGGCCTCTTCGAGCTCGGCCAGCGCCTCGGCGCAGGTCCGGGCTGCGCACCACTCGCTCATCCGCGCCGAGATGATTTCGCCATGATCGGCGCGCGATTGATCGTCCGCAAACCGCGGGTCGCCGAGCCAATGTTCCGCGCCGAGCATTCGCGCCCAGCGGCGGAACATCGGTTCGCCGATCACCGTCGCGACGATCCAGCCGTCCTTGGTTCGAAAGATGTCAGAGGGCGCCGAATTGAAGCCGCGATTGCGGATCGCACTACGGTTAACACAGGTTAGGGCCTGCTCAATCAGAGTGGCGTTGGCGAAGGCAATCGCGGTGCGCAGCAGCGCCCCCTCGACCTTCTGACCCCGCCCGGTCTTGCCGCGCTCGATCAGCGCCGCCAGCGTGCCGAAGGCGGAGAGGCAGGCGGTTCCGAAATCGACCCAGGGCACTTTGCTCGCGATCGGCTGTTCTGGCGTGCCGGACAGAAAGACAGCGCCGCTCATCGCCTGGCCGATGCCGTCGAAACCATGCTTGTGCGAAAGCGGGCCGCCGGCGCCGAAGCCCGTGACGGTCGTCAGAATGACGTCGGGCTTGGTCTGCCGCAGGCTGTCGAGATCAAGCGCCAAGAAGCGCAACACCCGGGGCGGCAGGTTGGCGACGACGACATCGGCCGTGGCGACCAGCTTGCCGACGATCTCGCGGCCTTTGAGCGCTGCCGGGTCGAGCGTCATGCCGAGCTTGTTGCGGTTCATCGCGAGGAACATCGCGCCGCCCGCATCGGGCCCCGCCCCGACCGGGATCATGCCGCGATCCTCGCCACCGCCGATCCGCTCGATGCGGATCACTTCAGCACCGAGATCGCCAAGCAGCGCCGCGCAGAACGGCCCCGCGATATAGCGTCCGAAATCGAGGACGCGAATGCCTTCGAGCACACCCGCCACCAAAGACCTCCCGTTCGCCGCCTTTCCCGAGTCACAGCCAGTTTACCCCGCGGGCGGCTCTGACGCATGCTAGGATCAACCAAGTTCGATCAAGCGTCTGAGGAGAATGCCGATGGACAGGACGGAATTCGAGACCGAGTGCCGCGCGCAGGGGTATCAAGAGATCGTCGACCGCAAAATGGACCCGAACGCGACGAACACCGAGCATTCCCATGAATTCGACGCGCGCCTGCTCATTCTTGAGGGCGAAATGACGGTCACGAGCGAAGGCAAGCAGCGCACCTATCGCATCGGCGACAGTTTTGCGATGACCGCCGGACGCCGTCACGCCGAGCAAAGCGGGCCTCAGGGCGCGCGCTACCTAGCCGGGCGGCGTTACCAGCGAGGATGAGGGGCTCACCTTTTCTCTGGGAGGTCTACGATGTCGCTCAATACGGTCAAGGCTCCATCATTGGAGCAGCTGCGCGAAGTGGCGGTGGAATTGGGATTCAGTCTCCCCGAGACCGACCTCGCGGCGCATCACGAAGCCTTGCTCCCGGCTTTCGAGGCGTACAGCCATCTCGATCAGGTCCCAGACGAGCTGCCGCCCGTGACCTACCCGCGCCTCCCCGGCCGCCGCCCCTTGCCTGAGGAGAACCGGCACGGCGCCTGGTATGTCAAGACGGAGATCGAGGGGGTTGCCCAGGGCCCGCTCAAAGGTAAGCGCATTGCGCTCAAAGACAATATTTGCCTAGCTGGCGTGCCGATGATGAATGGCGCGTCGACGATGGAAGGCTATGTGCCGGATGTCGACGCCACCGTCGCGACGCGCATCCTCGATGCCGGCGGGACGATCGCCGGCAAGACCGTGTGCGAATATTTCTGCTTCTCGGGCGGCAGCCACACCAGTGCAACCGGACCGGTACACAACCCGCACCGCCACGGCTATTCGGCCGGCGGGTCGTCCTCCGGCAGCGCCGCCGTTGTTGCGGCCGGCGAAGTGCCGATGGCGCTGGGCGGCGACCAGGGCGGCTCGATCCGCATCCCCGCCTCGTTCTGCGGGATTTACGGCATGAAGCCGACCCATGGCCTCGTGCCGTATACCGGCATTATGCCGATCGAGCTGACATTGGATCACACCGGCCCGATGACCGCGACCGTCGAGGACAATGCTTTATTGCTCGAAGTCTTGGCCGGTCCGGACGGCCTCGATCCGCGCCAATACGGCGGCGGCGGCCCAAAGCCCTATCGTGAAGCATTGGGCAGGGGCGCCGGAGGGCTGCGGATCGCCGTCGTCGAGGAAGGCTTCGGCCACGCGCAGTCATTGCCTCAAGTCGACGCGGTCGTCCGCGACGCGGCGGAGCGGTTCAAAGGAATGGGCGTAAGCGTCGACACCGTTTCGATCCCGCTGCATCGGCTCGGCTCGGCGATTTGGCTGCCGGTCGCTGCCGAAGGGGCTCTGATGCAGATGATGCTGGGCAATGGCTTCGGGTTCAATTGGCAGGGGCTGTACGTCACCTCGATGCTCGATTTCCACAGCGGCTGGCGGAGCCGCGCAGATGAGCTGTCCGACACCCTCAAGAATACGATGTTGCTCGGCCATTACATGGTCACGCGCTACCGCGGCCATTACTACGCGAAGGCGCAGAACCTGATACGCCGGCTGCGCGCTGCGTATGACGAGGTATTGTCTCGCTATGACCTGCTGCTGATGCCGACCCTGCCGATCGTCGCAACGCCGTTGCCCGAGAGCAATGCGCCGGTCGGCGAGATCCTGCAGCGCGGTTTTGAGATGCTTGCCAATACCGCGCAATTCGACTGCACGCACCACCCGGCGATGAGCCTGCCCTGCGGGATGGTCGACGGCCTGCCCGTCGGCATGATGCTGGTCGGCAAAGCCTTCGACGAAGAGACGATCTACCGTGCCGCCGCCGCGTTCGAGAAGGGCGTCGACTGGAAATCGCTGAGGGCGGGATAGCCTTGCGCTGGGCTAACCGAGCAGCGCGCGGGCGATCGTCTCCCATTCCTCCTCCAGCGTCGCGGTCGACATCGGGCGGCTGGCACGGCTGTACCAGCCGCCGGCGTTCCGCAGGTCACCTTCGACGCGGTGCAGATAGGCGTGCGCCCAGGCGCCCTCGGCATCGGACTGTTTCTGCGCGCATTGATGCGCCAGGTGCCAGTCGCCCTTGGCCTGCCACCACAGCGCTTGCGTCGCCAAGCTGAGCCCCGGGGGCGGAGACGCTCCGGCGAGCGAGTTCTTGTAGGTCTCGAAATCCATGCCGTTTCCTCCTCTGCAGTAGATCACGCAAGTATGCGGTCGAGGTTGTCACGCAGCCGATAATACCCACCGACGACCGGCAAAAACCACGGGTTTCCGGAATAGAGCGGGTGATCCGGAAACTCCGGGGTATCGAAGCTACAGGCGTAGTTGGTGCTCCGCGCGATCTTGCGCGCGGTCTGCCAGCCGAGATACGTCATCATCGCGATGCCGCTGCCGTTGCAGCAGAGGCAATAATGCAGCCCATCGCGCTCGCCCATATGCGGCAATGCGTCGATCGCAAAGGCGACATTGCCGGTCCACGCATGTGTAACCCTGACCCCGCGCAGTTGCAGGAAGCGGGCGGTCATGTAGCGGTAGAGGATCGGGGCGCTCACCATCGCATCGACCTGCGTGAAACGCGCGCGGCCGCCGAATACCATACGGGTGCCGTCCGGCGACATGCGGTAATAACACAGCACCCGTTTTGTATCGGACAAGGTTCGCGCCTTGGGGATCAATGACCGCGCGAGCTGCGAGGGCAACTCTTCCGTCGCAATGATGTGGCTGGCGACCGGGATGACGCGTCGCTGGAGGGCTGGCGTGAGGCTGCCGGCGTAGCCGTTGGTCGCGATCACGACATCGCCGGCCGACACCGCGCCGCGGCTGGTCTCGATCCGCCAGGCATTGCCGCTGCGGCGGAGACCGTTGACGGCCGCTTTGGCGCAAACCGCCACCTCACGCCGACGGCAGGCGTCGAGTCGGCCCTTGTAGTAGAGCGCTGGGTGCAATTTTCCGGACCGCTCGACGACCATGCCGCCGAAATAATAGTCACTGGCGATCTCCTCATCCTGCCGTTCGCGCGGCACCATATAGGCGTCGGATTGCGCTGCGGCGTTGAGGACTCCCAAGCGCTGCGACTGCCATTCGAAATGCTTCCTGGTCCAGGCCCCGACAAAGCGGCCCGGCTTTTCCCAGAAGCAGTCGATTTTTTCTTCCTCGATCAGCCGATCGATAAGCGCAAAGGCATCGGAGGCATCGGACAGCATGCGCCGGACGCGGGCGGGATCGATGTCAGGCGCCTTGCCAGTGAAGCTCTTGCCGATATTGACCCGCCACTGACCGCGCCGCCGTTGCGCGTGCTGGCGCCAAACCCGAGTTCGTTGGCTTCGAGCACGACCGCATCGATGCCCTGCTTCGCAAGCTCGAGAGCCGCCGACAGCCCAGCATATCCACCGCCGACAATTGCGACACGCGCCGTTCGCGGAAGTTCGGTTAGCTCGCCCGCAGTCGGGGTGTAGGCCTCCCACCAATACGGTCTCGGCTTGAAGTCTCGATGGAAGATGTCGGGAAGCATCAATTTGCCCCTGGGTTACGGTGTCGCGTCGGGAGCTTGGCGGTTGCCGCCCGTGGCCGCTCGCGACTAAGATCAACAAGGTTCATATCGATCGCGATTGAGGAGCTAGAAAATTCATGACGTCGCAAGCCGCAAACCCAACAAACGGCCGTCAAGAAGCGGCTCGCCTCTATCACGAACTCGAAGATCGGATCCTCGCGCGCGATCAGGAGGGCGGCGGTCGAGTCTACTATGAATTGCTGCGCCGGCGCCGGCCTTTGCCGGAAATCATGACCGAAGCGGTGCGCATCCATGCACCTTACACGCATGTGCCATACCACCAGCGCATCGACGACGGCTTCCCCAATTTCGTCAACAACGACCATTGCCTGCTCTCGGCGCGGGCTGCAATCAACCTGCAAAAGATGCTGCCGGAGACGCTCGCCGGGCTGCCGCTGGCGCAGACGATCTGGTACATCCCGACCGGGCTCGACATCTGGAACCAGAAGATCCTGAAAGCACCCGGTCATTATGCGACGCGCGGCTATAAAATGCCCAACACCGAGCCGCCAAAGCCGATTGCCTATTGGCCGGATCAGGCGCCGCTCAGAGAAACAGGGCCGCTCAACGAGCGCCTCAACAACTGGCTGACCCTAGTCGAGCGCGGCCAGGTCATTGACGCTTACCGCACCTTCCTCGGCCTAATGGGGGAGACGGAGCATCGCGAACAAGTGTTGGCGCAGCTGGTTTTCGCCGGCATGATCGATGTGCAGGACCGAATGCTTTACAACCGCTCCTATACGACCGGGCACAAGGCGTACCGCGCCCGCTCGGTCGTCGAGATCGGCAATACTGTGGGCTGGGAGAATGCGCATGACGCGATCTATGCCGGGGCACTGGACATCGCGGTCGGGCCGCGTTGGCACTCGGTCTACGAGATGGCCTGCAATGTCATCACGATCTTCATCGAAGGAATGGAAGTTCACGCGGTACCGCAAAGCGGCGCGACGGAGCGCGAGGGCGAACTGCTGACGAACGCTGCGCCAATGAACGAGGCCGAGACCGAAGCGCTGATCGATGCGCTCATCAATCAGCATGAGCCGGCCTACATCGAAAAGATCAGCGCGCTGTTGCTGGCCGGAAAGTCGCCGCGCGGCATCATCGACGCGATCCAGCTGGCGGCTGCGCAAGTGGTGCTGGAGACCGAGGGGCCGAACAACTTCTCGATGCCGCAGCACACATACGAATATTGCAATACGCTGGGCTGGTTCTACGACAATTTCTCGCACCCGCAGCGGCTGAAACTGCTCTACGTGGCGGCATCGATGGTCAACCAGGCGGCGTGGAATCAAAGATGCTCGGGTTGGCTCAAGCCGCACCCAATCCACGCGCCAGCCGGCGCCGACCGACTGGCCGCCGACCAGATTATCGCGCGCATGGAGGCGGCGATCGCCGCATTAGACCCGCCCGCGGCGACAGCTTGGACCAAGGCCTATCTCGACAACGGCGCAGACCGCTCCCGCCTCGTGCAGCGGCTAGCGCTGATGGCGACGCGGATCGGCAATGACCCGCACAACCAAGAAATCCCGCAATGCATGCTCGAGGATTACGGCAAGAACCAGTGCCGGGATCGCGAGCGGCTGCTACTCGCCTGTGCGCACATCTCCGCAGGGCACCGCAAATACGGCGATTTTTTTGAGGCCAGCCGCCGCTTCGGCGAGGCGATGGGCCTCGCCGAACTCCACTGACCCTCACCCACCCAGCGCGCAGGCTTGGGTGGGTGAGGTCTTAGTGAAACTGCGGTTTGACCTTTTCGCACAGCAGTTGCAGCGACCTCATCACGCGCTGGTGCGGGATCTTGGTGCCGCAATTCATTTCGCACAGGATGCCGTCGAGACCTAGCGTCTCCTGCAGGCCCATCAGGCGGTCGGCGACGCGCTCGGGGGAACCGACGATCAGCTTTTCGCGCAGTGCCTCTTCGTAGGTGATCGTCTGTAGGCGCCGGCCGCGCGCTGCCCGTAACTCGCCTTGCTGCACCCCCGTGCGGGTCGCCGAGTCCTCAAGACGCTCGCCGAGATATCGGTAGAAATACATGATGCTTTCTTCCGGCTCCTCGCGCGCCGCCTTGTCGGTATCGGCGACGTAGACCGGCGCGCGCAAGAACACCTTGCCCGCGCCCGGGTGTCCCGCCTCCTTCCACGCCTCGCGGTATGCCCTGATGTTTGGCTCCAGCTCTTCGAGCGTTCCTTGGCGCACCGCGACCAGGACGCCATGCCCGAGCTGGGCGATGCGCGGGAACGTATCCCCACTGTTGGCGGCGATGCGGATATCCGGCCACGGCTTTTGGTAGGGCTTTGGCGACACCTTGACATTGTCGAAGCTGTAGTACTTGCCGTGATAGGAGAAGGATGGCTCGGTCCATGCCTGCTTCAGTATTTCAAGCGTCTCGGCAAAGCGCTCGCGGCTCTCGCCATAGGGCACGCCATAAGCTTCGTAAGTACGCGGAAAGCCGCTGCGCCCAACGCCAAAGATGAGCCGGCCCCGGCTGATCTGGTCGACCGTCGCGGCCTCTTCGGCGAGCCGCAGCGGGTGGCAGAGCGGCAATACCTGAACGCCGGTTCCGACCTTCATGCGTTTCGTGCGGGCGGCGATCGCCCCGGCCAGGGTGAGCGGCGCCGAGCACACCGACCGCTCCGGATTGACGTGGATCTCGGCCAACCACATCGCGTCCAGGCCCCAGCGTTCGGCGGCGTCGATCTCGTCGAACGAGGTGGCGAACGCCTCTTCGTCCGTCGCCCCAGCGGTTCTTTGAAACTCATGAAACATGCCGAACTCGAACGCCATCACTTTTGCTCCCAAGCCTCCGCCGCTGCCAACCTAGCGTCGATCATGCGCGGATGGCAGTCAAGGAACATGTTAATCCGCCCAGGCAGCTGGCAGAGGCACTAAACCCACGGACAGTCTGCCACTGGGGTTCGATACCGCCTTTTGGCTCGGTTGCAGTCCGGCTGGAGTCGCAGAGCGGCATTATTAACGTTCCGTAACGCGTCTATCACTTTCTCTAGCCGCTTGTTAAGATAAATCGCCAATTATTATTGTTAACGCAGTAGAAAGATAGTTAATTTAGCGTAAAGCAGTCTTTGCAAGCCGATCAAATTGATGTAGTTCTGACGCTGTGCGGACGAGGCCTGTCGGAACCTCGGCCATCCTAACTAACCAATTATTAAGCTTTATTGTTCGTAAATGCAAAGGAACGGCGCGAGCCATTGCCCGGACACTGACGGTCGTAGTTTAAGAGCGCTGCAACGTGAGCGATTTGGGTGAGATTTGTGCGGGGTCGGTAGCGGGCGGTGACCGCGGGGTTGGCTTTGTCGAGGTGTGCCGCCGCTACCTCGCGCAATACAACATCGCAGACAACGACCTCCCCCGATTTTACGGTCGATTGAGCGAAGCCCTGCTGCATCAGGGGCGGCGCGAAGAGGCGTTCGAATGCGCTCGCGCCGCATTCGATTTGCGCCCGGTAGAGGAAGAAGTGGCGAATTTATGCGCCTGGGTCTTCAGCAATTGCGGCCACCACAGAGAAGCCGCTTCCGCCTATGAGCGACTATTGGAAATCCGGCCTCGATGGGCTGAAGGGCATCGCCATGCGAGCGGTTCGTTCGCCATTGCGGGCGACACTGAGCACGCGATCTTCCATGCTGTCACGGCCAGTGAGCTCGATCCGCAGTCGCCGGAATTCGCCCTGCATGCGGGCTTTCTCCTTCAATCTGCCAGCGATTATCGCAAAGCTGTCTACTATTTCGGGCGCGCTGCAGGGATCGACCCCCAAAACAGCGCCGCACTGCGCGGCCTGTCGGCTGCCCAATTGGCTCTCGAACAGCTCGATGACGCGGTGGCCACGGCGCTGCGAGCAGTGTCGCTGAGGCCCGGCGATCGCGACAATGCGTTGCATGCGACCGAGCTTCTGCTTCGCTCCCACCGCTTGGACGACGCGGCCCAGCTCATCCTCGACACGGTCGAGACGCATCCGCTGGATGGAGTGGCGCTTCGTCTCTTGTCTGCGACGCAGACGCTGCGCGGCCGAACAGAAGAGGCTCTTGACGCAATCGACCGCGCGCTTGCTCTGATGCCGGAGACCGCCGAATACCATCTGCACCGCGCCAATCTGCTTTACCGCGTCGGGCGTTTCGAAGAAGCAGCCGAAGCCTTTGACCGAGCGGCGGCGCTCGATCCGCCGAATCCGGTCGCGCGACGTGCGCAGCTCACCGCCTATTTCGACAGCGGGCGTCTTACCGAAGCGCTGGCGGTTGGCGCCGAACTGATCCGCACGGCGCCGGATAACGAAGAGTATGCGCAGGCGCTGCTCCAAGTACTGCACCGCCGCTTCGAGGCGCTGGATGGCGAGTACGTCGTGCTCGGAGAGCGTGCGTTGCGGGCGCGCCGCGAACTCCGCGCGCCGCCTGGCTTTTTCGCCATTCTGCAGACGCAGCTGCGCGTCATCCACGCGCTGATCATTCGCGAGACCAGGACCCGCTTCGGCGACTCCAAACTCGGCTATGGCTGGGCATTGCTCGAACCGATCTTACACATCTTGATGTTGTCACTCGTCTTCGCGGTAATGATGCGCGGCCGCCCGCCAATCGGGGATCAATTCTTTATCTTCTATTACACCGGCATCGTTCCTTACCACTTGTTCGTTCATACGAGCACAAGCATGACATATGCAATCTCGACCAATGGGTCGTTGTTGCAGTTGCCTCTGGTCAGCACCTTCGACGTCGTGATTGCGCGCGGTCTGCTCGAGTTGATCACCGATACATTGGTGGCGGTGATCTTGTTGGCGGCGTTCGGCGCGATAGGTCTCGCCGTCCTGCCGCATGACCTATCGGGGGTCGCGGCTTCAGTGGTGGCAGTCTGGCTATTCGGCTGCGGCTGCGGCTTTGTCAATGCCGTCGCGAATGCATTCTCCAAATCGTGGGACAAGATATGGGTGCAGCTCACCAGGCTCCTCTATTTCTGCTCGGGAATTTTCTACGTGCCCGGAATGATGCCGGAATGGATCCGGGAAATCCTCGCATGGAATCCGATATTACAGGCGGTCGACTGGTTCCGTTCGAGCTTTTTTGAGGAATATGACCCGCACTGGCTCGACCGTTCTTACCTGTTGACAGTTGTGGCTCTGACGCTCTTGGCAGGATTGGGGCTGGAGCGCGGCTTGCGGCACCGGCTGTACGAGCCGCAATGATCCGGCTCGACGGCGTTTCCAAAGTGTATCGCACACGATACGGCCGGAGAGCCGTACTCGACAATGTGAGTGCGACTTTTGAGGCAGGCTATAATTTTGGGATCCTCGGCGTCAACGGCGCCGGCAAATCGACCCTGATCCGCCTGCTCGCCGGGTCCGAGGAGCCGGATCGGGGCACCGTCCATCGCTCCGCTCGCGTGTCATTTCCCCTCGGTTTTGGCGGCACGTTTCACGGCGCTCTGTCGGGCAGCGAAAACGTCGCTTTTATTGCGCGGATTTACGGAGCGCGGATACGGCCAACGATTGACTATGTCGAGGCGTTTGCGGAACTGGGCGGATATTTCACGATGCCGGTCAACACCTATTCCGCCGGAATGCGGGCACGGCTCGCGTTCGCAACGTGCCTGGCCATCGACTTCGACGTCTATCTGATTGACGAGGTCACCGAGATCGGCGACCAGCGGTTCCGGAGCAAATGCGCCGAGGCCTTCCGCGAGCGCCTGGTGCGCTCCGACATTATCCTGGTGACGCACAACGCCCATACGCTGCGGCAGTACTGCGATCGCGGCGCAGTGCTGTCAGATGGCCGCCTCGCATTGTATGACGATGTCGCGACAGCGCTTGGCCAATATCACCGCCTCGTCCAGGAGACTGTGTAATGGCATGCCCTCCAGCGATTGCGCAGCACGATTCTGCTTCGAGTTGGCCCGGTCACCGGAATGGGCCGGCAGCCGACGAAGCCATGGTGGCGCCGGCCCGCACGCCGAGCCCTATTCCCTTGGACGGCGGTGCGCGCATTGCCGCCTTTCCGGGGCGGGGCTCTCATAATATCGGCGCACCCGCAAACCAGCGGCGACGGCTCCCGCTACGGCTTCTGTCTTTCCTCGCTTGCGTCTGCTTGCCCGTTGCACTTGCGGTCTTTTATTACGTCTGGTTGGCGGCCAATCAGTATGTCGCGGAGTTCCGTTTTGCATTGCGCTCTGCCGAGCCAATGCGCAGCGAGACCGGAACGATGCTTCAGGGTAATGTGGCGCCATCGCCGATCGGCGTCGACTCCTACGCTGTCGTTCAGTACATCGCCAGCCGCGACATCGTCGACGACCTTAGCAAGACCATCGATCTGCGAGAGATGTTTGCGCGCCCGCAAGCCGATTGGCTTTCGCGATTACAGTTGCCAGCCCCGATCGAAGAACTCGTCAGGTACTGGAAAAATCACACCGATGCGTTTTTTGATCCCACCAATGGAACGATTGTCGTCAGGGCGCGGGCTTTTACACCGGAGGATGCGCTCGAGCTCGCACAAGGCATCCTCGCATCGGCGGAACGTTTGGTAAACGACTTGTCCGCCCGGGCTCGCCGCGACACGATGCGAAATTCGGAAACGGAGGTACGGCGGTCCGAGAAGCGCCTCCAGTCAACGCTAGCGCGGCTGCGCGAGTTTCGCGACAAAGAAGGGATCATCGATCCGCGCAAGACGGCTGATGCCACGCAAGCTCTGGCTGGGCGCGTCCGTGAGGAGCTCATTCGGACTGACACCGAGCTGTCGACGCTGAAGCATTACATGCGGGCCGATGCCCCCTCGGTTAAAATACTGGAGGCGCGGATCGCCTCACTGCAGGAGCAACGCCGCGCGGTGGAAAGCGAGGTCACGGATACCGAGAAATCGCGCTCCGAGGCGCTGTCGCGGACGATGAGCGCTTATGAGCAGCTGGAAAGCGAACGCAGTTTTGCCGAGCAAGCCTACCAGCATGCATTGGAGGCGCTCGATCGGGCGCGATTGAACGCCGACCGTCAGCAAATCTACGTTGCCGGGTTTGTTCGGCCAAACCTGCCTGAGGAGTCGCTGTACCCGCGGCGCGGGCAGTCGGTCGGGGTTGTCTTCATCATTTGCTTTGCCATCTGGGGGATCGGCAGCATCGCGATCAAATCGATGCGAGACCACCTCTAAATCCACCCCCGATATTGTGAGGGCACTTATGAGATGCGGTTGCGCGGTATGACGACCATCGAGTTTCAATCCCAGTCCCCACTTTTTCCTGCTATTGCGCTCGGCAGTACGCCATTTAGCTACCCCACCCGGAGCGGACGCAAAAGATTAGCCCTGATCTCGACTTACGATGAGTTGTGCGGCATCGGTGCTTACACGCGCAGCCTCGAAAGACAATTGAGCGATTTTTTTGACGTAACCGTATTCGATCTCGACCAATATCTGTTGCGCAGTGCTCACGGCCGCGTACGACGTTTTGCAGATAGGCATATTCAGGATATCTGCTATGAAATCCGGGATTACGACGCGGTCAATCTGCAGTTAGAACACGGCACGCTGGGGCGCGACTGCCAGGACATCTATCGACGGTTTACGTGGATATTGCGGTCAGCGCCGCGCCTTTCTGTGACCTTCCATACGGTCATTCAATGTGAAGCGTTCAACTTTCTCGAATTTTTGGGCGAGGTTTGCAGGTTGAACTTTGCGAAAGCGATCGCGATGCGATCCGCCTACAACCGCCAGTACCTGCTGTCGGCTGGCCTCGCCGGCCGCCTCCGCCGCGCGCAGCGGTTCAAACCAGTCTCCCTGATCGTTCACACGCACCGCGACGTTGCGCATATGAAATATGTTCACGGGCTGCGCAATGTGCACGATCATCCGCTATCATTTCTTACAGCCGCCGAAGCGCAGCATATCCGCCGCGCGGCGTCGCGCGCACAATTTGCGGCGCTCGATGCGGTCCCCAAAGACGCCAAGCTAATCGGGGTTTTTGGCTTTCTCGGCCGCTACAAGGGTTTCGACACGGTTGTGCGGGCGCTGCATCATTTGCCAAAAGATTACCACTTGCTGATTTTCGGCAGTGTTCACCCCAATGAGATAAAGTCGCATCAGCAGATCAATCCGGTCGTCTCATCACTGTATGATGCCGGTTATATAGATACCAGCGTTGCCGAGCGGATCAGGTCAAGTTCCGCGGCGGCGCCGGCGGTTTCGGTCGCCGTAGACGGCTCGATGCGAGATCTGTTGGTAGAGCATCCGAAGGATCTGTCCGACCGCATACACTTCTTGGGCGCGCAGAGCGACGAAACGTTCCTCGCGGGAATGGCAATTTGCAATGCCGTAGTGTTTCCATATATCGAAGTCGGGCAGTCCTCCTCCGGCCCGATATCGCAGGCGCTCGAGCTCGGTTGCCGCGTAATTGCCTCGCGGACTCACACATTCCTGCAATTCGCCCGCTATCATCAAAAAATGGTCGAGTTCTTCGACATCGGCAATCACCTCGAATTAGCCGGGCGCCTTCTCGCGCTTCCGCAATTCGACCCGAGCGAGCGCAGCTTGGAATTCAACGTCGAGACCAACAAGGCGGTCTACCTGGCCGCCAATGGCGCGCTCCATAGGGAAGGCGTGTCGGCGCGGCGTTCCCGCGTGCGGATCTGAGGCCCGTCCGCCCAGCAGCCGCATCGGTGGCGGACAAAGATTACTCGCGACACTCCCCGCCGTCGCTCCTATGATGTCGCAAAGGCGTGCCCGTGGTGTCCGGCGGCTCAGGCGTCAACTCGGGCGCTGCCGGCAAGAAGTAACGGGCCGTCGCGAGCGGAGGAGAAGCAGAATGAGAAACGGCTTCCAAGTTTATGATTCCGATACACACGTCAACCCCGCCGCAGAGGTGTTGGAGCGGTATGTCGATCCGGGTTTCCGCACGCGCCTTGCGGAGCTAGAGCCGTACCGGCTGCCCGTTGGCCAAGGCGCGGTCGGCGGAGTGGACGGGCTCCACAACTACCGCGTCGGGACAAAATACTATCGGCGCGTACTCGGCGAACCCGCGCCGCGCGACACTTTCACCGGCCGCGAGACGCGGTGGATGGGCAGCAAGATGCCGCGCCCGGGCGTGCAGGACGATCGCGCCGACAATCGTGTCGCGGACATGGATGACGAAGGGACGGACGTCCATTTCCTGATCCCGACTTCCTGGCTCAGCCTCGTCGGCCTGCCCGACCCGGCGCTCGAAATCGGTATGATCCGCGCTTACCACCGGCATATGTCGGACTTCTGCGGGCAGTATCCGACCCGCCTGAAGAGCATGATCGTCGCCTCTAGCCGCGTCGTCGATGAGGCGGTGCGCGAGATCCGCGAATGGGGAAAATCGCAATGGGCGGTCGCGGTGATGCCGCTGCTCGCCAAAGACATGCCGGCCGACCACCCCGACCTCAACCCGATCTGGGAGGCCGCGCAGGAATACGATCTGCCGATCGCCAATCACAGCTTTACGTGGAACCCGCCCTACTACCCAGGCTACGAGGACCTCTGGGAGAACATCTTCCTGGGGCGGCTCGCCGCGCATCCCTGGGGCGCGATGCGGTTCGTCGGTTCGTTCATCGGCGGCGGCCTGTTCGACAAATATCCGAAATTGCGGATGGGGGTTCTGGAATGCGGCTTTGGCTGGCTGCCGTTCTGGGCGAAGCGCATGGACGAGCAGGCGGTCTATGTCGGGGGCACCGCTGCGCTCAAGCAGAAGCCGAGCGAATACATGCGGAGCGGGCGCTTCTTCTGCAGCATCGAGCACCATGAAGGCGAGGACATGTTCAATTACGTCAGCCATTTTCTCGATGACGACATTCTGATGTACGCTTCGGACTACCCGCACTCGGAGTGCCAGTTCCCAGAGTCAGCGGACAATATCATCGCCTGGTCGACACTCAAGGACGACACAAAGAGAAAGCTCCTCTGGGGCAACGCCAACCGCTTTTTTAGGCAGACCTGAACCGGCGGCCGCAACGAGGGAGAGCCAATGAGAAACGGCTTTCGCGTCTATGACGCCGACACTCATGTCAGCCCTTCCGCAGAGATCCTCGAGCGTTATCTAGACCCGGACTTTCGACCGCGCCTTGCTGAACTGGCGCCCTATCGCCATGAGGCGGGTGATGCCCGGCACTTCTACAGCTTCGGCAGAAAACTCTATCGCCGCGTGCTCGGCGAGGCGACGGCGCGGGAGGATTTCACCGGGCGCGAGTCGAAATGGCGCGGCGGCAAGATGCCACGGCCGGGGGTCCAGGACGATCGCGCGGCAAACCGCGTCCGGGATATGGACGATGAAGGGGTCGACGTCCATTTTTTGATCCCGGGCTCGTTTATGAGCTTCGTCGGGCTCGAGGACCCGGCTTTCGAGGTCGCGATGGCGCGCTCCTACCATCGCCACATCGCCGATTTCTGCGAGCAGTTTCCCAACCGGCTGAAGAGCCTGATCGTTGCCTCGGGCCGCTTTCCCGAGGAGGCGGTGCGGGAGATCCGCGAATGGGGGCGTTCGAATTGGGCGGTCGCAGTGAAGCCCTTACTTCCCAAGGATATGCCTGCCGATCATCCGGATCTCGAACCCATCTGGCGGGCTGCGCAGGATCACGATCTGGCAATCGCGCATCATTCTTCCACCTGGAACCCGCCCTACTATCCCGGCTACCAGGACGTTTGGGACAACATCTTCCTCGGTCGCATGGCATCGCACCCGTGGGGTGCGATGCGCTTCGTCGCCTCCTTCATCGGCGGCGGCATCATGGACCGCTACCCGAACCTCAGAATGGGCGTGCTCGAATGCGGCTTCGGCTGGCTGCCGTTTTGGGCGCGGCGTATGGACGAGCAGGCGATCTATGTCGGCGGCACGGCGCCGCTTAAGCATAAGCCCAGCGAATACATCACGGGCGGCCGTTTCTTCTGCAGCATCGAGCGCCAAGAGGGTGAGGATATGTTCAACGCCGTCACCGGCTTCCTCGGCGACGACATTCTCATGTACGCCTCAGACTACCCGCACTCGGAATGCCAGTTCCCGGGTTCGATCGACAATATTCTCGCCTGGTCGAGCCTTAACCCGGACACACGAAAAAAGCTCTTCTGGGAAAATGCCAACCGCTTCTTCAAGCAGACCTAATGCCCCTCACCCCTAACCCTCTCCCCGCTCGCGGGAAGAGGGAATTTTGTCTCCCTCGCCCCGCTTGCGGAGAGAGGGCCCGGCGTGCGGGGCTAGGGCGCGGCAATCTCGATGATGTCTTGCGCGAAGATCATTTCTTCCGTGCCCACTCTGCCCGGATCTGCGGGCGAGGTCAGAAAGCGGGCAAAGACCCAGACGCCGTCTTGCGGATTGGATACAATTTCCGCCGTTGCCCCGCCTTCGAGAACTATGCGCGTGCCGGGCGCGAGCTGCCGAATGTTGACGGGCTCGCTCATTCCGCCGCCGCCCGCTCATTGCGACGCCAAGTGGCGAGCTCGTCCCAGCTGTCGGCTTCCATAAACTCTGCCCAGCGTCGGTAGAGATTTCTGAGGTTGTGCTCGCTCGACTTGGCCTCGGTTATGTCCATGACCGTGCCCGGAACGCGCAATCCCTGCCATTCATAATTGTCGGTCTCGTACCCCATCCCTTGCTCATAGCTGTATGGATGGCGCCGCGCGATCGTGCCGCGGCTCGCGGCATGCGCGTAGTTCCAGTTTTCCATGTCGTCCTGCTCGGTCATGCCGCCGGGGCCGGAATAGCGGATGTAGTAGTCGCGCAGGAAATCCTTCACCTCGGGCGGCGCTGCGGCATCGACGAGATACCAGCGCCACACCTCGGTTTGATGCGCGCCGCGCGGATGCCAGGCTGCAATCGTGCGCGGCTGGCGCGGATGCAGCGCCGTATTGGGGAAAACTTCCCCGGGACTGCCGATCAGCCTCCCCCACTCGCCGCGCTTCTTGCGCCGCTCCGCCTCGCAATGCGCGAAATACTCCGAAACCACCGAGGAGTGCTGATAGGCAGGCGGCGTCGGCTGCTCCTTGGGCAGCAGGTAAACGCCGGTCTGGTGTCCGCGCTCGTAAAAGGAGACCTGCAGCCGCCGCGCCATCAGCCGTTCTTGCATGTCGCGGCGCCCGCTGCCACTGGGGCCAATGCCGACCAAATCGACCGAGCGATGGCTGATATTGTGGTAGCTGTCGCCGCAGAAATTTTCCGCCGGGAATTTCCAGTTGCACGGGATGCGCCATTTCTGGATGCCGCCCAGTATTTCAGCGCCGCCGTCGCTGCCGTCCCAGCCGTCCAAAGTCAGGTCCAGATAGCGGACGAATTTGCCGAGATATTCGAGAAAGGGCGGCGCCGCCGGGTCCCAACAGGCCCACACCGTGCCTTTGTAAAGGCACATCTGCGCGACCTCGACCAATCCCCATTGCGACTTGTCGAGCCTCTCGTGATAGGCCTCGCGAAAATACGGCACCCCGACGAGCCTGCCGTCGGTGCCATAGCTCCACCCGTGATAGGGGCACGTGAAGACCGGCGTGTTTCCCTCATCGTACCGGCATACTTTCATGCCGCGGTGGCGGCACGAATTGAGGAAAACGTGCACTTTTCCAGCCCGGTCGCGGCACAGGATCACTGATTCTTCGCCCATGCCCGAGACGAAATAGTCGCCCGGCTTTGGGATCTGGCTCTCGTGCCCGACAAACAGCCACACCCGGGCGAACAGCTTTTCGAGCTCCTCGCGGTAGATCTCCTCGTTGACGAAAATTTCGCGGCTGATCTGCCCCGCTGCCAGATCCACTAGACCCGGCCGGTATCCCGCTTTGTCTGCTCTCACCATTTCCTCCCGAATTTTATTCCGCCGCCTCGGCGCGGCCGGGCCGGCGCCAGCTCATCAGCTCATCCCAGCTGTCGGCCGCCATGAACTCGGCCCAGCGGCGGTAGAGGTTGCGCAGATTGTGCTCGCTCGACTTCGCTTCCGTCAGGTCGCAAACGACTCCGGGAACCCGGAACCCCTCCCATTCGTAATTCTCGACCTCCGCCCCCATCCCCTGTTCATAGTTGTAGGGATAGCGCCGTGCGATCGCGCCGCGGCTCGCCGCATGCGCATAGTTCCAGTTCTCCATATCGTCCTGTTCGGTCATGCCGCCCGGCCCCGAATACCGGATGTAGTATTGCCGCAGGAAGTCCTTGACCTCGGCGGGCGCCGATTTGTCGACAAGGAACCAGCGCCACACCTCGGTCGCGTGCGCGCCGCGCGGATGCCAGACCGCCAGCGTGCGCGGCTGGCGGGCGAGAAATGCGGTGTTTGGGAACACTTCGCCGACTAATGCAATCATCCGGCCCCAATCGCCGCGTTTACGCCGCCGCGCCTCCTCGCATTCTCTGAAGTAATCGGAGACGACCGAAGAGTGCTGATAGGCGGCCGGCGGCGCGACCTCCTTTGGCAGCAGATAGCTCGTCGTCTGATGACCGCGCTCCGGGAAGGCGATGTGCAGCTTGCGGGCCAGCAGCAATTCCGGCATGTCGCGACGGCCGCTGCCGGAGGGCCCAATGCCGACCAGATCAACCGAGCGGTGGCTGATATTATGGTAGCTGTCGCCCGAGAAATTCTCGGCGGGGAATTTCCAGTTGCACGGCACGCGCCATTTCTGAATGCCGGACAGGATCTCGGTGCCGCCCTCGCTGCCGTCCCAGGAGGCTAGCGTCAGATCGATATAGGGCAGGAAATCGCCGAGATATTCGAGAAAGGGCGGCGCCGCGGGATCCCAAGTGGCCCACACCGTACCCTTGTAGACACACAATTGCGCCACTTCGACAAGGCCCCAAGCTGAGCGCTTGAGCATGCCGTGATAGGCCTCCCGGAAATACGGCACGCCGACGAGCCTGCCGTCGGTCGAATAGCTCCAGCCGTGATAAGGGCAAGTCAAGACGGTCGCATTACCCTCGTCATAGCGGCACACCTTCATACCGCGGTGCCGGCAGGAATTGAGGAACACATGGATTTTCGCGACGCGGTCACGGCACAGGATCACCGACTCCTCGCCCATCGACGAGACGAAGAAATCGCCTGGGTTCGGGATCTGGCTCTCATGCCCGACGAGCAGCCAGGCCCGCGCGAAGACCCGCTCCAGCTCCTGCTGGTAGATCTCGTCATTGACAAAGATCTCGCGGCTGATCTGCCCCTTCGCCAGGTCCACGAACCCCGGCCGATACCCTCGTGGATGTGCCATGGCGCTTTGCTCCTTATTCTCATGGAGCGAGATTGCTTCGTCGCTACGCTCCTCGCAATGACTGGGCTGTCATTGCGACCCCCGGACGGGCCGGCCCTACGGGCCGTTCCGGGGGGAAGCAATCCCGACGTCTCATTGTGATACGCTAAAAGAAAAAGGTGAGGTTCTTGCTGAGCAGCACGTTCTGGTCGAGCAGGATCTTGCGGCGCGCGATCTTCCATTCGCCCGCGACGCGGCGCAGCAGGTCTTCGCGTTTGCCGACCAATATGTCGGTCTCGGTCTCGACGCGATTGCGGTAGACGAGGAAACGGCATCCGGCGGTGACCTCTGCCGGCTCGTCCCATGAGCGGTTGGCTTCCAATAAGCGGACATTGGAGATCATGTGCGATATACGCGAGACCGGCTCCTCGGCCCAATGGATCCCGGTCTGGATCTGCCGCACCCGCCGTGTCAGCGTCTCTTTGCCTTCGTCGAACCAGCTGATGTCGCGGCCCTCGCGCGTGAATTCCCGTTCGAGATCGTCGACCTTGACATTGCGCCGCATCGGCATCCAGTAGCGCATATCCTCGGCCAATAGCGCCAGCCATTCCTCGTAGCGCCGTGAGTCGAGGAGGTCGGCCTCGTGATAGAGAAAATTCTCGATCTCCTGCTTGAGAAGAAGCTGATTAATCCGTTCGTCTCTATTGGCCATGAGGATTGCACTCATTCGCTATCGTCGTCGCGCCCGAGGAATTCGAGGGCGCGGTCCATCACCTCTTTCTTCGGGTAGATCGACGCGAGCGCCCGCGCGCGGGTCAGCGGATCGCTGGCGAAGAACCGCTCGTACAATACCTGGCGGCTGCCAAACGCGTTGCCGGCAATGTCCCAGGCGAGACGGAACAGCTTGACGCGGTCTCGCGCCTCCGAGTTGTCGGTCGCCAGATACTGCTCGATCGCGGGACCAAGCGGGCCTTTGAAATCGGCCTCGGTCGGGGTCAGCACAAAGCTGCTCGATCCCAATAACTGCAAGATCTCAACCATCCGCGGGTAGGCGGTCATGAACAGGTTGCGCGGGCTCTCGACCATCAAGAGGTCGGGGCACATCACACCCCATTCGTCGAGCTTGGCGTCGGCCTCGGCGGCGCGCATGCAGGCGCGCGTCAATTGCGTGATGAGCATTAATTCGCCGATGCGCTCCTCAACGTTCGGCAGATGGGCATTGCCCAACGTCTGCGTCACCAGCAGCGCCACGCCCAATACGAATTCGGCCTTGGCGAGGTTCTTGGCGGCGCCTTGGTGCGCCGAATGCGCGCTCGAATGCGTGACGTTGGCGGTGCGGTTCAAAAGATCGACATCGCCCAGCAGAAACACGCGTTCCCACGGCACCAGTACGTCGTCGAAGAAGACAATGCAGTCCATCTCCTCGAAACGCGAGCCGAGCGGATGGTCGAAACGGGAGCGGCCATAGTCGAAGCTTTCGCGGCACAGGAATTTGACGCCCGGAGCACCGCACGGGATCGCAAAGCTGACCGCAAACGGGCTGTGGCTTTCAGTATGCCGCGCCATGCGCGGCGAGTAGACGCCGATCTCGTCGGCGAGCGGCCCCAATGTCGCGAGAATGCGCGCACCGCGCACGATGATGCCGGCGTCGGTCTCGCGCACGACCTCGAGCGCCGTCCCCTCCTGCAGGTTGAAGACGCCCGAGACTGTGCGGCTGCGCTGCAGGTTGATCAGCGCATGCGTCAGGGTCAGGTCGTTCTCGCGGATGTATTCGTAATAGCGCCGCACGTTCTCGGCGAATTCCGCGCGACCGTGCTCCCCTCCGGCGAAATAATCCGCGGCTCCCGCCCAGGCGGCATAAGTGACGTTCATGAAATCGGGGGAGCGCCCCATCATGCCGCAGGTCATGCGCGCCCAGTTGAGCATCATTTGGCGGCGCTTTTCGAGATCCTCGCGGGTGCGCGGAATGATGAACGACAGCCCCACCCGGTCGCCGGTCGCCGGCGAGACATAGGTCATCTCGTCGCGAAATTTGGGGTCGCACTGCATGTCGTAGAGCGAGGCGATCGCTTGCGCACCGCCCCGCAAGCCGGGATGCGTCGTCGGGTCCTGGACCCGCTCGCCCTCGAGCCAGACTTCCCGCTCCTGCTCACGCAGCCCTGCGAGATATTGCTTTCCCGTGCGCGCCGGCATCACCCCTCCCGTCGACCTTGCGTTACCGGGAAAGCCTACGACAGCGATCCGCGAAACGCCAGCGCCCTCACCCACCAAGCCCTGCTTCCCTCCCCCAGCGAGCGGGGGAGGGCCAGGGTGGGGTCCGCGACCTCACGCCGCCGGAGCGATCGCAAAGACATGCGCCGGATCGGCGATGTTCTTCAGCTGCTGCTCGCCGAGATCGACAAACTCGGCGGCAACGGCGCCGCGTGCATGGTGCCAGGCATCTGCGGAGATACAGATGCCGCCTGGTGGAGCGACGCTCTCAAGCCGCGCGGCGAGGTTGACGCCGTGGCCGTAGATGTCGTCCGGCGTGACGATCACATCGCCGAGATTGACGCCGATGCGGAACTCGATGCGGCGGCCCTCCGGCACTGCGGAGTTGCGGGCGAACATCAGCTGCTGCACGTCGAGCGCGCAGCGCACCGCGTCGACGACGCTGCCAAACTCAGCGAGCGCGCCGTCACCGGTGTACTTGACAATGCGGCCGCGATGCTCGCGGACCCTCGGCTCGATGACCTCGCGCCGGTGGGTCACGAGCCGCCGGTGCGTGCCCTCCTCATCGGCGGTCATCAGCCGCGAATAGCCGACGACATCGGCGGCGAGGATCGCCGCCAGCCGGCGCTCGAACCGCTGATGGTCGACCGTCCGCAGTCGCCGAACCAGCCGGGCAGCCTTGGGCGCCAACCATTGCACAAGGATCGACCCGCCCCCGGCGAGCACTCCGGAAACCCAGGCGTTGCCTATCTCAGGCCAGACTTCCTCCAACATGACCTTGCGTCCTTCGATCGCAAGGCCCCGCCGGGCATCGTCGGGCAGATAAAGAGAAAGGCCCCGTCCGTGTCCGGCGGGGCCCTGGAAGCCGTCTATCTGCGCAGGTTAATCAGCGCACACGTATCCCGTCAGCCCCGCTTGATGCGAGCGATCGTTCGCCATAGTGAAGGCTCCAGCCGATGGATTCTGCGCACAAAACTTCATGCGGGGCTCTCTACGCGCGGTTGCGCGTTTGGTCAAGCGCAAAATTTTAACCAAGCTCGTCGAGCAGCGCTTTCGCCTCTTTGAGGTCGGGCGTGCCAAACCCTTCAGTGAACCAGCCGTAGACCGGCGCGAGGAGGTCGCGCGCCTCCGCAAGACGGCCGCGATCACGCCAAAGCCGCGCGAGGCTCGCCGCGGCCCGCAATTCCCAAAGCTTGGCGCTTTGTTCCTGTGCAATCGCAATAGTCTCGTGGTAGCTGGCCTCGGCACCGGTGCGATCGCCCATCGCCACCAGCACGTCTCCACTCAGCCGAGCCGTCTCGGCTTGACACCACCGATCCTCGGTCTCCTCCGCCAAGTGCCGCGCCTCGGCGAAATGCTTAAGCGCGGCTGGCCACTGCCCGTCCATCCGGCGGGCGTCTCCCAGAAGCGTCAGAATGCACGGCCTCCAGATTTTGACCCCAAGCTCACCCAAGCTCGCCAAGCCGGCGGTGAGGACCGAAATTCCCTCCTCCGCACGCCCTAATGCCGCCAAACACCAGCCGCGACATACGAGCGCAGACGCCCGAAAGAGCCCGAGACCGTGCTCGGTAGCGAATGCCAGCAGCTCGTCGGCGTACTGCAGCAAGGATCCAGGCGCCAAGCGAACCAACCACCTGGTTATCCAGGCAGCCGCCAGCGCGGCAGCCAGTGTCTGAGAATGTGAGAGCCGGCGCGCCTCGTCCAACGCCGCGTCACTGTGGAAAAGTGCTTGATCGAGATGTCCGAAGCACGCAAGCAGCCGGGATGAAACTATGCGTATCTGAATTCGTGCATCGCTAACGCGAAGCTGCTGTCCAATCGAACCCAGATGCGCCGGATTAACAAGAACAAGCCCCTTATCCAGGTACGCCCGACCTGCGGTAAACTCCCCGAGTTGGAAGCACGCCAAGCCGACGGCGTGGGAGCCCATCACTTGCATGAGGACGTCACCGGCGGTGTCACCCAGCTCTCGCAGCTCCTCAGCAAGCCGTCGCGCCTGCTTAAGATCGGCTCGAGCAAAATGATTCATAAACTGGCCCCACAGCGCAAACAGCAGCGCGCGCGGCCGGTTCAAGATTGATGCGAGTTCCCGCGCCCGGGAGTGAACCTCGGCTAGCTCCTGCGCGCCCCAGCCCTGGTTTGCGGTAAGCGCTTGGCCGAGAGCGATCCGCAGCTCGAGCTCGGTCTCTTGGCGCCCGGCGCCGTCGGGCAGGGCGGGAACCAGCGCCAGCCCGCGGCGGAGCAGCGCGACTGCTTCTGCGGTCACTGAACGCCGCCAGGCCTGCCGCCCAGCGGCAAGCCAATACGCGATCGCTTGCTCGGTCAGACCGGCTTCAGTGCAATGGTGAGCGAGCAGCGCGGGCTGGGCCTTGGCAATCTCTCGGAACTGGCCCTGAAGGGTCCCGGCGACCCGGGAGTGGAGTTGTTGCCGACGGCCGCGAAGCAGGGTGCTGTACGCCGCGTCCTGCACGAGCGCGTGCTTGAACCAGAAAACAGCGTCGGGCGGTACGCCGCGCTGGAACACTAGCCCAGCCTCAACGAGCCGGATGAGTGCGTGCTGCAGTTCTGATTCACTCCGTCCCGCGACTGCGGCCAATAGCTCGTATGCGAAGTCGCGGCCGATCGCGGCGCCGATCTGCGCGATTTCCTTCGCCATAGGGCCGAGGCGATCGAGACGAGCCAGCAATGAAGCGTGCAAGCTCGGCGGGATCGCGACTGACGGCATTGGCCGGTCGAGGAAATAGCGGTCGCCCTCGTCACGCAACAGACCGCTCTCGACAACGGCTCTCGTCAGTTCTTCGACAAACAACGGCACGCCGTCTGTGCGGTCAGCGATATGCGTGACCACCTCATCGGGCAAAGCTTTACCCGCTACCGCTTCGGCCAACACGCTGCCTTCGCTGGTGTCGAGGCGGTTGAGCAGCAATGCGCTCACATGCGCCGCGCCGTTCCAAGCCTCCTGGAATTCGGGACGAAACGTGATGAGCAGCAGCACCGGCTGTCGGCGGATGCGCTCGATCGTCAAATCCAACAGCTCACGCGAAGTCGGGTCAATCCAATGGACGTCCTCGAAGAGCATCAGCACGGGCCGCTTGCGGCTCAGATCCTCCAATAGGCCCAGCAGCGTCTCAAGTATCTTTTCCTTCTTCCGCTGCGGCGTAAGGTTTATCTCGGGCAGCGCTCCGCCGCGCGGCAGAGACAGCAGATCGGCGAGCAACGCTTGCCGTACCCCCGCTACTGCAAGCAGCACCAGCTCGGCCTCGTGCTCCCTGTTGCGGGAACGCTGTCCGGCATGAGCGGCAACCCGCCGCCGCAGATGGCCGAGACGCCCTTGTCCCAACAATTGCCGCAGCTTCTCCAGCTTTGCCGCCGGAGGATCGTCGCTCGCAAAACCCGCCGCATGCTCGAGATGCGTGATGACCGGGTAGAGCGCCGTGTCCTGGTGATGCGGCGCGCAGAAGTATCGCAAGTGACAATGGGCTTCGCCCTGGAGCCGCTGCGCGAGCTCTCCGGCGATGCGGGATTTCCCGATCCCAGGTTCGCCCAAGAGCAGCACGACTTGGCCTTCTCCTTTCTTTGCGCGCTCCCATCGCCGCGACAAAAATTCGAGTTCCTCACTCCGTCCGACGAGCGGCGTCGGCGAGAGCGCGCGCAGCGCCTCGAACCGGCTCGCAACCGTGCTGGGCCGCAGCACCTGCCAAGCGAATACCGTTCCCGTAAAGCCGCGCGGCTCTATGGCGCCGAGCTCGCTGTATTCGAACAATCCGCCGATGAGCCGCCGTGTGGCCTCGTCGATCAGGACCGTGTTTGGTGCAGCCAAGCTCTGCAGCCGTGCGGCGAGGTTCGGGGTCTCGCCGACGACGTCGTGCTCCGGAGCCGCACCGCCGACAACGACCATACCGGTGGCGATCCCTATCCGGGCCCGTAGCTCTTCGGCCAGCTTCAGCCCCGATACCGCCTCGACTAGCGCCAAGGCGCACCGCGCCGCCCGCTCGGCGTCATTTTCGGACGCGCGGGGATAGCCAAAATAGATCAGGATGCCGTCGCCCATATATCGCGCGAGAAAGCCCTCGAAACGCTCCACGACCTCGGCAACGGCCCGGTGATAGGCGGCGATCAGGTCCCGCAAATCCTCAGGATCGCGCCCCAGCGACAATGCGGTCGAGCCGACGAGATCGCAGAACATCACCGTTAGCTGGCGCCGCTCGCCGGCCGAATTTGTCGGAGCTGCCGCGCGCGCCGGCGCCGTCCCGCTGCGCAACGAAGCAATCGCCGCGAGAAGCTTGCGGCGATGCCCGACGAGCCCGACGCCGAGATCCCTGAGGTCGTCGGCGGTCAGCTCTGGCAACACCGCCACGTCTATCGCGTTATCGCGAAAAGCCTGTTCGTATTGCTGCAGCCCGAGCCCGTGGAGCCAAGTTGCAATATCCACGCTCGTCTCCCCGACGCGGTCCTCGCCGCGCTCGTTTACCTTAGCGCAACCTTGCGCGGCGAGCGAATGCTCGGCGCGGCCGCCGCCGGCGACTGTGACGCGGGCGCCATCCCCCAACAAGACGAGAAGCATAGCGGCGGGAGACCGCGGCTGCGGGTATGCATCCTGGCGAGATTGGCTTACCGCTGTGAGGCCTGGAACTTAGAAGGCAATGCGGCAAGTTGCCTCAGTACTGCCCGTGACTGAAACTCGATCGAACCCGCACCGCGGCCGAAGGACCTCCCGTTAAACATCCTAAACGCTGCTTTCTTTAACAGCCCAATGGTCTGCTTGCCACCTCGACCGCTTTGTTAACGTTTTACCGCGAAATGTTAACTAATATACTAGTATTCATGACTAATATAGTCGGTTGTGGTAACCTGCAACATAGATTAGCGCGATGGCGCCAGTATGATCTACGCACTTTCGGCCATTGGCCTCCTCTTCGGTTTGTGGATTTGGAGCATGTGTCGAATCGCCGGCAAGTACGACGAGCACTTGGCGCGGCTAGACGAGCGCGAGCGGCATGCCCGTCAGCTCGACCTCACGGGAACGGACGAATAGACCGCTCAGCAACATATCCAAACTTGTTGTCGCGCTTCGAAGCCGTGTCCGTCGCCTCGTCAACGGGACGCGCTTATCGCAATGTGGCGAGGCTCGACACATTCGATTCCATTCGTTGGTCGGAATTGCGGGCCAGGTTTATTGCGGGGGCCCCGCACAGCGCCTCAACGCGTTCGCGCATGATTGGCGTATCGGTGCATGGGCCCGTGATCAAGTTGATCGTCAGCCCGATTTCCGCAAGCGCCCGCGTCGCGCCCATCGCGCCGAGCACGTCAGCAGCGGCAAGGACGATCTTGAGATCGGAGCGCCGCACTTTGAGACAGGTAAGGAACTCGGGTACATTGGCGCCGAACACGTCGCCGCCGCATTCCACCAACACGGCGTCTGCCGATAGCGAGAGGCAGAAATCGAGCGTGTTGAAGAAGATGTCACTGATCCCTGCGCGACCCGAGGGATAGGTGGTCGGGAGGCCGAAATCGATGCAATCGAAAGCCTGCGTCGCGCCGTAATCCTGGTATGTCGCGATCTCCATAAAGGAGGAGGTGCCGGTCGCCTTTAGGGCAATTACGGTCCTCTGGCCCTTCATGCGCAGCGCACGTAAAATCCCGACTCCGGCAGTGGTCTTCCCGACGTGACCCGAGGTCCCGAGCACGAGATACACGGGCGTGTTGCGATCCGTTTCGGATGAGCGCGTGACGGCGAATTGCCGAACGTTCAGCGTCTCGCCGCAGTCCCCACACACCACCCCGAGATAGCGCACGCGCCCGAGGTGCCCGTTTTTCACTGGCGAGTCGCCGATCAGTTCACCGACCACTCCGGATTCGGCAAGCACCCAGTAGTCGTCCCCCGGAATGAGCCCGCCAGGGGGAATGTTGCCACTAACCCACCGTGTCGATTCACGGTAGCCGGGCGTCGCGAGAAAGGCATCGCCTGGAACGATTTTCATCGTCCGGCCGGTAGGGGATTCGACCGTGATCGGGAAGGCGTCGCGGACTAATTCGAAGGCGCAGACATCGCCCTCGCTGCCGTGTTTCGACCGGAGCCGAACCGCCTCGAGCAGCGGTACGCGCCGCAGCACGGAGGTGCGCTTAACATTGGCGGGAAGGCTTCCGCCGTTCATCTGCGTTAAGGTGTGCGCCCGCTCGATGGCGAGCCGCCCCCGCCGGATGAAGTACCTCTGATCTGATCCAATGGCCTTCTTGCTATGTAAATAGAGTATATTTGATCGTGGTGGCTGTCGGGGATACCCAAAATCTCGGCGACTTTTTTAAGGGTTTCTTCGTTGACCTGCACCTGAAAGCTCTCGCCTTCTAGTGGCATGCCCATCATTTCCTCCTATTTTATCGGCCCTGCCCGCCAACCGGGAACAAGCGCGCGGACTGCCAGGCCCCGGTAGAGAATATTATATGTCATGTCAAGCGTGCTTGACCCTCATGTCGCGCATCCGAAAGGGCGAGGCCGACCCGATATTCGCTCTGGCGCTTTCCACCCGGCGGCTGCCGCGGCCCTCGTGGAACGCGCTTGAGCGAACTGGTCGAGCTCAAGGGCCCGTCCAGAAACTGCCGCGTTGCCCGCATGCTAGCTCAGCTCGCCAACCAGCGCCTTTGCGCTCTTGAGGTCTTGTGTATCGAACCCCTCGGTAAACCAGTCATATACCGGCGCCAGCAGACCATGAGCCTCGGAGCGGCGGCGCTGGTCACAGTAAAACTGAGCAAGGCTGACGGCGGCGCGCAATTCCCAGAGCTTGGCGCCCTGCTTGCGAGCGATGCTCAGCGCTGTCCGATAGAGCTGTTCGCCGGCCTCGGGACGCCCCTGCTGCAGCAGCAGCTTGCCTTTGAGCCTGTTGAGCTCCGCCGCTATCCAGCGCTGCCCGGTTCTTTCCACGATCTGCAATGCATCGTCCAGCCGGCTCACCGCCTCTCCGACTTGGCCTGCGATCTCAGATGCCCCGGCCAGAAGGGCGAAAAAATGCGGCGTCCATGCCTCCGCCCCGGTGGCGCGGTAAGCGCTCAGGCCATTGCGCAGCAACGCTATCCCATCCGCCACATCGCCATTCTTGACCTTGACCCACCCGCGGAAAATCGTGCCATGGGCACGCCAGACTGGGAAATCCTGCTCGGTCGTGACCGCGACTACCTGGTCGACCCACTCATCCAACGCCGCGTCACCGACAAGCGAAAGCGCCGTAATACCGTTCGCCAGGCTCACGGCTAAAGATGGCAGATGAGCCAGTCTGCGAGCCTCGGCAACCGCTGCATTGCTCCGGGCCAATGCCTGCTCGGGAAAGCCGAGGCAGAAAAGAACGATCCCCAATAACCCTTGTGAGTTTGTGTGGGGATAAAATCCGATTTGATGAACGAGCGCGCTGTCGGAGATCGGATCACGAAGGGCGAGCACCTCATTCAGGTGCAAGCGGGACGATGCAAACCTGCCGGCAAACATCGCGTTTCGACCGGCGGAGAAGTGACCCAGAACGAGCCCAGCGGGATCGTCGCGCTGGTGGCTCAGTCGCAGCAAACTCTCGTCCAAGCGCAGCGCCAAATCCAATTCGCCACGGAACACGTGATAGCGAGATGCCCCATAGGCGGCCTGAAGGAACTCCGATGGGGAGCCCAGTTGTTCCCACAGTTCCCGCGCTCGCGCATAAGCACGGCCCGTTTCGGGCGCCGCCTGGCCTTTGATGGCGAAGAGGACTGCGCCCAGGACGCTCCAAAATTCGAGCTCCTGTCGCTGCCGTTCAGGCGTTTCTGGCAACAGCGCCAGCTGGTCCAGACCCTTTTGCAATTGCGCTATCGCTTCCGTCATTGCCGAGCGGGCGGCCGACCGCCGGCCGGCCCGGGCCCAATAGGCAATAGATTTTTCAGCGAACCCCGCCTCAGCATAATGCTGAGCCAAGACCTCGGGCTGGCTCTCCAACAGTTCGGGGAAATGGGTTTCAAGCGCCTCGGCGATCTGCGCGTGGAGTTGCTGGCGGGCATTGCGCAGCAGGCTGCCGTGTACCGCGTCCTGCACCAATGCGTGCTTAAAGACATAGACCGCTTCCGGCGGCGTGCCGCGCTGGAAGACCAGTCCCGACGCGACCAGCCGGGCGAGCGCGGCTTCCAGCTCGTTCTTGGCAAGGCGGGAGACGGCGTGCAGCAGCGCGTAGGAGAATTCGCGTCCAATCGCCGCGCCGATCTGCGCCACCAGCCGCACCGATGCCAAGCGGTCGAGCCGTGCCATCAGCGAATCCTGCAGCGTCGCCGGGATTGCAAGCGGCGGCAATGCGCGGTCCAGCACGTAGCGGTCAGCCTCCTCGCGCAACAGACCGCTCTCCAGCACGCTTTTGGTTAATTCCTCGACAAACAACGGCACGCCATCGGTGCGGTCGGCGATTTGGTCGATGACCACGCCGGGGAAGGGCTTACCGCCGGCGATCTGCATCGCCAAAGCCGTCCGATCACGCCGGTCGAGGCGATTGAGCGCCAGCATCGTCACCTGCGGCTGACCGGCCCAGGGAGCTTGGAACTCGGGACGGAATGTTATGATCAACAGCACCGGCAGTCTGGGCACCCGCTCGACGGTGAAGTCGAGCAGCTCGCGCGAAGTCGGGTCGAGCCAATGCGCGTCCTCAAAGACCAGCACAACCGGCTGCTGGTGCGCCAAACCTTCGAGCCGCCGCATCAGCGCCTCCAGTGTGCGCTGCTTCTTGCGCTGGGGACTGAGGCTCGGCAGAGGGTGGCGCTCCGCAGCCGGCAATGACAGGAGATCGGCGAGAAGCGCCACATCCTCTTCGGGCAGCGACGTTTGCGCCATCAAGGCCTCCAGCTTCTCAAGCTTGACGGCCGGCGGGTCGTCACGAGCGAACCCGGCCCTCCGACCGATGTGGTCGATAACGGGGAACAGCGCGCTGTCCTGGTGATAGGGCGAGCAGAAATAGCGCAGACGGAGACGCGGCTCGGCACTGAGGCGCTCCTCCAGCGCCGCAGCGATGCGCGACTTGCCGATGCCGGCCTCGCCGGAGATCAGCACGACCTGGCCGTCGCCCGCCCTCGCGCGTGCCCAGCGCCGCAGCAGCAGCTCGATTTCCTCCTCGCGGTCGACGAGCCGGGTCAGCGCCGCTCCGCGCAACGCCTCGAAACGGCTCTCGACGACGCTGGGGTGCAGCACCTGCCACATGGGCACCGGCTCGGCAATGCCCTTGACTTCGGCGGCGCCGAGATCACGATACTCGAAAAGGTCGCCGAGCAGCCGACGCGTGCCCACGGCGATCACGACCGTTTCAGGCTCTGCCAGGGTTTGCAGCCGGGCAGCGAGGTTTGGCGTCTCCCCGACAACCGATTGTTCCTGCGCTGCTCCTTCCCCGATGAGATCGCCGACGACGACCAGCCCCGTGGCGATCCCGACCCGCGATTGGAGCTTGACGGAGCCGACATCGAGGTGGCGAACCGCCTCGATCACGTCCAGCGCCGCTCGCACCGCCCGCTCAGCGTCGTCTTCATGCGCTTGCGGATAGCCGAAATAGACCAATACGCCGTCGCCCATGTACCTGGAGACGAACCCGTCGGATCTGGCGATTATTTCGGCAACGGTACGGTGATACGCGGCGATGACATCGTGCAGATCCTCGGGATCGAGCCGCGTTGAGAGCGCGGTCGAGCCGACGAGGTCACAAAACATCACGGTCAGCTGCCGCCGTTCCGCCACGGGGGCAGCGGTTTTCTCCGCAGGCGCTGCCGACGGTTCGTGCGCCGCTTCGCGCCGCAATGCGGCGATCGCGGCGAGCAATTTGCGTCGATGCCCGACGAGATCGACGCCCAGCTCCTTTAGATCCTCGGCGGTCAGCTCCGGTAACAGCGCGACGTCGATCGCATTTTCGCGAAATGCTTTCTCGTATTGCTGTAAGCCAAGGCCGCGGAGCCAGACCGCGATGTCCACGCTCGCCCTCCCTGACGCAGTCACCGCCGCGCTCGGGTCACCTTACCCTACCTTGCTGCTCCTCGCGACCACCGGAAATTGCATATCCGGGCGCTGCCAGCGCTGCGCCAAATCCGCATTGCGTGCAAGGCCGCACCGGTGGGAAAGTCGGCGCACACCGAAAACAGCGGAGGGACGCCGATGGCAGGAGAGCGGCAGGCGGCGATCATCACGGGTGCAGCAAGCGGCATCGGCCGCGCGATGGCGTTGGGTCTCCTCGAGGCCGGCATTGACGTCGCGGCAGTCGATCGCGAGGCGGTCCTGCTCGATGAGCTCGAAAAGGAAGCGAGCGGGCGAGAACTTGTCGGCAGCCTGCACACGATCCTCACCGATCTCTCCGATCCCGGCTCCTTCGACGGGATCGCCGCGACTGTTCTGCGCACCTTCGGCAAGATCGACATCCTCGTGAACAACGCAGGTATCGGGCAGGGCTCGATCCGCGCCGACCAGCGGCGCAACCCGATCCGCTTCTGGGAGATCACGCCAGAGCAATGGAGCCGCTTTGTCGCGGTCAATGCGACGGCGCCCTTAATGCTGGCGCGCGCCGTCGTGCCGCACATGCTGGGCGCGAAGCGCGGCCGCATCGTCACCGTCACGACGAGCCTCGGCACGATGCTGCGCGAAGGCTATGTCCTCTACGGCGCAAGCAAGGCCGCGGCCGAGGCGGCGACGGCGGTGATGGCGGCCGACCTCGCCGGCGCCGGCGTCACGGCGAATGTGCTGGTGCCGGGCGGCATGACCGACACCCGTATTGTGCCGGATGCGGCGGTCGCCGACCGCAGCCGGCTCTTGCGCCCGGAGATCATGGCGCCGCCCCTCTTGTGGCTGGTCTCGGACGCCGCCGCCGGCGTGACCGGGCGGCGGTTTCTCGCGGCGCATTGGGATACCTCACTGCCGCCGGCCGAGGCGGCGGAGAAATGCGGCGCGCCGATCGCCTGGAAGAGCATCGCGACAATGCCGATCGAACCGGATTGAAACAGGAGCCGCCAATGAACAGCGATGCGAACGCCGCACAGCACGAGTATTGGAACAAGGTTGCCGGTCCGCGCTGGGTCGGGCTCGCCGGTTTTGTCGAGCGGCGCGTGGAAGCGGTCAACGATCTGCTGCTCGCACGATCCGAGGTCGCTCCGGGCGAGCGCGTGCTCGAGGCCGGCTGCGGCACCGGTGCAGCCACCGTGCCCTTCGCCGAGGCGGTCGGCGGACGCGGCCATGTCGTCGGCGTCGACATCTCGGAGCCGATGCTGGCCGAGGCGCGCAAGCGGTTTGCCGAAAGCGGGCTGCGCAACGTTACATTGTTGCAGGCCGACGCACAAACCCACCGGTTCGAGCCGTACAGCTTCGACCTCATCACGTCGCGGTTCGGCGTGATGTTCTTCGCCGATCCCACTGCGGCGTTCCGCAACCTATTACCAGCACTGCGGCCTGTCGGCCGGCTGTGTTTTGCGTGCTGGGCGGCACTTCAAGAAAACCGGCACTGGCAGATCCCGTATGAGGTCGCGCTGCGGCATTTGGGACCGCCGGCGCCGAAGGATCCTCGCGCTCCCGGCCCGATGGCGTTCAGCGATCCCGATTATGTCCGCTCGTTTTTGCGGGCCGCCGGGTTTCATGCGATCGAGATCCACCGCGAAACCCCAGGCATCCTCGCTGCCTCGCCCGAGGAAGAGGCAGAGCACGCCTGCATCATGGGGCCATCGGGCCGGCTCATCGACGAAAAGCAGCCGGATGCGGCGGTGCGCGAGACGATCAGACGGGAAATGACGGAAGCCTTTCAGGCTTGTGCCATGCGCGGCGAGACGTCGCTTCCGTCCACAGTGCTCATAGTGACGGCACGACGTCCGCAATGAATGGCGCAGTTCTCCCGCCTTCCGGCTTGCCCCTCACCTTCGCTTCGCGGGCCCTCCCTCTCCCCGCTGGCGCGGGAGGGAATTCAACAGCTGCTCCCTCGCCCCACTTGCGGGGAGAGGGCCGCGTGGGCCGGGCCGATCGGCGCTTCACGGCTCAGTGCGTTCATTGGCGCCGATACTGCGCATAGGCAGCCTGCAACAGCCGCGCGAGCCGCTCGGCCCATTCTCGCTGACCCTCGGGCCTCGCGATCAGGTCCTGGCGGATCTCGATCTCGACATGCGGCAGGCCGCGGCGCTCACCATGCACCGGAACGGTGTAGTCGGTCAGATCGCTTACCGCATAAGGCTCGTTCTCGCCGACCATGAGGCCGCCCTCGGCGCGCAGCAATTCCGCCAGCGGATGCGCCAGGCGCGCATCGCGATTGAACAGCACCGCGACGTGCCACGGGCGCGCGACGCCTTTGAAGACCGGGGTGAAGCTGTGCAATGCGATGAGCACCGAGGCGCGGCCTTCGGCCCGGCGCCTGTCGAGCGCCGCCGCTATTGCGTCGTGGTAGGGGCGGAAGATCGCGTCGACGCGGGCGGCGCGCTCGGCTTTCCTGAGCCCGTGGTTGCCGGGGATTTCGGTCGTCTCGCTCATCTGCGGGATCGAGCTCGGGACCCCGGGGTCGCGATTGCAGTCGACGACGAGGCGCGAATAGGTCGCCAGGATTACTGTCGCGTCCAGGAACCGCGACAGCTGTCGGCCTACCCCGCCGATGCCGATGTCCCAGGCGATGTGCCGCCAGGTCTCGTGAACCGGCAGGCCAAGAGTGCCGAGGCGACGAGGAAACGCACGGCCGGCGTGATCGCAGGTGAAAAAGAACGCTGAACCGCCGGCTTCGTTTTCGAGCGTCACCGGATCGGGCTCGCCGGGTTCGAGTAATGGCTCAGTCATCGTGCTCTCATCGGACAAGCGTCATTCCGGGATGCCCAAAGGGCAGGCCCGGAAACCATAAACACCGACTCTCGATTAGCTTTACCAGGCCTGTGTTCCTGGGTTCCGGGCTCGCGGGCGCCGCCCGCGCCCCGGAATGACGGCGGATGGGTCAATAAACCTCGGCGTAGCGGGCGCAGAGCTCAGCTGGCGAAAACCCCGCGACTTTTTCGGCCTCGACCCGCTTGAAGCGCATATACGCATCGAAATGCGTCGGGCCGAACCATTGGGCGACCGTTTTATTGGCGGCGAGCCGGTCGAGCGCCTCGGGAAGCGAGCGCGGCAGCTCAAGGGGCGTTCCGGAGGGCAGCGGCAGCTCGCGGCGGATGCCGTCGGCGCCGGCGAAGATCGCCGCCCCCAGCGCCAGATAGGGGCTCGCGGCGGCGTCGGTGCTGCGGAATTCGACATGGAACTGGCGCGTCAATTCGGCCGGCGTCGCAGCGGCGAAGGTTGGGCAGATCCGCAGGCAGGCGCCGCGGTCCTGGCGCACGAGGTCTATCATCGTCGGCGCCCAGGTATTGGGCACGAGGCGGTGATAGGAGACCGGCGACGGCGCGGTGATCGCGCAGATCGCCGGCATGTGGTGCAAGACGCCGGCCAGGAAATGTTGCGCCGGCCGGCTCAGCTCCATCGCCTCGCCCGGCGCATGCGTCGCGGCGGCGCCGGCGTGGTCGACCAGGCTCATGTGGATGTGCACGCCATTGCCGAC
>Ga0126371_10000112_pt1 | contig 58890 bp, 54 predicted proteins | sample PanSoiMetaPlot_4_FD_110145 | JGI IMG/M metagenome (GOLD analysis project Ga0126371, IMG submission 110145) | Tropical forest soil microbial communities from Panama - MetaG Plot_4 | ecosystem: Environmental > Terrestrial > Soil > Tropical forest > Bulk soil | place: Panama | collected 2016-02-17
ACTGGCTCGGCGTGAAGATGCGCGACGCGAGCGTCGTGCGCGGCATCGGGGTGCTGCCGGTGTTCGCCGGCGTGCTCGGCCTGCTGCTGCTGATCGGCAGCCTCGCGGCGACCTGGGCGCGCGAGGGGCGGTAGGCGCATCATCGTCCCTGGCGACCCGCCGCAATAAGTGGGGATAACGCGGCTTCTGCTTGCGCTTTTCCGGCAATTGCGCGAAGGCATAAATCCTAGTCTGCCTTTTTCGCGCCCGGAAGCTTCGTGCGGCCGGGCGCTTTGCATCTCGGCACTGCGCGCCCCGTCCATGAGCCGCCCATGAGCTTGCCGCTTTACAACCGGACGTAGTCCGCCGCCCTGTTCTTTTGCCCTGTTTTCCTGTTTTTCGCTCCTGTTATTCGCCTGTTCGGCGCCAGCACCTTTTCCTTAGCTATAACAAGGACCTTTCCTGTAATTGGCGCCCATCGGCGCCCTGTAAATCGCCTGTATTTTTTTTCGACGGCTTTTTCACGAGCGCCCGGCGGCTCCGAATGAGCCGGAAACCGGCCGATGCCTTAGGCCGACGCGTCGCCCTCGTCGTCGGGCCGCACCGGGCCCGACACGCCGTCGAACGCACCAGGCACGAGCTCGGCGACCAGGAGCCGCGCGGGATCGACGGGCCCCGGCATCTTCACGCGGCCGACCGGCACGGGCCTGAAGCCGGCGCGCGCGTAATAGGGCGCGTCGCCGACCAGCACGACCAGCTTGTGGCCCTTCGTGCGCGCGTCGCCGAGCGCGCGCTCGATCAGCGCGAGCCCGATGCCGCGGCCGCGGAACGGCGGCTCGACCGTGAGCGGCCCGAGCAGCAGCGCCGGCGTCGAGCCGATGCACACCGGGGTGAGCCGCACCGACCCGACGAGCAGCGTGCCGATGCGCGCCGTGAACGACAGCGCGAGCGAGTGCGCCCCGCCCTCGCGCAGGCGATAGGCGGTTTTGGCGTAGCGCCCCGGACCGAAGGTGCGCTCATGCAGCCGCTCGATCGCGTCCGTGTCCGCGGCGATCTCGGGCCGGATGGTGACGGAAAGCTCGCTCATGCCCGCGTGCGGATTACCATTTGGGCGGAAGGAGGTCCATCGGCAGGCCTCGTGTCACCATCGTTCGCTCACCGGCGCGCCGAGCAGGATCTCGGCGATGCGGGCGCGGCTGCCGGCCGTGGTGTCGCCCGGCAGCTCGTCGAGCGCGAAGAAGCCGGCCGCCGCGATCTCGTGGTTGGGCGCGGGCGGCGCGCTCTGGCGGAACGACTGCACCACGAAGCACGCGACATGGTCGCGCCGCGAGACGCGCGCGTTGAAGAACATGCCGTGCAGCTGCGGCGGCGCGGTGAGCTCGATGTTCCCTTCCTCGGCGAGCTCGCGCGCGAGCGCGGTCTGAATTGTTTCACCTGCCTCGACGCCGCCCCCCGGAAGGTGCCAGCCCCTCACATAGGTGTGCTTGACGAGAAAGATCCGCCGCGCCTCGTCGATGACGAGCGCGCGCACACCCAGCGTCAGCCCGCGCGCAAAGCGCCAGTAGACGTGCAAGCCGCGCCGCATCGCGTGCTCTATGGCGTCCCGCATATTGTTCCTCGCATCTCCAGGATCTCGCGTTCGTCGTTCGGCTGCGCGCCAATGTCGCATCCGCATGATCGCATGGCTGATTTGTCATCATGTATTTTGTCATCGCGGCGCGCGTGCGTTATCAGCATCAACACACGGGCGTCGCGCAAGCGCGACTCACCAGCCAGACAAAATTCGAAAAGCTGTCGGGGTGCATCCCCCCACAAATGTCCCCGGCGCTTACGGCGCCCCCGGCTTGCCGGGGGCGCCGTTGTTTTTGGACACCCGTCGGTACCGCAAATCTTTGCATCGACTGCCTCGCATTTTGGCGCGCGGCCTTGCAAAATGCATCCTAGAGCCACCGGGGTACCGCGATGAAGCGCTTTGCCGACCTGACCGAGCAGGAGGTTCTCGCCCTCGCGATCACCAACGAGGAGGAGGACTCGCGCATCTACAACGGCTTCGCGGACGGCCTGCGAGCGCAATATCCGAGTTCCGCGAAGATGTTCGAGACGATGGCGCAGGAGGAGGTCAGGCATCGCGGCATGCTCTACGACCTTTATCGCGAGAAGTTCGGGGAATATCTGCCGCTGATCCGCCGTCAGGACGTGAAGGGCTTCGTGCGCCACCGGCCGCTGTGGCTGGTGCGCCCGCTCGGCCTCGACGAGGTGCGCAAATACGCCGCAGCGATGGAGTTCGAGACCGCGCGCTTCTATCGCAAGGCCGCCGAGCAGGCGCGCGACGCATCGGTGCGCGAGCTTCTGGTCAAGCTCGCCGAGGCGGAGGACAAGCACGAGGTCATCGCTGAGGAACTTGATGAGAAAATCCTGACGCCGCGCGCGCGCGCCAGCGAGGACGAGACCGCGCGGCGCATGTTCGTGCTGCAATACGTGCAGCCGGGGCTCGCCGGCCTGATGGACGGCTCGGTCTCGACGCTGGCGCCGCTGTTCGCCGCCGCCTTCGCGACACATCAGACGTGGCAGACCTTCCTGGTCGGCCTCGCGGCCGCGATCGGCGCCGGCATCTCGATGGGCTTCGCCGAGGCGCTCTCCGACGATGGCTCGCTCACCGGTCGCGGCTCGCCGGTGCTGCGCGGCGGCGTGTGCGGCCTGATGACGGCGCTCGGCGGGCTCGGCCATACCCTGCCCTTTCTCATCCCGCACTTCCTCGTCGCCACAATATTCGCGTTCGTGGTCGTCGCGATCGAGCTCGCCGTCATCTCCTATATCCGCTTCCGCTACATGGACACGCCGTTCCTGCAGGCCGCCTTCCAGGTGGTGGTCGGCGGCGTGCTGGTGTTCGCGGCGGGAATCCTGATCGGGAGCTCGGGATAGTGATCTCCCCGAATTCTGCGCCGTCATGCCGCGCGAGAGCGGGGCATCCGGTACTTCGTGTCATCGCGGCGGAAGAGTGAGTGATGTTCACCCTCGCGCATCTCTCCGACCCGCACCTTCCGCCGCTGCCGCGGCCGCGGCTCGCCGAGCTCGCCAACAAGCGCGTGCTCGGCTACCTGCATTGGCGCAGGAGCCGGCACAAGATCCACCGCGCCGAGCACCTCGATCTCCTGGTGCGCGATCTCGAGGCGCAGTCGCCCGATCACATCGCGGTCACCGGCGACCTGGTCAATATCGGGCTGCTCGCCGAATTCGCGCCGGCGCGCGCTTGGCTGCAGTCGCTCGGGCAGCCGCACGACGTGACGCTGGTGCCTGGCAATCACGACGCCTATGTGCGCCAGTCGCACGCCGCGCACGCGGTCCATTGGCAGGACTTCATGCGCGACGACGCCGTGAACTCCGCTGACCTGCGCTTTCCCTTCGTGCGCCGGCGGGGACCGCTCGCGCTCATCGGCCTCTCGAGCGCGATCCCGACCGCGCCGCTTCTCGCCACCGGCCGCCTCGGGACCGAGCAGATCGCACGCCTGGAGGAGCTGCTCGAGCGCCTCTCCGATTGCTGCCGCGTGGTGCTGATCCATCATCCGCCCGGCCGCTCGCATGGCGGCCGCCTGCGATGCCTGACCGACGCGGCCGCGCTGCGCGCCACGCTGGCGCGGCGCGGCGCCGAGCTGGTGCTGCACGGTCACGACCACGTCCAGGCGCTCGACTGGCTCGCAGGGCCGGACGGCCCGATTCCCGCGCTTGGCGTGCCCTCCGCCTCGGCCGCGCCCCGCCACGGGCATCGCGGCGAGCCCGCCGCGTACAATCTCTATCGCATCGAGGGGAGCGCTGGCGCCTGGCGGCGCGAGGTGGTGACCCGCGGGTTTCGCGCCGGCAGCGACCGCGTGGTCGAGCTCGCGCGGCGCCCGCTCAATCGTTGACCTGCCACATGATCATCAGCGCGATGGTGCCGACCGCGGCCGCAATGCCGAGCAAGAGCCCGTACACGAACGCGCGGAAGGCTCGCCAGCGCGCGCGCCGGCGCGAGCGCACGTCGCGCGGGGGATCGAGCAGCAGCGCGCGGTCGTCGCCCGCAAGCGCGCGCTCACGCTCGATGACGCGGCGGGCGACGTATTTGGTCACTGCCTCGACGAGCTCGCGGACCTCCGGCGACTCGGCGAGGATTTTGCGGCCGTAGCGGCTGTCCAGCATGAAACGATAGGTGCGCTTGTCGCGGCCCATGTCGACGTGCGCGACGACGTCGACCCACAACCGTGGCGGCTCGCCGCGCGAGATGCCACGGTCGAACAGCTCCATATTCTCGGGCAGCTCGGCAAACAGCGGATCGAGCGCCTCGTTGAGGATCTCGAGCCGCGCGATCTCGGCGTCGCGCAGATCGACGATGACGCCGGTGCGCTCGGCCGACTCGATGCGAGCCTGCCGCAAGGCGTCACGCATCGGCTGCGACGCAGCCTCGTCCGGCTTGGGCGCCGGCGCCTGCTTCTTACGACCCCACATCGCACACCCCGTGCCGCCGCTGGAGCACATCCTGTGCCAGCGGATACCGTCACCATACTACAGTGTGTGGGGTGTCCAAGATGCAATGGAACTCAGGCGGCCGCCTTACTTCATCCACAGCCACGGCGTCCAGGCTGCCGGCTTCCAGCGCTTCTGGATAACGCGTTCCCTGACCGCCTCCTTCGCGGCGGCGCGCGGTGCCGGGCGGCGGCGCTTGCGCAGCGCATGGAAGAAGGAGAACTCGGAGAAGTCGGGGAACCGCTCCTCGCGAGCCCAGATGAAGCGCTTGTGTGGCGTGGTCAACATGTGGCGTTCCACATCGGGGGCCGACTCGCGCGAAGCCGCGACCCGCCGCCGTCACATGATCGCGCGCAGGCTTTAACGCAAACTCAATATTGATGATCGAATGCGGTCTGTTCGGAGGTATCATGATCCGCCCCATTTGCATGCCGGGCCGCAAGCGTGCTGACTGGCGGCATCCCGATTCGCTCCTGATTCGCCGCCGATGCCCGATCCGAACGGCCCGACCGAAGCGACCAGCCCATCCTGGCTCGCCGCGCTCAATCCCGAGCAGCGGCGCGCCGTGGAGCACGACGGCGTCCTGCCGCTGCTCATCATCGCGGGCGCGGGCTCGGGCAAGACCAACACGCTCGCGCACCGGGTCGCGCACCTGATCGCGCGCGGCGCCGACCCGCGCCGCATCCTGCTCTTGACCTTCTCGCGCCGCGCCGCCGCCGAGATGACGCGCCGGGTCGAGCGCATCACGGCGCAGGCGCTGTGCGATCGCGCCGGCATGGCGCCGGGCGGGCTCGCCTGGTCCGGCACCTTCCACGCGATCGGCGCGCGGCTCCTGCGCGAGTACGCGCCGGCGATCGGCCTCGACCGCGCCTTCACGATCCACGACCGCGAGGATTCGGCCGACCTCATCAACCTGATCCGCCACGACCTCGGCTTGTCGAAAACCGACCGGCGCTTTCCCGCCAAGAACACCTGCCTGTCCATCTACTCGCGCGCCGTCAACGCCGAGTGTCCGCTCGAAGAAGTGCTCGGCGCGTCGTTCCCCTGGTGCGGCGGCTGGGAGGATGAGCTGCGCGCGCTGTTCGCCGCCTATGTCGAGGCGAAGCAGCGCCAGCACGTGCTCGACTACGACGACCTCCTGCTCTACTGGGCGCACATGATGGCGGAGCCGGCGATCGCCGAGGAGGTCGCGACGCGCTTCGACCACGTGCTGGTCGACGAATATCAGGACACCAACCGACTGCAGGCCTCGATCCTGCTCGCGCTGCGGCCGAAGGGCGACGGCGTCACCGTCGTCGGCGACGACGCGCAGTCGATCTACTCGTTCCGCGCCGCGACGGTGCGCAACATCCTCGACTTCCCGCATCAGTTCGCGCCGCCCGCCGAGATCGTCACGCTCACGCGCAACTACCGCTCGACCCAGCCGATCCTCGCCGCCGCCAATGCGGTGATCGAGCTCGCGAGCGAGCGCTTCACCAAGAATCTGTGGTCGGACCGCGCCTCGGCCGAGCTTCCCGCGCTGGTGAGCGTGCGCGACGAGACCGAACAGGCGCATTACGTGGCCGAGCAGGTGCTGGAGCAGCGCGAGGCCGGCATCGCGCTCAAGGCGCAGGCGGTGCTGTTTCGCGCCTCGCATCACAGCGCGCCGCTCGAGATCGAGCTCGCCCGCCGCAACATCCCGTTCGTGAAGTTCGGCGGCCTTAAGTTCCTCGAGGCCGCCCACGTCAAGGACGTGATCGCTTTCCTGCGCTGGGTGGAGAACCCGCGCGACCGCGTCGCGGGCTTCCGCGTCGTCCACCTCCTGCCCGGCGCCGGGCCCGCGACCGCCGCGAAGGTCCTCGATCGCGTCGTCGAGAGTGCCGATCCGCTCGCCGCCATCGCGGGCTTCAAGCCGCCGGCGGCGTGCGCGGCGGACTGGCCCGACTTCCTGCGCACCTTCGAGCTCGCGCGCGGCCGCGCGGCCGGCTGGCCGGCGGAGGTGGATCTCGTCCGCGGCTGGTACACGCCGCACCTCGACCGCATCTACGAGGATGCGGTGATGCGTGAGCAGGATCTCAAGCAGCTCGCCCAGATCGCCGCGACGTTTCCGAGCCGCGAGCGCTTCCTCACCGAGCTCACCCTCGATCCGCCCGGCGCCACCAGTGACGAGGCCGGCCCACCGCTCCTCGACGAGGATTTCCTCATCCTCTCGACCATTCACTCGGCCAAGGGCCAGGAGTGGAAGTCAGTGTTCGTGCTCAACTGCGTCGACGGCTGCATTCCGTCCGATCTCGCGACCGGCGCCGAGCAGGAGATCGAGGAGGAGCGGCGCCTGCTCTATGTCGCGATGACGCGCGCCAAGGATCATCTGCACCTCGTCGTGCCGCAGCGCTTCTACGTCCAGCAGCAGCGCCAGAACGCCGACCGGCACATGTACGCAACGGTGACGCGCTTCATTCCGGCGGCGATCCGCCAGCATTTCGCGAGCCGCGCCTGGCCGGTGGCCAGGCCTGGAGCGGCGGCGAGTGCGGTGCCGCGCACGTCGGTCGATCTCGGCGCGAAGCTGCGCAGGATGTGGCGGTAGGCGCTCACCCCGGACTGCTTTCGCTCCGCTCAATGCGAGCCGATCCTTCCCCCGTCAGGGAGGGTCAAGCGGATGTCGTTGACCGGTCGACGGCCTTTCTGCAGAATCGCGACGAGAACATCCAATGAAAGGATCAGGCGATGGCATCCTATCGGCGGATCGAAGTCAAACCTGTCGCAGGTGCACTTGGCGCCGAAATCGGCAATGTCGATCTCGGCAACCTGGACGATGAAACGTTCGGGGAAATCAAGACCGCCTGGCTCGAGCATCTCGTCGTCTTTTTCCGCCGCCAGAACATTTCGCCCGAGCAGCAGATCGCTCTCGCCAGGCGTTTCGGCGAGATCCACCATCATCCCTTCATGAAGGGAATGGACGAGTACCCCGACATCCTCGAGATCATCAAGGAGGAGGGCGACACCAAGGCGTTCGGCGAGGTCTGGCACACCGACCAGATGTTCAATCCAAAGCCCGCGAAGGCGACCATGCTCTATGCCAAGGAAACCCCGGACGCGGGCGGCGATACGATGTTCGCCAACATGTATCTCGCTTACGAGACGCTGTCCGATGCGATGAAGGAAATGCTCAAGAGCGTCAGGACCTGGAATGTCGGCGACCGCAAGAAGCTCCAGAAGAGCGGCGGGATGGGGCCGCCGGCGCGCGACGGCCGCTACACCGGCAACGAAAAGATGGCTGCCAAGGTGCGCGACCCCGGTGACCTGCAGACCGAGTGCGCGCATCCGATCGTGCGCACCCATCCGGAGACCGGCCGCAAGGCGCTCTACATCAGCAGCCATACTCAGACGCTCGACGGCTTCAAGGCGGATGAGGCGCGGCCTATCCTCGATTTCCTGGCAGAGCACGCGACCGAGCCGGAGTTCACCTGCCGGTTCCGTTGGGAGGTCGGCTCGCTCGCGATCTGGGACAACCGCTGCACCCAGCACCGCGCGCTCAACGACTACCCCGGCAAGCGCCGCCGGATGCATCGCATCACCATCGCGGGTGATGCTCCGTTCTGAGGCGGGCGGCCTTTGGCCTCAATTCAACCTGTTCGACGGCGGCGGCTCGTCGTCGTCGGCCCCGAGCGCGATCGGGCTCGCCTGGTGATGCACCATGCGCCACACGCCGTCGACGCGCCGAAAAAAGTTGGTCGCCGCGAGCGCGGCGCCCTCGACGATCTCGATGCACAGCACGCGGCCCTCGTCGCCGGTCACGATCGCGACGTCGTCCTGGTGCGCGATGCGCACGCGGTTCTGGTTGGTCAGGATGCCGCGATAGGATTCGATGACATCGTCGCGCCCGACCAGGGGCGGCCAGCCCGGGTGCACGCAGGAGACGCCGTCCTCGGCCCAGATCCTTGCCATGGCGGTGAAGTCGCCGATCGAGAAGGCGCGGTAGTAGGCGGCATTGGCGGCGAGGATGGCATTGTCGTCGGTCATGACTACACGCACCGTCCACCGTCGACCTCGACGATGTTGCCGGTCATGAACTGCGCCTCGTCCGAGGCGAGAAAGAGCGCGACATTGGCGATGTCCTGCGGCTGCGCTAGGCGGCCGAGCGGCACGGTCGCCTCGAATTTCGCGCGCTGGCCGGGCGCGGGGCCGAGGAAGGTCGCGAGCAGCGGCGTCTCGGTCGCGACCGGCGCGATCGCGCAGAGGCGGATCTTGTCCGGCGCGAGCTCGACCGCGAGCGTCTGGGTGAGGTTGTGCACCGCGCCCTTGGTCGCATTGTAGGCCGAGAGGCCCGGCCGCGGCCGCAAGCCCGCGGTCGAGCCGATATTGATGATCACGCCGCCGCCCTGGCGGCGAAACACCGGCACCATCGCCTGGCTGAACAGGAAGAGGCCCTTCACGTTGACGGCGAAGACGCGGTCGAACTCCGCCTCGCTGATCTCGGTGACCGGCTTGTTGACGTGGGCGACGCCGGCGTTGTTCACCAGGATGTCGACGCGGTCGTAGGCCGAAAGCGTCGAGCGGATCGCGGCGTCGATCTCGGCCGGTTTCGCCACGTCGCAGCCGAGCGCGAGCGCGGTGTTGCCGATGCGGCGCGCGACCGTCTTCGCCGCATCGGCGTCGATGTCGAGCACGGCGACCCGCGCGCCCTCGCGCGCATAGGTCTCGGCGATGCTGGCGCCCATGCCGGAGCCGGCACCGGTGACGATCGCGACCTTATTGGCGAGACGCATGCTCCGAACTCCTCAGTAGCCCGCATGAGCGCAGCGAAATGCGGGACCGGCGCTGCCGGATGTCGCGGAGCCTGTCCTTGGGCTTGCCGAAGGCAAGACCCGAGGGCTCATCCGGGCTACGGCGCGCCGAGGCCCCACTTCTTCCCCCAGCCTAGCCCATCCTCGGTCCGCCCGCGCGGCTTGTACTCGCAGCCGATCCAGCCCGCATAGCCGAGCCGGTCGAGCGCGTCGAACACCGCGGCGAAATTGACCTCGCCTTCGTCGGGCTCGGCGCGCGATGGGACCGCCGCGATCTGCACATGGCCGATCGCCGGCAGGAACTTCTCGAAGCGCTTGAGGAGGTCGCCGCTGATGATCTGCACGTGATAGAAGTCGAACTGGATTTTCACGTTCGGCCGGCCGATCTGCGCGATCAGGTCGGCGGCCTGCTCGACGCGGCCGACGAAATAGCCCGGCCGGTCGCGCGGATTGAGCGGCTCGATCAGCAGCGTGATGTTCTTTTCCGCCGCCAGATCGGCGGCACGGGTGTAGTTCGCCACGAAGGTGCGCTCGGCCGCCGGGCGCAGCTCGGGCGCGACCACGCCCGCCATGGTGTGGATCGCGCTGCCGCCGATCGCGACCACATAGTCGAGCGCCTTCGCAAATACCTCGGCGAACTCGCGCTCGCGCCCCGGCACCGCGCCGAGCCCGGACTCGCCGCCGTTCGGCCGCGGCTGCGTGTTGATGCCGAGCTGGGTGAGCCCGTGCCGCTGCAATTCGGCGCGCACGTCGGTGGGCGCAAGCTCGTAGGGAAACTGCAGCTCGACCGCCTTGAAGCCGGCCGCCGCCGCAGCGCCGAAGCGCGTCATCATCGGCCGCTCGGCGAACATGTAGGCGAGATTGGCGGCGAAGCGCGGCATGGTCCCTCACGATGCTCGGTGCGCTTTGCGCGCGATCGATCATCGTATCGATGAGGGCGGCGACGCCCGCAAGACCCCCGGCCCTGGCCCGTAGGGTGGGCAAAGGCGCGGAGCGCCCCGCCCTCCAACAAATGTGGTCGGGTGGGCATCCCGCGCGAGGTGCATTCTTGCCCACCCCACGCGCCCTTATTAGCGTAATTAATTGATTCAATTGAATAAATTATTATGGGCACTTGCCCATAAAACTGCCCACTATATCAGTGGGACATTTTGTGGTTGACCGCCTCACAAAACAGCAGTCCGATCACCGCGATCCCGGGCAGGGCCTGGGCGCCAAGACCTAGCGGCGGTTCGGGATCGGCGAGGATGCGCGATGAACGCCCAACAGCTGCTGCAGGAAATCTCCGACTACTGCCGCCAGACCGGTCTGGCTGAGTCGACCTTCGGTCGCCGCGCTGTCAATGACGGCAAGCTCGCCAATCGCCTGCGCAACGGCGGCCGCATCACCACCGACACGCTCGACCGCATCCGCGCCTTCATGGCCGAGAACCGCTCCGAGTTCAGCAGCCGGCCGGCGCTGATCCCGCGCGCAGGCGAAGCTCGGCCGCACGCGACGTCCCTGCCGCCGTCGCCCTTCCCGGCCGCGGGCGGCCAGCACATCACGCTGCCGGCGCTCCACGGCGAGCGCGACCCGCAGCGCAATTTCCGCTTCTTCGACAACCGGCAGAAATATCTGCTGTTCGTGAACACCTGCAGCGAGAAGTGGGTCGTCGCCCACCGGGTCTCGCTCGAGCTCGCCAACATCCATCCGCGCCCGCCGGCGGTGCGCGTGTTCGACGCCGGCGTCGGCGACGGCTCGGTGCTCGTACGGGTGATGCGGGCGATGCACGACCGTTTTCCCACCATGCCGTTCTACGCTGTCGGCAAGGAGATCAGCCTCGAGGACATCCGCCTCACCCTGCAGAAGGTGGCGGACCGTTTCGTCGAGCATCCCGCGACCGCGCTCGTGCTCACCAACCTCGCCTATGCGGACGCGCCCTGGCTGCACGTGAAGTCGATGTCGGCGGCGTCGAGCCTGGTCTGGCACGAGGTGGCGCTCACGGGCTCGAGCGCGCACCAGTTCGAGCAGCAGATCATCGATCTCGAGCCCTTCCTCGCCGAGAACTGGAAGGCGGGCGTGAGCCCGAAGACCGGCAACCCGGTCTACGAGCGCCCGGTGGTGCTGGTGATCTACCGCGACGACCACAAATTCCTTCTCGATCCGATCATCCCGCGCCCGGGCGGCACGCAGGCGAGCTACGATCTCGTCATCGCGTCGCAGCCCTATCGCGCCCGCGCCTCGCTCGAGTTCAAGGCGAAGCGCGTGATCGCGCCGCTCGCCCGCGCGCTCGGGCCAGGCGGCCGGCTGATCGCCATCCACTCGCATGGCCACGATCCGGGCCAGGAGATCATCCAGAAGGTCTGGCCGGGCGATAATCCATTCGTCCATGACCGCCACCAGATCATGAAGGCCGTGAAGCAGGAGCTTGGGCCCTCCGGCCGCGAACTCAACTTCAACGCCTACGCCGACAACCGATCGCTCTTCCGCTACGACATGCACACGCTGCCCTCGGAGGTCTCCGAGTCGATCGGCACCTCCACATTGTTCGCGGCCTGGAACGCCGCGATCTATGTCTCGCAGGTCGAGGACGACAGGCTCGAGACCGTGCACGGCGCCCAGCGCTACCTCGATGCCACGCGCGAGGTGTTGCGGGCGCACGGCGGCCTGTGGTTCTTCGACGAATCCTACGTGATCTCGCGGAGGCGCGAATGAGCCCGGTCGCCACACGCCCCGCTGACGCCATGACAATGGCTCCCGCGATGCCGGCGCCGCCGCTGGTGCCGACCGCCGAGCCGAACGAGGCGGCGCGGATCGCCGATCTTGTGCGGCGCGCGAGTTTCGAGGCGACGCGCCCGTCCGACGGCGAGATCGACGCGCTGGCTGCCGCCGCGGCGCGCGCCACGCCGGTCTACATCAGCGCCGTGGCGGCGCGGCCGCCGAGCGAGCAGATCGTGGTCGCGCGGCGCCTCGCGGCCCGCGGCTTCGAGCCGGTGCCGCATATCGCGGCGCGTAATTTCGCCAGCGCCACCGAGCTCGACGGCCATCTGGCCCGCCTCGTCGAGGAGGCCGGCGTTCACCGCCTGCTCGTCATCGGCGGCGACCGCGATGCGCCCGCCGGGCACTTCCATCACGCGATCGAGGTGATCGAAAGCGGCCTGCCGCAGAGCCGCGGCATCCGCGAGATCGGGATCGCTGCCTATCCCGACGGCCATCCGCGCGTCGCGCAGACCGAGCTCGACCGCGCCCTCACCGCCAAGATCGAGGCCGCGGCCGCGACCGGCCTCGGCATTCACATCGTCACTCAATTCGCGTTCTCGCCCGTGCCGGTGCTCGCCCTCATCGCGCGCCTGCGCGACACGGGTCTCGAGCAGCCGGTGCGCGTCGGCGTCGCCGGCCCGGCCTCGGTCGCGACGCTGATGCGCTTCGCCGCGATCTGCGGCGTCGCAGCGTCCGCGCGCGCCCTCGCCCGCAACGCCGGCCTCGGCAAGCATCTGTTCGGCTCAAATGCACCCGACGCCATCGTCCGCGCGCTCACGACAGCACGCGAGACGCTCGGCGACGTCGCGCCGCACTTCTTCACCTTCGGCGGCCTCGGCGCCACCGCCCGCTGGGCCGCCGCGGTCGCTGCCGGCCGCATCGCGCTGGATCGCAGTGGCGGGTTCAGGGTCGATGGCCCGTAGGATGGTTGAGCGCAGCGAAACCCATCCTCCATGCGTCGGCTATCGAAGCGATGGGTTTCGAGGAGCCTGTCATTGGGCTTGCCAAAGGCAAGACCCGAGGGCTCAACCCATTCTACGCATCTTACGCGAGCTTCATCATCTCCATCGCGGCGCGGCCGTTCGGGCCGTACGGATTGCCGAGTGACTCCGCTATCTCGAAGTGGTTGTAGCTCACCGCCTCGATGAGCTGCACCGGTTTGCCGGCCGCCTTCACGGCCGCGGCGAAATCGCGGCTCTGCCGCTGGAAGTCCGGCGTCTCGTTGGTGCCGTAGGCGACCGTGACGGGCGCGCGCAGCATGTCGATATGCCGCTGCGAGCTCATCGCCTCCTCCATCGCGTCGGTGAACTTGACGTATTTGCCACGCTTGGAGAGTCGCGGCCCGCGCAGGTCGAACATCCCGCTCATGCACAGGCCGCCCGCGATCGCGTCGGCCGGCAGGCCGAACTTCGTCCAGTCGGTGGTCAGCGCGACGCCGCACAAATGCCCGCCCGACGAATGCCCGCCGATGAAGAAGCGGGTCGTGTCGCCGTCGAAGCTCGCGGCGTTCTGGTACGTCCAGGCGATAGCGCGGCGCACCTGGTCGGCCATCACGGTCAGATCGCCGTTCGCCTTGTCGACCGAGATGAAGTCCGGCACGACGAAATGCGCGCCGGCCTTCACGAACAGCTCGGCCGCGTAGCCGTAGGCCTTCGCCGAGCCGTAGAGCCACGCGCCGCCGTGGATCATGACGAAGATCGGCGCCCTGGCGCGGCTCGCGCGATAGATGTCGAGCGCCTCGATCTCGGTCGGCCCATAGGCGGCCCGGCGCGGCGCGCCGAGACGGTCTCGCGTCTCGTCGCTGCGCGCATCGAGGCGCTTGTGGATCTGATCTGCCAGCGGCGCATAGAAGCTCTGGTCATAGGCCGCGTCGAGCTCGACCTGGTCGTAGTCGAGGAAAACGCGTGGACCCTTCTGGTGCGGCGGCGGGCCGAGCGGGCAGGACGCCGCGGCGGCGGCGCTTGGCGCCAATGCAGCGGCACCCGCGACGGTCAACACGGTACGGCGGGTCAATGTTTTCGGTGGCGGCAGACGAGACATTGATTTCCTCCCGGACGTCAGGCCAATTCCATGCTGCGGCATGATGCAGAATTGTGATGATCACATCACTCCGCCGGGCCGGCGAACAAGAGCAGATTTCCGTCCGGATCCCGGACGATGAAATCGCGCGCTCCCCACGGCTCCTGCTTGAGCGTCTGGTGGAAGTCGACGCCGGCGGATTGGAAGGCGAGAAAGAGCTGCTTGATGTCATCGCTGCCGTCGACCTCGATTGTCGCCGACAGCAGGCTCTCACGCTCGCGCAGCGCGGGATCGATCGGCGGCGCGTCGACGCAGCGCAGGGTGAGCCGCGCGCGGTCGCGCCTGACCTCACCGTAGAATGGCGGCTCGCCATAGACGAACTCGACCGCGAAACCGAGCTTCTCGGTGTAGTAGTCGCACGCCGCCCTGATGTCAGCGACGAACAGTTGGGCCGACACGCCCGTGAGCATGGGCCGGGCGGTTGACGACTGTGGTTGCGCGATTTGCGGCGGTGGCCGCGCTTTCTCGGGCATGGTCGCGATCCGGTGCGACAACGCGCAGAAGATGGGCCGGCATGCAGCGCAAGTCAATTTCCGCCTCGTACCCCCGGGACACGAGCCTTGCGTCTCGGGCGCTTGTCCTTAAATTCATCCCTCCCGCTTGCTTCCACCCACGAGGCTGTTGATGGGCGTTCGCTATTTCGGCGCGGCAGTCCCGCGCATCGAGGATCCGGAGCTCGTCTCCGGGCGCGGACGCTATCTCGACGACGTCGAGCTCCCCGACATGACGCATGCGGCGTTCGTGCGCTCCGCCCAGGCGCATGCGCGCATCAAGGCCATCGATCCCTCGGCGGCCGCCGCGGTGCCGGGCGTGGTCGCGGTGCTCACCGCGGAAGACCTCGGCGTCGCCGGCAAGCCGACGCCGCAGTTCGCGCCCTCGCCGCTGATCGCGCAGAACCGCACCCAGCACGTGCTCGCCGCGCAGGCCGTGCACTATGTCGGCGAGGCGATCGCGATGGTCGTCGCCACGACGCGCGCGATCGCCGAGGATGCCGCGAGCCTCGTCGTCGTCGACTACGAGCCGCTCGCGCCGGTCGCGAATCTCGGATCCGCGCTCGAACCCGGCGCCCCCAGGGCGCACGAGGGCGCGCCCGACAATCGCGCCGCCGCACTGCGGACCAGGTTCGGCGACGTCGACGCGGTCTTCGCCCGCGCCGCGCGCGTGTTCGCCGAGCGCATCACCCAGCATCGCGGCGGCTGCCACTCCATGGAATGCCGCGGCGTGATCGGCGCCGAGGACCCGATCACGCGGGCGCTCGTGCTGTGGAGCTCGACACAGGCGCCCTACATGGTGCGCCGCTCGCTCGCCCAGTTCATCGGCCGCGACGAAGGCCGCATCCGCGTGATCGCCCCGCAGGTCGGCGGCGGGTTCGGGCCGAAGGCCGGCGTCTATCCGGAAGAGTTCGCGATCGCGCTCGCCGCGATGAAGCTCAAGAGGCCGGTCAAATGGGTGGAGGACCGGCGCGAGCATTTTCTCGCGACCACCCAGCAGCGCGACCAGATCTGGGACCTCGAGGTCGCGGCCGACGCCGACGGCCGCATGCGCGGCATCCGCGGCCGCTGCCTGCACGACAACGGCGCCTACCTGCCGTATGGGCTGATTCTGCCGTTCACCAGCCTAGGGCCGTTTCCGGGACCGTATGCGCTCGACGCGCTCGACGTCTCGCTCGATGTGGTCTTCACCAACAAGGTGCCGACCACGCCGATCCGCGGCGCCGGGCGGCCGAACGTCGCCTTCGTGCTCGAGCGCCTCGCCGACCGGGTCGCACGCGAGCTCCGGCTCGACCGCGCCGAGGTGCGCCGGCGGAGTTTTGTGCGCAAGGAGCAGTTCCCCTATGCGACCGGGGCGAAAGCGCGCGATGGCTCGCCCGTCACTTACGACAGCGGCGACTACCACGGCTGCCTCGATGCCGCGATGGCGCGCGTCTCCGATTTTCCCGCGCGCCAGACGGCGGCGCGCCAGCAGGGCAAGTATCTCGGCCTCGGCATCGCGAGCTACGTCGAGGACACCGGCATCGGCCCGTACGAGGGCGCGCAGGTCGCGGTCGAGCCGAGCGGCAACGTGCTGATCACCACCGGGGCGGCGTCGCAGGGCCAAGGGCAGGCCACGATCTTCGCCCAGATCGCCGCCGACATTCTCGACCTGCCGATCGAGCGCGTGAGCGTCGTCTCGGCCGACACGGCGGCATTTCCCCGCGGCATCGGCACCATCGGCAGCCGCATCGCGGTGCGCGGCGGCTCCTCGGTGCACCTCGCGGCGACGCGCGTGAAGGAGAAGGCGATCAAAGCGGCTGCCGAGATGCTGGAGGCCGCGGAGTCGGATCTTGCGCTCGACGACGGCCGTGTACGCGTCGCCGGCACCGACCGCGCCGTGAGCCTCGGGGAGATCGCGGCGCGGCTTGCCGGCTTCTCCGGCGTCGCGCTGCCCAAGGACATGGAGCCAGGTCTCGCGGCCGACGGCTATTTCCAGGGCGGCGGGCTCGCCTTCGCGAGCGGCACCAATGCGTGCGAGGTCGAGGTCGACGCGGCGACCGGCGCCGTGACGATCCTGCGCTACGTGGTGGCGCACGACTGCGGAAGGCTGATCAATCCGCTGCTGGTCGACGGGCAGATCCGCGGCGGCGTGGCGCACGGCATCGGCAACGCGCTGCACGAGCACATGGTGTTCGATGCCGAGGCGCAGCCGATGACGACCAATTACGGCGACTACCTCCTGCCGGCCGCGACCGACCTGCCGCCGATCGACGTGATCCATCTGGAGACCCCGTCGCCGCACAACCCGATCGGCGTCAAAGGCGCGGGCGAAGGCGGGACGATTCCGGGCACCGCGTGCGTGATCTCGGCGGTCGAGGATGCGCTGGCGCCATTCGGGGTCACAATTTCCGAACAGCCGCTATCGCCGCAAAGAATTGTCGAGCTGACTAGGGCTGCCAAGCCCAAATGAATATTCCTGCCTCATGGTGAGGGCGCGGGCGAAGCCCGCGCGTCTCGAACCATGGAGCAGCCGAGGCGGCGCCGCTTGCGCGTGTGGCCCATCCTTCGAGACGCACTTCGTCGCAAAAGCGACGAAGTGCTCCTCAGGATGAGACAGAATTTTATTACTGGATCCCCACCATCTTCTTCGCCTCGGGGCTCAGCTCGAGGATGTGCATGCCCGTATTGGCGCGGTCGACGATGTAGATGTAGCCGCGGTCGTCGGTGTCGACGTTGTTGGTCTGGATCGCGACCTTGCAACGGTCCTGACCGTTCACCTTGATGCAGCGCTTGTCGGTCGCCTTGGTGATCGCCGGGATGAAATAGCCGATCTCCGTCGGATGATAGGGATCGCGCACGTCGACGGCGCGCACGCCGGCATTGAAGTAGGCGAGGAAGACGACCTTCTTGTAGAACACCGGCGACATGTCCTCGTTCGAGGAATGGGTGCCGAAGCGGCCGCCGCGGTCGCAGAAATGCCCGCTCGCCTCCGGCACCTGGAAGTTCGAGATCACCATCGGATGCGTCTCGATGGTCACGTCGACGAACCACGCCATCTGCCGCGGTTCCTCGCATTCATTTCGGATCTGCTCGTCGACGATCATGACGATGTCGCGCGTCGCCCCCTCCTTGTCCTTGGCGAACCCGGCGATCGGCATCTTCAGCATCGGAAAGACCGTGTGCGCGCCGTTCCACGGCGTCATCGCGAGCTCACCGACCACCGGAGCGCGCAGGTTCTCGGGCGTAGGCTCCTTCGGCCCGTGCAGCAGCTTGTCGCGGTCGACGATCTGCAAGAGGCCGCCCTTGTTGGTGCCGTAGCCGAAATAGACGCGGTTGCCTTGCGGGCCGGTCGAGATCGGACCGTGCAGCTGCTCGGGGATCGGGCCGGTCGCGCCCGGCTGCTGGCCGACGCGGCCGAAGTCGCGGATCTTCACCGGATGCGCCGGGTCGCCGAGGTCGTAGACCTGGGTCATGCGTTTGACCCGCCAGCCAGGCGCGCCGGAGACGAGGTAGGCAATGCCGGTGTCGCACTCCCACCAGCTCTTGTGGGTGTCGTGCAGGCCGTCGATGCGCGCGAGCAGCGCCGGATTGGACGGGTCGGTCACGTCGTAGATCTCGTGCGCCTGTCCGCCGAACACGCGCAAGAGATAGACCTTGTTGCGGTCGGCGTGCGGCAGCGTCTTTCCGTCGCACACCCGCACCATCTGGGCGCCGCCCTCCTCGTAGTTTCCGCCGAGGCCCGGGATGTGCTTGAGATATTTCGGGTGCGCCGGATCGGTCACGTCGACGATCGACGTGCCGTTGTACTCGTCCTGCCCAGTGAGCGGGTTGCGCGGCTTCGGAATCTCGGGCGTGCCGCCGTGATGGCCTATATAGGCGATGTAGCGGTCGCCCTGCTTATGGATCACCGGCTGATAGGCGCTGCGCGCCTGCAGGTCGTCGTAGCCGACGAGGCGCATGTTCCTCGCCTCGGGCGGATCGCCGATCTTCTGCTGCTGCGCGAGCGCGGGCGCAGCCGCGACGAGGATCAACGAGGCGAACAAGGCGCGGATCATTCCGTTTCCTCCGAAGTTTCTTTGTAGCCCGAATGAGCGTAGCGAAATCCCGGGCCGCTGTCCCGTCCCGTCAGGACGCGGGCGCGCCCTCGCGCCACGTGCCGGGCAGGACTAAACTTCGCGATGGCGCCAGCCAGGAGGCGATAACATGCATTTCGTCATCCACGCGGTCGACAAGCCGGGCATCATCGAGACGCGCGCAAAGCATTTCCGCGCGCATCGCGTGCATCTCGACGAATCGCGGAGGCACGGCGTCGACATCTTCACGGCCGGCCCGCTTGTCGATGAGGACGGCGAGACGCCGGTCGGCAGCCTGTTCATCATCGAGGCAAAGGATCGCGCCGCCGTCGACGCGTTCACGCGCAGCGACCCGTACTTCGTCAACGGCGTATGGGAGCGCGTCGACGTGCATTACTATCGCAAGAAGCGGTGAGTCTCGTAGCCCGGATAAGCCCTCGGGTCTTGCCTTCGGCAAGCCCAAGGACAGGCTCCGCGAAATCCGGGGGCCCACATGTCGCTTCGCTCGCGCGGGCTACAAGGCTGCCTGCAAAATCTCCCGCGCATCCTCTGCCGACACGGCACGCGGCTCCTTGATCGCGAGCGCACCCACCTGTCCTGCCGCATCATCGATCTTCGCTGCAACAAACCCGACGTCGCGCAGGCGCTGCGGGATCGGGAAGCCCCGCACCATGCGCGCGAGCGCCTCGGCCGGATCGGCCGCGCCCAACGCATCGGCGAGCCGCGCGCGCGCATCGGGCGCCGCCGCGAGATTGAAGCGCGCCACATGCGGCAGGATGATCGCGTGGGTCTCGGCGTGCGGCAGGCCGTAGCCGCCGAGCACATGGGCGAGCTTGTGATGCAGCCCGCTGCCGCCGGTGAGCACGGTGCCGGCGAGCCACGCCGCCACCAGACATTCCGCGCGTGATTCGGCGTCGACTCCGTTCGCGACCGCCCGCGGCAGATGCGCGCCGAACCGGCGCATCGCCTCGGTCGCATACGCGACCGTCACCGGCGTGCGCTCCGTCGCCCACAAGCCTTCGACGCAATGCGCGATCGCGTTCATGGCGCTCGCCGCCGTCACGGCCGGCGGCAGCGCGTAAGTCAGCTCGGGATCGTAAATGATGGTGCGCGGCAGCACCTTCGCATCACGCCCGGTGGTCTTGCGCTCGCCCTCGCTGGTGCCCCAGATCGGGGTGGCTTCCGAGCCCGAATAGGTCGTCGGCAGCGCGATGATCGGGAGCGCGGTGTCGCGCGCGATGATCTTGGCGAGCCCGATCGCCGAGCCACCGCCCGCAGCAATGAGCCCGTCGACACGCGCCGCCTGCGCGGCCGCGAGCCCCGCCTGCGCGATCGCGCGCGGCACATGGATCACGGCCTGCGCATGCAATCCGGCCGAACGGCCGACGAGCAACTCGGCGACGCGCGCACCCAGCCGCGCGCCGCTGCCCGGCGTTGCGACCACCAGCGCGCGAGAAATGCCGAGGCGCGCCGCCTCATCGCTGAGGCGCGAGATCGCGCCGGCGCCGAAGACGACGCGCTGAGCAGCGGAGTCATGGGTGAAGGAAAGCGTCATTGGCCCCCGCGTCCGGCATGGCCGGGCTTGTCCCGGCCATCCCGGCAAGGTGTGCAATGCCTCCCTAAGCGAGATGCGCGGGACACAGGCGAGCGAAGCGACGCCGTTCTTAGAACGGCTATGCCCGCGCATGACGCATCAAGGATAGCTAACCCTCAACGCTCCTCGCGCCAGATGCCGAGCGCTTCCTGCGCGGGGCGGTCGGAGATCGAGAACAGCACCGACTCCTTGCTCGCCTGGTGCGCGTAGCGCTGCCACGGCGGCACCACGAACACGTCGTTCGGGCCCCACTCGAGCGTCTTATCGCCGACCTTGGTCGCACCCTCACCCTCGACACACACGAACACGGTGCCATCGGTCGCGCGATACGGCTCGCCGGCAAAACCCGCCGGCAGCAGCGCGAGGTTCGCGCCCATGGTCGGCAGCACCGCGCCGCCGGTGACCGGATTGACGTAGCGCACGCGCGCGCCGTGCCGCTTGTCGATGTCGCCCGCCTTCTTCATGCGCTCGACGATGGGCCGCGTGCGCGCATAGGTGTAGTTGATGATCGGGCTGGCGCCGCGGCGGTCCGGCACGCTGTCGGGCAGCACGCCCGAGCCGTAGAAGGCGAGCGAGTCGCCGTCCTCGCGCGAGGTCGCCTGCGTCGCCTCGCCGAACTGCTCGGCGAACGAGGTCTCGAAAAAATTGACCATCGGGAAGTCGAGCACGTCGAGCCACATCATCGGCTCGTTCGAGTCGTTGCCGTGATCGTGCGGCGCCCAGTTGGAGGTGATGACGAAGTCGCCCGGCGCCATGATCGACTTCTCGCCCTCGACCGCCGTGTAGGCGCCCTTGCCGTCGAGCACGAAGCGGATCGCCGAGGAGACGTGGCGGTGCGCCGGCGCAACCTCGCCCGGCAGGATCATCTGGATGCCGGCGAACATCGAGTTGGTGATCTTCGACTGGCCGCGCATCGCCGGGTTCTCGAGGATGAGCACCCGCCGCTCGGCCTCCTCGGCGGTGATCAGCGGCCCCGACTCGAGCACCAGCGCCTTGGCGTCGGCGAAGCGCCAGAGCGCCGGCGCCGCATGGGTGACCGGCTCCTTGGTGACGACCGACTTCATCACCTTCCACAGCGGCGCCATGTCGTATTTGGCGATCTTGTCGTAGAAGGCCTCCCGCGCGGCCTGCAGATTGTGCTTCGGATCGGGATTCTTGGTTGCCGTCGCGACCGCCATATGTTCCTCCGTTCGGACCGGAATTCGTGAACCCTGCCCGTAATATAGGAAATTTGCCGGAACCCGGGAATACGCGATTCCGGCCCCCCTGGGCTGCCTCAGGTGTTGTTGGTGCCGCCGTCGACCGCCAGCGTCTGGCCGGTGATGAAATCGGATTCGGCAGAGGACAGGAAGATCAGGGTGCCGACCAGATCCTCCGGCACCTCGTCGCGCTTGAGCGCGCGGCGGGCGACCGCGGGCTCGCGCGCCGACTTGAGGTGACCCGGATTGAGCTCGACCACGCTGTCGCTGATGGTAAAGCCGGGCGCGAGCGTGTTGACGCAGATATTGTGCGCGCCGAGCTCGCGCGACAGTGCCCGCGTGAACGCGGTCACGGCGCCCTTCGAGGTCACATAGTGCAGCATGTGCGGGATGCCGCGGGCCGCCGTCCCGGAGCCGATGTTGATGATCTTGCCGGAACGCTGGGCGATCATGTGCGGCGCCACGTGCTTGGCCATCAGGAACATGCCGCGCACGTTGATCGCCATCACGCGGTCCCACAGCGCGACATCGATGTCGGCGAATGGCTGCTCCTGCAAAGGCGCGAACAGCGCCGCGTTATTCACCAGGATGTCGATCTTGCCGAAGCGGGCGATGGTCTCATCGACCACGTGCTTGACCTGGCTCTCGTCGCTCACGTCGAACACCGCATGCGTGACCGAGTTAGCCCCATGGGTCCGGGCGATCTCCTCGGCGAGGCCGGCGCCGTCCGCCAAGTCGGCGATCATCACCCGCGCGCCTTCCGCGGCGAGTGCCTGGGAATAGTACCGGCCGATGCCCTTCGCCCCACCCGTCACGATCGCGACGCGGCCCTGCAGCCTTGCCATAGACGATGCATCCCCGCTTAATGGCTCTCATCCGTCATGGCCGGGCATAGCCGTTCGAAGAACGGCTATTGCGCGGGCATGACGAACCAAAGAGCATCGTATCATGCCCTCCACCGACGCCCTCCTCGACCGCCTCGCCATCCGCGACGTCATCGACAACTGGGCGATGTGGCGCGACACCGGCCGCTGGGACGATTTCCGCACCTGCTGGCACGCCGAGGGCGTCATGATGGCGACCTGGTTCCAGGGCGGCTTCGAGGACTTCATCAAGGTCAGCCAGCAGGGCTTCGCGCGCGGCTCGCGCACCTCGCATTTCCAGGGCGGGACGAGCGTCGACCTCGAGGGCACTCGCGCCGTCGCGCAGACCAAGATGCAGATCGCCCAGCGCGGCGCGATCGAGGGCGTCGTGTGCGATGTGGTCTGCTCCGGCCGCTTCTACGACTTTTTCGATAAGCGCGACGGCCGCTGGGGCATCGTGCTGCGCCAGCCGATCTACGAGCGCGACCGCATCAACCCGGTCGACCCGGCCGCAACCGTTCGCCTCGACCCGGCGCTGCTCGGCCGCTTCCCCGAAGGCTATCGCCACCTCGCCTACCTGCAGACCAAGAACGGCCAGGCCGTGAAGATGGACATGCCCGGGCAGATCGGACCCGAGCTCGACGCGCTCTACCGGCGCGGCGAGCGCTGGCTCAAGGGCGATGGGCTCTGACGCGCGGTTTGCTACCGCGCCAGCCAGCAGCTTCCGATCGCCACCAGGATCGGCGTCGCGCACAGCAAGGCGGATGCCGCCACGATGACGATCAGCGGCCAGCCGACATCGACAGTCAGCACGTATTCGCCCCGCGCACGCGCCCGACGCGCGCCTCGGGCGCCCAGCCGCGCGAACCAGCCCCATCTGACCGCGCCGAAGCACATCGACACCGCCCAAAGCGCCATCATCGGCGCCAGCATCCAGGCCGGCGCCCATGCACCTTGCGCGACGGGCACGAGCCACGTGGAGCAACGCAGGAGCGACGGATCGACGGCCGCGCGGAAGAGGGTGACACAGAACAGAAGCGTCGCGAAGCCAAGCGCGCTGGTCTGCGCGGCCTTTGTGAAAAATCGCGGGGCGAGCCGCCTGTTGTCGCCGGCACGGGCCACTTGAGATGTCATGCCGGACACCCGCGGGAATGAGACGCCGACACGATATCACCCCCCCCGCGGTCTCGCGCATGTCCCGCGCGTCAAGCGGTCACGTCGGGCTTGCGCTCCGTCGGCGCCGCGGCGGCCGCGGCCTGCGCTCGATCGGCGTGGGAAATCAGCCAGTAGATCACGCCAAGCGCCAGCAGGAGCGCGCCGAAGCCGAAGAATGTCTGGGAGGTCGTGGCCGTGAAGTCCTGCAGCATGAGCTTGCGGGTGATCACCAGCACGGTCAGCAGGATGACGGTGCGGACCTGGATCGCGCCCGTTTTGTGGATGAGCGCCACATAGACCGAATGATTGAATTCCAGCACGATGAGAATCGTCAGGATCGCGCCGAACGTGTCCTGCAGGGCCGCTTTTTCCAAAAACGCCTCGCCGAGCATGAAATCGCCGGCGAGTTTGATCACGAAGGTGACGATCGCATAGACGGAGATCGCGCCGAGGATGACCATGACGCAGCTGAGCGCGATCCGCTCGAAGCGCATGTAGTCGGCAAATCGCTGCAGGTTTTCCCAATATCGCCTCAGTGACATGACGACTGCCTCCCGCCGATCATACGCAAAGCGATAGCCTAGCGCATTCCGGGCAACGTGGTCTGCTCCGGCGGCGGTCATAAACCCGCGTTGCCGCTCCCCGCGAAGCGGTCCATCATGACGGCAAGGCTGGTCGCATCATGGGGATACGGCGATGACGCAATGCAGCAGACAGGACGGCTCGCAGCGCGTGCGGATGAGCGCGCGGCGCCCCGCGCTCGTCCGCGGCCTCGCGTTCGCGCTGACGATCGCCATGGCGACCGGCGCAGCCGCCGCACAGACCTACCCCGACCGTCCGATCAAGATGGTGGTCGGTTTCTCGGCCGGCGGCGGCACCGACGTGATCGCGCGCATCGTGGCGCAGGCGATGTCGGTCGGCCTGCATCAATCGGTCGTGGTCGAGAACCGGCCGGGGGTGAGCGGGATGCTGGCCGCCGCCGACGTCGCCCGCGCAGCGCCCGACGGCTACACCATCATGATGGGCAGCCAGACCACGCTCGCGGTCGCGCCCACGCTCTATCGCAAGTTTTCGATCGACGCGGCGCGCGATTTTGCCGGCATAGCGCGCGCCGGCGCGTCGCCGCTCGTGCTGGTCGTGAACCCGAAATTCCCGGTCCAATCGGTGCGCGACGTGATCGCGCTCGCCAAGGCAAAGCCCGGCACGCTCAATTACGCGTCGGGCGGCGTCGGCACCACCCCGCACATGGCGGGCGAGCTCTTTGCCCAGCTCGCCGGCATCAAGCTCGTGCACGTCGCCTACCGCGGCGAGGCGCCGGCGCTCAACGACGTGATCGGCGGGCAGGTCCCGCTGATGTTCACCAACCTCTCGGCCTCGATCGGCAACATCAAGGGCGGCTCGCTGCGTGCGCTCGCGGTCACGGGCGCGCGGCGCTCGCCCCTGGCGCCCGACGTCCCGACGCTGGCGGAAGCGGCGATTCCAGGTTTCGCGGCCGAGACCTGGTTCGCGGTGGTCGCGCCGGCCCGCACGCCGCGCGCGATCCTCGCGCGGCTCAATGCCGAGGTGGCGCGCGCCTTCGCCGATCCCGATACCGTGCGCCGCTTCACCGATCTCGGCATGACGCTCGGCGGCGGCTCGCCCGAGGAGCTCGACGCCTACGTCAAGTCCGAGATCGTGAAGTGGGGCAAGGTGATCAAGGACGCCGACATCCGCGCGCCGGAGTAGCGCCTGCGCGAATTCGCCAAGAAACGACCATTGTGTGATAGGCATCACGCGTTTTGCGCGTCATCGTGGATGACCGCCCGCGGTGCGGCGCGTAGCATGCGCGCGGGAATGCACCAACGGAGCGCCGCCATGCCGCGATATTCCATTCTGCTTGCCGCCGCCCTCACGTCGCTGAGCCTCGCGCCCGCCGGCGCGCAACCGCAACAGCCGCGCGCATGCGCCGCGATCCGCCAGGTCTGCCTGCAGGCGGGCTTCGTCCTCAACGGCGCGCGCGCCGGCGAAGGCCTCGTGGTCGACTGCATCAGGCCGATCATGCAGGACACCCGGCAGCCGCGGCGCGCGACCAGGCCGCTACCCGCCGTCGATCCGGCGCTGGTCGAAGCATGCCGGGCGCAGAACCCGAGCTTCGGCATGGGTGACGCGCGGGCGCCGTTGCCGACGCGCACCGCGCCGCCGCAAGCCGCCCCCACCGCGCCGCCGCAGGACGCGCCGCCGCCGAACGAGCCCGCGGAGCCGCCGCAAGCGCCGCCGCCGCGCTAAGCCTTAATCGCACCTGATCAAGACGCGATTGCTACGGAAAATCGCGGCCACTGCGGCCGCGATTTTTTTTGCGCGCGCTCCGTAGCGCCCGCGCCGTGATGCCCATCACAGAAAGCGCGAATGTGCCGCGGCGCGGCGCTTGGGCGCGAACATATCGCCGCGAACCTCCGACCAACGGTTGGGTAGAGAACCCGAACATTGACCCCGAACCCAAACCTCGAAGGAGAATGACCATGTCCCGACTGTCCCGCACCTCGCTGCTCGCCATCGCGGCCACCACCGCGCTCGCGATCTCGGCGCTTACGCCCACCAACGCGTCCGCCTTCGGACACTTTGGCGGCGGCCATGGCTTCCATGGTTTCCATGGTTTCCATGGCGGCTATCACTTCGGCCACTACGGCCACTTTGGCCACTTCGGCTATCGCCCGTACCGCTTCGGCCATTGGGGCTGGGGCCGCTACCACTGGGGCTTCGGCAACCGCTATCGCTGGTGGTACCCGCGCTACGGCTACTGGCCGCGCTATCGCTGGTTCCCGCGCCCGATCGTCACCGGCGGGCTCGGCGCCGGCGTGGTGGCGGCGAGCGCTCCGGCCGCCGCGCAGGCGATGCCGGTCGCGCAGCAGGCGAACTGCCTGGTGAAGACCTACCTGCCGAACGGCGCGGTCGCGTTCGCCGACCGGTGCACGCAGGAGCAGGCGATCGCCATGCCGAACGGCCAGCCGCCCGGCCAACCCGGCCAGTAGTGCATGTCCCGGCGAAGTGGATGCCGGTTCGCCGCTAAGGACATGCACCAATAAAGTCTCGCAGCACGCGACCGGACGTGTCCGGCGCGAGTCCCGGGCCCCGGCAGGACATCCTGCCGGGGTCTGTCTTTTTGCTTGGCGCTTGCGCATCATCGGGTGCCGACGCCCCGCGGGAGGGAGCACACGAGATGGCGCGCGACACCCTGTTCTCGGTCCTGCCGCCGGCGCTCGCGGACGGCCTCATCGCGCAGGCGAGCACGATCGAGCTTGCGCCCGACCAGACGCTGTTTCGCACCGGCGATACGTGCAACGGCTGCTACCACGTGATCGACGGGCTGTTGAAGGTCACGGTCGAGCTGCCGTCGCGGCGCGAGCGCATCCTCGCGATCCTGGGCAGCGGCGGCTTCATCGGCGAATTGTCGCTGATCGACGGCGCGCCGCGCTCCGCCAACGTCATCGCGATCAAGCGCGCCAAGCTCTACTTCGTCAACCGCACCGCATTCGATGCGTTCGGCGCCGCCCATCCGGAGATCTATCGGCACATCGCCGACCTCCTGGCACGCCGCCTGCGCGACAACAGCGCGACGCTCGCCATGAGCTCGCTCTCGATCAAGGCGCGCACCGCCCGCGCGCTGCTCGGCCTCGCGGCGGCGTTCGGCAAGGACGTGGGCCAGGGCCGCATCCTCATCCGCCAGAAGGTGAGCCAGGGCGACCTCGCCGCCATGGCCGGCATCGCGCGCGAGAACCTGAGCCGCATCCTGCAGGACTGGATGGACGACAAGGTCGTCAGTCGCCTCGCCGGCTACTACTGCCTCGAGCGCAAGGACGCGCTGGAGCACGCCGCCGACGCGTGAAGTGGCCTGGACAGGCGCGGGGCGGCAGTGGAAGTATCCCGGGTCGGTCGGCACCGCGAGGCGGCGCCGACGTGCGCACCGGCGGCTGGTCATGAAACGCAAGATTTCAGCGCTGCTCGCGGCCGACATCGTCAAGTACAGCAAACTCGTCGCCGAGGCCGAGGAGGAGACCGTCCGCCGCCTCGCCGACTGCCGCACGCTGTTCGAGGATACGACCGCGCGCCACGGCGGCCGCATCGTCAATATGGTGGGCGACGCCGTTCTGGCGGAGTTCCCGAGCTCGGTCGACGCGGTGCGCTGCGCGCTCGACGTGCAGGAGACGACGCGGAAGAACAACGAGTCTTATCCCGCCGACCGCCGCATGCAGATCCGCATCGGCGTCACGCTCGCCGACATCATGGACAAGGACGGCGAGCTGTTCGGCGACGGCGTCAACATCACGGCGCGCCTGGAGAGCCTCTCGCCGGCGGGCGGCATCTGCGTCTCGCAGGTCGTGCGCGAGCAGGTCGCCGGCAAGATCGCGGCGAGCTTCCGCGACATCGGCGAGCAGCGGGTGAAGAACCTGCCCAATCCCATTCGCGCCTATGTGATCGATGCGCCCGGCACGGCCGTGCGCCAGCCGCGTAAGCTCGTGACGACCAGCCGCGCGGTCTCCGCCGCCGTCGTCCTTGTCGCCGCCGGCGCGGCCATGGTCGCGGCCACGCAATGGCGCAGAAGCGGGTCGACGCCGGCCAGCGTCCCTGCGGTATCAAACGCCACGGCCGCAACGAGCGCCCCTGCGGCGCCGGCGACGCCGCAGCTTGCCGCCGTCCCGGCGGTACGCTTCGACGACGCGAAGGTGCGCGCACTGGCGGAACGCCAGGCGATCCCGCTCCCGCCGCATCTGAAGATACGTCCGGCCGCAGCCACCGTGCCGCGCGGGTTCTCCGACTACCTCGGCGCCTGGGGGGGCGATCAGCGCTGGGCCAAACGCGGCCGCCAGGCGATCCTCGTGGTCGAGAGCGTCGACGAGGCCGGCACCGTGGTCGGCATCTACGCCCATGGCGTGCCGCTCGTGACCAATCCGGTGACGGAAAAGTCCGCCCGGTTCGTGCCATTCGCGGCGACGATCACCGACCAGGGACTGCACTTCACGTGGGCGTCGTCGAAGTACACCTTCCGTCTGATGCCGGACGGCTCGATGTGGGGACAGGTCGACTCGAACAACGAGCGCGGCCACTTCGACCTGTCGATCCTGCTGCAGCGGATCGAATAGCTACTTCCCCTTCACCATGCGGATGAACTTCTCGAAGCCGGCGAGCTGCGCCTTGACCATGTCCATCGCGGTCTGGTCCTTGAGCTCGAGCGTCGCCGCATCGAACTTCTGCGCCGCGAAGCTCACGATCACCTCGGGCCGGCCGAACCACAGCACGTCGACCGAGGTGAGCGACTGGCGCAGGTGATACTGCGCGCGCGCCCCGCCGAGCAGGCCGCCGGCCGCCGATTGCACCGCGCAGGGCTTGCCGGCGAACGGCTGGTTCTTCATGCGCGAGGCCCAGTCGATCGCGTTCTTGAGCCCGCCCGGGATCGACCAGTTGTATTCGGGCGTCACGATCAGGAGCGCATCGGCGGCGCGGATCGCGTCCGCCCAGGCGTTTACCGAGGGCGGAAAGCCGCCCGCGTCCTGGTCGTCGTGATTGTAGATCGGCATCTGCGCGAAGGACGGCGCATCGCTGAACGTCATGCCGGCCGGCGCGAGCTTCGGCGCCATGCGGGCGAGCGCCGCATTGTACGAGCCTTTGCGCAGCGAGCCGCAGATGGTGAGAATTTTCAAAGTATCGGTCATGCCCAAGCCCCGAGGTTCTTTCCGTCATGGCCGGCATAGACGTTCGAAGAACGGCGTCGCTTCGCTCGCCTATGTCCCGGCCATCCACGTCTTGCCTTTTGCGACGGGCTAAGGACGTGGATGCCCGGCACAAGGCCGGGCATGACGACGTTTTAGCAGACGATCGTAGAGCTTGCGAGCGCCATCACTCCTGCTGCGGAATGCCCGCCTTCTCGCGCACCGCGCTCCACTTGGCGATCTCGCCGATCACATGCGCCCGCATCTCGTCGGGCGTCGAGGTCCGGGCCGAGGCGCCGACCTTGAGGAGCTGGGCCTTGATGTCCTCGCGCGCCAGAACCTGGTGGAGCGCCCTGTTGGTCCTGGCGATGATCGGCGGCGGCGTTCCGGCCGGGAAGGCGAGGCCGTACCAGCTCATCACCTGGAACGCCGGCAGGCCGGACTCGGCGACGGTCGGGAGATCCGGCAGCGCCGGATAGCGGGTCGGCGACGTGACGGCGAGCGCCTTGAGCGACCCGGCGCGGACCTGACCGAGCACCGGCTGCACCAGCTCGAAGGTGAAGTCGACCTGCTTCGCCAGCAGCCCGGTCAGCACCGCCGGCGTGCCGCGATAGGGAATGTGCTTGACGTCGATGCCGGCGAGCTGGCGAAACAGCTCGCCGGAGAAATGCTGCGTGGTACCGATGCCGACGCTGGCGAAATTGAGCTTGCCGGGCTCCTTCTTCGCCAGCGCGATCAGCTCGGCGACGCTCTTCGCCGGAAAATCCGGCCGCACCACCAGCACCAGCCCGGCCGTGCCGGTGAGCGAGACGAAGTCGAAGTCCTTCACGGAATCGAACGGCAGGTGCTTGTACATGGCGGCGGACACGCCATGCGCATTGTTCATCATGTAGGCCGTGTAGCCGTCGCGCGCCGACTTCATGACCGTCTCGGCCGCGATGATGTTGCCGGCGCCCTGCCGGTTCTCCACTACGATCGGCTGGCCGAGCAGGTCGCCGAGCGGCGGCGCGATGATGCGGGTGATGATGTCGGTGCCGCCGCCGGGACCGGCGCCGACGATGACGTGGATCGGCCGTGTCGGCCACTGCTGCGCGTGCGCGCCGGCCGCCACGGCCAGCGCCGCAACCGCCGCCGCGAGCAGCGTCGTTACATGTCTCATGAGCTTCCCCCGGCGTGGTTATTTCTCATCTTGGATCGGGTTGCGCAGCACTCCGATGCCCTCGATCTCGATCTCGCAAGTGTCGCCGCTCTTCATCCACACCGGGTTTGGCTTGCGCGCATGGCCGACGCCCGACGGCGTGCCGGTGAAGATGATGTCGCCCGGCTCCAGCGTGAGGCCTTGCGTAATGTAGACCAGCATCTCGCGCACCGGGAACATCATGTTCTCGGTGTTGTCGGACTGCATGACCCTGCCGTTGAGGCGGCTCTCGATCTTGAGGCCCCTGGCGTCCGCCGGCAGCTCGTCCGCCGTCACCATCCACGGGCCGAAGCCGCCGGTGCGGTCGAAATTCTTGCCCATGTCCCACTGCGTGGTCTTGCGCTGGAACTCGCGCACCGAGCCTTCGTTCGAGCACGACCAGCCCGCGATGCACGACGTCGCATTCTCCATCGTGAGGTGCTTCGCCGGCTTGCCGACGATCAGCATCAGCTCGGCCTCGTAGTCGAGCGTCTCCGACGCCTTCGGCCGGACGATCGGGCTTTCGTGCGGCACCATCGAGGTGAGGCAGCGCATGAAGATGGTGGGAAACTTCGGAATGTTGTCGCGGTTCGGGCCTTCCTTGACGTGGTCGAGATAGTTGAGGCCGAGGCAGATGATCTTGCCGGGACGTCCGACCGGCAGCGCATATTTGATGCCATCGAGCGGCCGGTGCGCCGACGCCGGTGCGCGCCTGGCCAGATCCTTCACCGAGGAGAGGTCGCCCTTGGTGGCGGCGAGGAGCGCGCCGAGCTCGCCCGGCACCTTGGCATCGGCCGCCTGCAGGTCGATGACCCGGTCGCCTTCCACCACCCCGAGATGCGGGCCGCCCTGTGCCTCGAACGCGACGATTTTCATGAGATTCCTCTTGCCTGGTGCCCCCCGCAAAAGCGAGGGGACAATGCGGGGATGCCCGTCCCGGATTTCGGCACCGAGCGCGGGCCTGCCCGAGATCGGCATATTCGATGCGCAGGTCGGGTAAACCCGGCCTGCGGCGCGCCTCATCCGGGCCACATGCCGAGCACTTCTACCGCGCCGGGAAAATCGGCAGCAAGGGGAGCTATAGGACCTCAGCGCTTCGCGAGCGCGTGCAGCGAAAAATATCCCTTCGGGTCGGTCCACACCGCGGCCGGCGACCAGCCGGCCGTGGCGGCGAGCGCCTGGAACGACTCCACCGTGTACTTGTAGCTGCTCTCGGTGTGGATGGTCTCGCCCGCCGCGAACGCGATGACGCGGTCGCACACCAGCACGTTCTGATCCGCCTGGCTTTCGAGGTGCATCTCGATGCGACGCTGCGCGCCGTTGTAGAGCGCCTTGTGGCGGAAGCGCCCTACGTCGAAGTCGGCACCGAGCTCGCGGTTGATGCGGCGCAGGAGGTTGAGGTTGAACGCGGCGGTGACGCCCGCCGCGTCGTCGTACGCGGCCTCGAGCACGCGCTCGTCCTTGACGAGATCGATGCCGACGATGAAATGCGCGCCCGGCCCGAGCAGGCGCCCGGCGTGGCGCAGGAACTCGGCCGCCTGCGACGGCTCGAAATTGCCGATGGTCGAGCCCGGGAAGAAGCCCACGTGCGGGCGCGACCGCACCGACTGCGGCAGCTCGAACGGCTTGGTGAAGTCGGCTGCCACCGGCAAGACGCGCACATGCGGCAGGTCGCGCCTGAGCTGCGCCGCCTCGCTGTTGAGGAAGCCGGCCGAGATGTCGACCGGGACGTAGGCCGCGACCGGGGCAGCGCGCAGCACGATGCGCGCCTTGACGGTCGAGCCGCTGCCGAACTCGATCAGCGCCGCGCCCGGCGGGATGAAGCGGGCGATCTCGGCGGCACGATGCTCGAGTATCCCGAGCTCGGTGCGGGTCGGATAGTATTCGGGCAGCGCCGTGATCTGCTCGAACAGCTCCGACCCGCGGTCGTCATAGAAATACTTGGCCCACAGCCACTTCGGCCTGGCTCTCAGCCCGGCGATCACGTCACGCCCGAACTCGGTATCCTGCGGCCGCACACGCGCGTCGGTTCGGGCGAGCATACTCATGGACAATATCTCCGTGATCTCGGTGCGTCAGGCCGGGAATTCGGCGAGGCGCAGGCCGGTAAACTGCCAGCGCGCCGACGGATAGAAGAAATTGCGGTAGCTCACGCGCGCATGCCCGTGCGGCGTCGCGCACGAGCTGCCGCGCAGCACCATCTGGTTGACCATGAATTTGCCGTTGTACTCGCCGAGCGCGCCTTCGACCGGCCGGTAGCCCGGATAGGGCGCGTAGGCGCTGCGCGTCCACTGCCACACGGTGCCGAACGCCGCATCGAGCTCGTTGCCACGCGCGGCAACCTCCCACTCGGCTTCGCTCGGCAGATGCCTGCCGGCCCAGCGCGCGAACGCATCCGCCTCGTAGTAGCTCACGTGGGTCACCGGCAGCGCCGGATCGACCGGCACGCGGCCCGCGAGCGTCATGACCTGCCAGCGGCCGTCGACCTCACGCCAATGGCCGGGCGCGCGCCAGCCTTCGGCCGCGACCGTCGCCCAGCCGTCCGAAAGCCACAGCTCTGGCCGCGCATAGCCGCGGTCGGCGATGAATTCGAGCCACTCGCCATTGGTGACGAGCCCGCGCGCGATGCCGACCGGACCGACCAGCGCGCGGTGCGCCGGCGCCTCGTTGTCGAAGCAGAAGCCCGCCTCCTGGTGGCCCACCGTGCGGATGCCCTCGGCGATATTGGCAAAGCCGCGCGTCTCCTCCGCGCCGGTCGGCGGCAAGCGCCAGGTTGCATCATAGACCGGGCTGTCCGGATTTTCGGCAAACGCATGCAGGATGTCGGTGAGGATCAGTTCCTGATGCTGCTGCTCGTGATTGAGGCCGACCTCCACCACCTCGAGCACGCGGGCGAGCTCGGACGCCGGCGCCTCGGCGATGAGCCGCTCGACCGCCGCATCGACACGGGCGCGATAGGCCGCGACCTCGGCGGCGCCGGGCCGCGTGATCAGGCCGCGCTTCGGCCGCGCATGGCGCGGGCCGGCCGCGACGTAATAGGAGTTGAACAGGAATGCGAAGCGCTCGTCGAAAGGGCGATAGCCGGCGAGATGCGGCAGCAGCAGGAATTGCTCGAAGAACCACGTCGTGTGCGCGCGATGCCACTTGGTTGGGCTCGCGTCCGGCATGGATTGGATGACCTGGTCCTCGGGCGAAAGCGGCGCGGCGCGACGTTCGGTCTCGGCGCGCACCGCGCGAAAGGCCGCACTCGATGCGTCGCGCAGGTCGTGCCCGTGCTCGCTCGCGAGCGGCGCGGCCGAAATAGAAGCGATCAGGGCCATTCGGCGCCCCCGCGAAAATGCATTTTCAGGCGACAGCTTGCCCCGAAAGCCGGGCCAATGATTCACCAGGAAAATGCCACTTAAGTATCGACCCGAAAGTCTGCAACCACACACAGATACTTGGGCCGACGGGCTGCAAGCCCAAACCAACTCGCCGCGCAGCCGGCCGGTTCCACGAATCTAGGGACGCGGTTCCCCTTCCGCAACCGGCTGGGCGCGCGTCGTGGCGAGCCAAAGCTCGCGCGCACCGACCGAGGCCAGGGCGACCCCGAACGGTATGATGAAATAGAGCAGCCGAAACAGCAGCAGGCCCGCCACCAGATCCTCGCGGTTGAACTGGGAGAGCCCCACCAGCATGGCGGCGTCGAACACGCCGAGCGAGCCGGGCGCGTGGCTCGCGAAGCCGAACAGCGTCGCGAACACGAAGATCACCGACAGCGCGACGAAATCGATCGGCGGCTGCGCCGGCATCAGGAACGAGATCGCCACCGAGCAGAAGAAGAGGTCGGTGATGCCGATCAGGATCTGCACCAGCGTGAGCGGGCCGTTGGGCAGCGTCACCTGCCAGCGATCCATGCCGACGATGCGCGGCTGGCGCCATACATAGACGACGTAGCTCAGGATCACGAGGAGCGCCGTGACGCCGGCCGTGCGGTTCGCCCACGCCGGCAGATGGTCGACCGCGCTCGCCGCCGACGGCACATAGGCGAGACCGAGACCGAGCACCGTGAGGTTGCCGAGCCAGAACGTGAGCCCGGTGACGAAGCAGACCTTGGCGATGTCGAGGAGGCGCAGGCCGTAGAACGAATAGATGCGGTAGCGGATCGCGCCGCTGGTGAACGCGGTGGCGCCGATGTTGTGGCCGATCGAGTAGCCCGTGAAGCTCGCCAGCGCCGCGATGCGGTAGGGCACGTGGCGGATGCCGATCGTGCGCAGCGCGAACCAGTCGTAGAAGGTGAGCGAGGCGTAGGAGGCGGCGATCGCCAGCGCCGCCGCGACGATCTCATGCGGCGGCTTCGCGGCCAGCGCGCGCATCACGTGATCGATGTCGAGATGGTGCAGCCGGCGCCACAGGATCGCGATCGACACGCCGATGATGCAGGCGCTGAGCACGAGGCCGACCCGGCTCCAGCGCGTGCGCCCGACGACGGCGATCGCAGCGTTCCAAACCTGGGCGAGCAATCGCAGTCCTCTGGGCCTTTTGTTTCAATGACTTGGATTCGAGGCGAGTCAGCCGCGACGGTTCCCACGCCGATACGACAGAATGACGACAGCCGCGCAAGTCATCCACCGGATGTCCACCACCGCGATGTCGCATCGTCACAAGATTGATATACGAATCAACTACATATCATAGCGAAGCGATGTCGAATGGATCCGGAATGGTGACGAAGGACGAGTCCGCGCGACGTTTCCGCGCCCTGTTCATTTCCGACGTGCACCTCGGGACCCGCGGTTGTCAGGCCGAGCGCCTGCTCGACTTCCTGCGCGAGCACGACGCCGACACCATCTACCTGGTCGGCGACATCGTCGACGGGTGGGCCCTGCGCGCGAACTGGTACTGGCCCTCCACCCACAACGACGTGGTGCAGAAGTTGTTGCGCAAGGCGCGCAAGGGCGCGCGCATGATCTACATACCGGGCAACCACGACGAATTCCTGCGCGACTTCTATGGCACGCATTTCGGCGGCGTCGAGGTGGTTGCGAACGCGCTGCATGTGGCGGCCGACGGCCGGCGCTATCACGTTACCCACGGCGACCAGTTCGACCTCGTGGTGCGCTACGCGCGCTGGCTCGCGCTGCTCGGCGACCATGCCTACCGCTTCGCGCTCGTGCTCAATACGAGCTTCAACGCGGTGCGGCGCCGGCTCGGCCTGCCCTACTGGTCGCTGTCGCAGTGGGCGAAGCTCAAGGTGAAGAACGCCGTCAACTATATCGGCGAGTTCGAGACCGCGCTCGCGAGCGAGGCCGACCGCCACCAGGCCGAGGGCGTCATCTGCGGCCACATCCATCACGCCGCGATGCGCGATTTCGGCGGCGTCCGCTACATCAATTGCGGCGACTGGGTGGAAAGCTGCAGCGCCGTGGCCGAGCACCCGGACGGCCGGTTCGAGATCATCTCCTTCGTCGACGATGCGCAGCATCCGCTGCGCAAGCCGGAGCTGGCGGAAGCGAAAGCCGCGTAATGTAATGCGTATCCTGCTGGCAACCGACGTGTGGCATCCGCAGACGAATGGCGTCGTGCGCACGCTGACGTCGCTGGCCGAGGCCTTGCAACGTCTGGGCGTCGAGGTCGCGTTCCTCACCCCCGAAGGCATGCGCATGGTCGCGCTGCCCAAGGCGCCGGACATCCGCATCGCGCTGCCGAGCCCGCGCAAGATCGCGGCGAAGATCAAGGCCTTCGCGCCCGACGCGATCCACATCGCGACCGAGGGCCCGATCGGGCTTGCGGCGCGCTGGTACTGCCGCCGGCGGCGCAAGCCGTTCACGACGAGCTTCCACATGCGCCTCGCCGATATCATGGCGGCGCGCTGGTCGGTCCCGCAGCGGATGACGTGGGGCTTCCTGCGCTGGTTCCACAACGGCGGCCGCGGCGTCATGACGTCGAGCGCCTCGCTCGCCGACGAGCTCACCGCGCGCGGCTTCCGCAACGTGCTGCGCTGGCCGCGCGGCGTCGATGCGAAGCTCTTCCGGCCGCGCGCCAATGCGAGCCTCGGGCTGCTGCGGCCGATCTTCCTCACGGTGGGGCGGCTCGCGGCGGAGAAGAACGTCGCGGCGTTCCTCGCGCTCGACCTGCCCGGCACCAAGGTCGTGGTCGGCGAGGGGCCGGCGCGCGACGACCTCGCGCGCCGCTATCCGAAGACGATCTTCCTCGGCGTCAAGGATGCCGGCGACCTCGCCCGCATCTACGCGGCCGCCGACGTGTTCGTGTTTCCTAGCCGCTGCGACACATTCGGGATGGTGCTGCTCGAGGCGCTGGCCTGCGGCACGCCGATCGCGGGCTTCCCGGTCGCCGCCACGCGCGACGCGGCCGGCAACGCACGGGTCGCGGTGCTCGACGAGAATTTGCGCGCGGCCTGCCTCAAGGCGCTCGAGCTCTCGCGCGATGCCTGCCGCGCCTTCGCCAAGACCATGACCTGGGACGAGAGCGCGCGCGCCTTCCTCGACAACATCCAGCGCGCCGGCGTCGTCACCTCGGCGACGCCCATCCTCGACGCCCTCAAGGCCGCCGCCGCGCGCACCGAGCGCAAGACGGCGGCGCCGGCGATCGGGTGAGGGCGGCGTCTGCTCCTTACATTGAATTCTACGGCGTCATTGCCCACGCGTAGCCGTTCGAAGAACGGCGTCGCTTCGCTCGCCTATGGCGGGCAACCCAGTACTCACGAAAGCCAGAGATGAGATGCCGACAGCGCCCGTCGGATATGCTGCGGAGTACTGGGTCGTCCGCTTGCGCGGACGATGACGGCGGCGGGTGAGGCGCCTAAATGGGCCCTCGCCGCCCTTGACCGTCAGCGACATTCATCTTGAGATGCCCGTTCCGGCGCGCCGGCGGCCCATTCCGGCGCCACAGAGGGGGGATGGCATGAGGCGTCTTGCGGCAGCGTGCGCAATCGTGGCGGTCGGCCTTGCAACCACGGCCTCGGCCGCCACCCTCGACGTGGTGAAGAAGCGCGGCATGCTCTGGTGCGGCGCCAACGGCCAGACGCCCGGGTTCGGTATACCGGACGCGCAGGGCACCTGGACGGGATTCGACGTCGACTACTGCCGCGCCATCGCGGCCGCGGTGCTCGACGATCCCAACAAGGTCAAGTTCGTCGCATTGAGCGCCAAGGACCGCTTCACGGCGCTGCAGACGGGCGACATCGACGTCCTCGTGCGCCAGGCCACCTGGACCTCGTCGCGCGAGGCCCAGTTCGGGCTCAACGCGACCGCCGTCAACTACTACGACGGCCAGGGCTTCGTGGTGCGCAAGAGCCTCAACCTCAAGTCGACGCTCGAGCTCGGCGGCGCGACCGTGTGCGTCGGACAGGGCACGACCACCGAGCTCAATCTCGCGGACTATTTCCGCGCCAACAAGATGGCGCTCAAGACCGTCACCTTCGCGACGATCAACGAGGCCGTCGGCGCCTATGACAGCGGGCGCTGCACCTCCTATACGACCGACTCCTCGGCGCTTTATGCCCAGCGGCTCAAGCTCTCCAAGCCCGAGGACCACGTCATCCTGCCGGAGATCATCTCCAAGGAGCCGCTCGCGCCGTTCGTGCGGCAAGGCGACTCGCAATGGTTCGACGTCGTGCGCTGGGTGCATTTCGCCCTGATCATCGCCGAGGAGCAGGGCGTCACCCGGGCGAACGTCGACGAGCAGGCGAAAACGACGATCAGCCCCGAGCTCAAGCGCATTCTCGGCCGCGAGGGCAACTTCGGGGAGCAGCTCGGCCTGACCAACGACTGGGTCGTCCGCATCGTCAGGAATGTCGGCAACTACGGCGAGGTCTTCGATCGCAATCTCGGCGCGGGCTCGCCGCTCAAGATCGAGCGCGGGCTCAACGCGCTGTGGACCAAAGGCGGCATCCAGTACGCGCCGCCGATCAGGTGATCGGGACGAGGCGGCCCTGTTTGGCGCTGAAACCAGTATCCGTTTGATTTTGACCCACAGCGTCATGGCCGGGCTTGTCCCGGCCACCCACGTCTTCCTTGCCGAGTCGCAAAGACGTGGATGCCCGGCCCAAGGCCGGGCATGACGTGGTGATTCAAATGCCGCGCAATCCACTCAGCTTTCGAGCACGTTTCGGATGACGAGCTTGGACAGGTGGATCACGAGCTTGCGGAGCTCGGCGTTCTCCTCGCGGAGCGCGCTCATTTCCAGCTCGTACTGCTGCGCGTCGCGTCGGTTGAGAAGCTCACGTACCGGATGATCACGATGGCGTGCAGACTGGACCTGCACCATGGCCCACTCTCCCCACTCGCGGCTAGCGCGACATAGACATAGACGCCTGGCTGCCTTCAGCAGCTAGCACGATTCGCGCGTGTGCCTGCGGTGCACTGATGCAGGTTCCGGGCGATTTCGCTCGCCCCATCATCGCACCGGAGAGTCGCTGCCGGCGCAGCGGGCCACGGGATCGAGTGCGCCTCTCCGGCCCTCAATCGAACACGATCACGCCGCGCGCCACCTCGCCCTTGATCAGCAGGCGAAAGCCCTCGTTGATCTCGTCGAAGCGGTAGGTGCGGCTGATCAGGTCGTCGAGATTGAGCCGCTTCTCCATGTCGAGGTCGGCGAGCATCGGGAAATCGATGTCGGGGCGCACCGAGCCGTAATAGGTGCCGCTGATCGTTTTCTCGAACCAGACCATGTTGGCGAGCCCGATCGGCGCCCGCGCCGCGGCCGCCGGGATGCCGACCAGCACCACGCGCCCGCCCGGCGCGACCGCGTCGAGTGCCTGCAGCGACGTCGTCTCGCCGCCGATCGCATCGAAGGCCGCATCGACGCCGAGCCCGTCGGTCAGCGCCTGCACCTGCTTGACCACGTCGCCGCCCTTGGCGTTGATCGTATGCGTTGCCCCGAACTGCTTCGCGTAGGTGAGCTTGTTGTCGAGGAGGTCGCAGGCGATGATCGTGCGCGCGCCGGCGAGCTTTGCGCCTTGCACGACGTTGAGCCCGACGCCGCCGCAGCCGATCACCAGGACACTCTCGCCCGGCGCGACCCGCGCGTGGCGGATCACCGCGCCGACGCCGGTCGCGACGCTGCAGCCGATGATCGCGGCATGCACGAACGGAAGATCCTTGCGGATGCGGACCACCTGCTCGGCCGGGCAGACGACGAACTCGGAGAAGGTACCGATGCGCGCCATCTGGTTGACGGGCTCGCCATTGAGCTTCACCCGCGTGGTGCCGTCATACATGACCCAGCGCGGCGTGTCGTTGTGGCCGACGCACAGGACGCTGCGGCCGGACGCGCAATAGCGGCAGTGCCCGCAATGCGGCCGGAACGAGAAGATCACGTGGTCGCCCGGCCTGACGTTGGTCACGCCCGGCCCGTTCTCCACCACGATGCCGGCGGCCTCGTGCCCGAGCACCATCGGCAGCGGCAGCGGCCAGTCGCCGTTCATGATGTGCCAGTCGCTCATGCAGACGCCGGCCGCCTTGACCTGCACGCGCACCTCGTGCGCCCGCGGCGGCTCCTGCTCGAGATCGAGGATTTCGAGGGGCTTGTTGACTTGCGTCAGGACTGCCGCGCGCATCGCGTCTTCTCCCGCGCTCCCATGCGGCGGCCGAGGACCGCCGGCGGAACGTGATCACTTCGTCTCGCCGCGCAAAGCCTACCCCGCGAGCACGGGACTGTCTGCCCCTCGGCGCATCGCGATGTCGCCTCGCGCAGGGCGCGGGAATTGCCGGCGCGACGCGCCGCGCGTGTCGGGCGGGTCAATGCCCCTTCGTGCCGGGACCCCACTGAGACATCGCCTGCTCCCAGGTCTTCTGCCATTGGGTCGCGAAATGCAGCCAAAATTGCAACGGATTGGCCGCCGCCTTCTGCATGTCCTCGGCGGAGGGCCAACTGCCGCTTCCGGCGAAACCGGGCATGGATTTCAGCTTGGACACCATCGCGGACGACGCGGCCGTCGGGTTCGGCGATTTGAGCTGCTCCTGCCAGGCATCCATCACCTGATCCATGGTCTTGATCTGCATTTCGGCGATGCTCTGCATCTGAGCGCGCGCGGCATCGACGACCTGCTTCGGCCATCCGATCGCGGAAGCCGCCGCCGCCATTTTGTCGACCACGCGCTTGCCGTTCTTCTCGTTGGTCTCGATCAGCTCGTTGCGCCAGGCCGACACCGCCTTGAGTGCGTCGTTCACCGCCTCCTGCACCTCGTTGCCGAGTGCGGGGATCGAGATCGAGTCGAAGTTTCGGGTCGCGGCCTTGAGGAAATGGGCGGGCATCGAGAGGACTCCTCTGGTTGGCCCTTGCGGGACGAAAATCCCCCCGGAACACGAATCCCACGGGCTGATTTGCTCCAGATCAAGGCTTCTATCCCGGCCTCAGTTCCCCCGGCCGATCGCAAGCCGGTGTTTCGGCCGCGCCCGCCGCGGCTTCGGCGCGGGGCTCGTGCCAGTGGCCGCGCGAAGGAATGCCGCGTCCGCGCTCCGTCGCGCGGCGCCTGCCGCGATCGTCGATTGATGCCCGAGAATGCGGGCGCGGACGATGAAACAATCGGTACGCGCCGGCCCCGTCAAGGCGGCGCAGTCCTGCGCCCGCGCGTCACCCGCCGAGATGATCACGATGACGACACCGGCGCGGGCGAGCGCCACGGCGAGCGATCGGTATCCGGTCACGGCCAAACTCCTCGCGCCTGTCAGAAGAGGCAGCAGCCTAGGCGGGCCGGGCGAGAGGTCAATGCGTGGCGATCTGCTGCGAGCGGCGCGCTATCATTTCGGCTGCGGGAGAAGACCTCACGTCGCGCCCCGCCCGGCATCGGCGCGTCCGGCGACTCCGCCCTCGATACTCGCGGACTCAGAGTGGATCCAATGGACACACTTATTCCGAGTAGCTATACATTGTTACCGCGCGTCGTCCAGACCATGCGTGCCGGCGGAGCGTTTTCATGGCCGACTCTGATGAGAAGACCAGCGGCAATCAGCGCCCCCGCGGCGCTCCATCGATCGCGCATCAAGGAACAAGCGGTGGCACCACGGCTGGCTCCGTTCCTGCGCCGGCCGGGGATGCGGAAACAAACAGCAGCACGGGTGCTTCAGTCCATTCTCCGAATGGGGAACCGCGAGCGGGCGGTACCACAGGTGCCCCCGTTTTACCCAGGGGTCCGCAACTGAGCGGCAGTACAGGCCCCACCGGCCCTTCTCCGAATGGGGACCCGCAAGCGAGCGGTTGCACAGGTGCCCCCGTTTCACCTGGGGGTCCGCTACTGACCGGCAGTACAGGCCCCACCGGCCCTTCTCCGAGTGGGAATCCGCAAGCGACCGGCAGTACGAGTGCCTCCCTTCAGCCCCCGACCGGGAATCCGCAAGCAGCATTAGGTGCGGGTGCCTCCGGCCCTCCCCACACTGGGGATACGAGCGCCAGCGCTGATACATCCCGCCCCCCGCCGGCGGGGCATCACATGTTAAAGGATCAGATTGTAGAATACCTGGCCCATCGCTCGGATTTTGGATGGAACGTTTTGACCGCGCTCATGCTGCTTGTCACGCTGCTTTATCTCATCACTCTCGGCATAGAATTTTTCAGGAAAGAGAAACTGGATGAGGCGTTGAGCCAGGTAACCCTGGCACGCGACGAATTGAAGAACGAGGCAAACGCCCGAGCCGTCAGGACGACACTTTATTCGAATGTCCTGCGGGATATATTACTTGCCGACTTTGACGTCGACTCGAGTATCCGAGCTTTCGAGGGTAAACAATATTTGGTCGCAGACAAGGCCGTTACTCGCGGGATAGCTCGGCTCGAAGCAACGCTCGGTACACTCTCGGGTCAGTCGCTGGAACAAAGGATGCATAATTTCTCCTACGATCCGTCGACTTGCGCCATGCAAGCCAACAACCTGGCCGCCAATAATAAGACACTCGTTCCCGACTCCTCTCTGATCCCGGCTGTCAACGACCGTCTCGCAATCGCTTACCGGGCCCGAATATTTCAGCATTACACACAGCAACCTCGGCCGAAGGGATGGGAACAATCCATACGGCGGGACGCCTACGCGGCCTCAACGCTCGACCCGCACGCACTCGGAATATTTCATTGGCTGGGCATCGCGGAAACGGCGGCCGGCGACGTCGAGCACGCCGAGACATGCTACGAGATGTCCATTCATCAGGCCGAGCCGCACGGTGTGGATGACCTCGTCTCGGTAGACTACATCAATTTGGCAGAGCTTAAATTTTTCAAGGGGAGATGCTGCTACGGTCAAGTTGAGCACTTTGCGAGGACGTTTCTGGACTCGGATCGCGACACCGAATCGAAGGTTGATATTGCACGCACGACGGTCGCAAATTTTTATCTTGCTGCAGCGAGATATCTTCAATCGTCCGATCCGGCCGATCCCAGATCGACGGCTCTGAAAACCTTTTGCAAAGATTTCAAAACAAAGAATGGCGATTTAATGAAGCGCTTCAGCTCAAAGGAGCTCGACGAATACATCAGCAGACCGCCTCGCCCCGAGGACATAAGCAAAGATCAATTGATCGAAATAAACATCGCCATAGATTGCGTCTTAAGTGATAAACGTGACAAAAATCTCTGACCGCATTGCGGCTTACCTCGCGATTGTCGCATTCTGCGCGCTTTCCGCGGCCCGTGACGTCATCTCGGAATTCTTCTTCAAGAGCGAGACTTACCAGGCCAGCCCTGTTTTCGTGCTCTTTGTTTACAGCGCGGTGACGCAACTCGTCGGCCTGGTCATTTTTGCCTTCAGCCCGGCGGCATCGAGACCAAAAATTGCCGAGTTGAAGGAGAACAAAAACGAGATAATTTACCTCAATCTTTTTACCGCCGCAGCCTTTGCCCTGTATTTCGCGGCCATACGTCTTCCGCTCGGAGCGGGCATGAACGCGTTCGTGGATTATGGTACTGGGCCAATATTTACGGCGCTTGTCGGGGTGCACATGCTGCACGAGCGCTTGGATCGACGCTTCGTCTATGTGTGTGTGGCATCTCTAGCGGGACTGCTTTTCCTGAACATCCCGCGATTCCAGGTAGAGCAAGCATCCGCGCAATGGTTATTGGGCATAGGATGCGCTCTGTTAAGCGCGGTCGCGGGCGCGTATTATACCATCTATTACAAAATCCTCCTCGAAAGGAAGCTTCCAAAATCCCTGATCATCACACTGAGACTGGTTTGCCTGACCGTGATCCTCGGCCTCGCACTGGCGATCAATCAATCATTATTTCGCACCGATCTGCTAATTCCTACGGTTATTTTGGGTCTCATTGGGTTTACCCTGCCGTTGTTCTTGATATTGACTATCGTTCAGCGCGTTACAATACGACAGTACTCGGTTTTGTTGTTTCTCGTACCGGCATTGACGCTGTTGTTCTCGATTGGTGCGGGATATGAGCGATTACGTATCTTTGACCTGTTGGGGGCCGGCGTCATTGTAATCGCCGTCATTTATCATGAAGCGAAGCCCGGCTCGAACCGCCAAGGGTAATGACGGTGGCATGGAGCAGGCGATCCGCCACTCTTCCGATGGCTAGGCCCGTCATGTAGTACGCCGTCCGGGATTGGCCCGCCACGCGGCAGCAGCGACAAAGCTCGCGAGGGCCCCATGGACCTCGTCGGCAACGTCGATCCCGCCTTCCGCCAGGCGCCGCCGCCGCTCGGCGAGCGAACGATCGAACGGCATCCGCGCCCCCGCCCCGCCCTCGACCGGCCGCGCCGCACGCACGGCCTCGCCGTATTGCGTCACCTGCGACCTGAATTCCTCCTCCGCCCCGAAGAGCGACGGGCTGACCGCGAGCACCAGGAAGCCGAAGCTCGCCAGCTCCGGCGGGATCGCCGGCGAGCCCGCGAGCGTGCCGAGAAGCTGCACCACGAGGCCGAGCCCCGAGCCCTTGGCGCCGCCCCAGGCCGCGAACGCGCCGGCGAGCGCGGCGGCCGGATCGCGCGTGGCGCGGCCTTGCGGATCGAAGGCGACGCCTTCGGGCAGCCTCTGCCCCAGTCGCCGATGCAGCGTCACGTCGGCGTGAATGATCGCGGACGTGCCGATGTCCCAGATGACCGGGTCCGCGGCGCTCGGAAAACCGAAGCAGATCGGGTTGGTGCCGAAGCGGCCCTCGCTCGCGCCGTGCGGCGCGACCCACGGCGAGGTGTTCGACGCGATCATCGCGACGAGGCCTTCGGCCGCCATCATCTCGGCATAGTAGGACAGCATCCCGGTGTACCAGGTCTCGTTGGCACCCACGATGGCGATGCCCGAGGCCTTGCTCTTGTCGATCGCGATCTGGGTCGCGCGATGGGCGACGAGGTAGCCGATCTGGTCGCCGCCGTCGATCTGCGCCGAGACCGGCGTCTCGCGCAGGATGCGCATCGGCGCGCGGCGGTCGCCGATGCGCGTAAGCCGCTCGCCGATGCTGACGATACGGGCGAGGCCGCCATAGGCGAGCCCGCGCAGCTCGCAATCGATGAGATGGTCCGCGATCAGCGACGCTTCGTCGGCATCATAGCCGAGTGCGGAGAGCGCCTGCCGCGCGAGCGATGAAGCGGCATCGATCGTCAGACGCATGGGCGTGACCTCGCCGAAGAAACCGCATCATGCTTCGGCGCGCTTCGCCTTCCGCTTGCGCCGCAGCAGGAGCTGAAACAGATAGCCGAGGCCGGACGGATCGTACTTGAGCATCAAGGGCGACATCAAGCGATCGATCGGCCCCTGCAGGCGCGGCGCGCGAAGAAATTCCACGTCGGCACATTCGAGCTCCACGCTTCTGCGCTCGTCCGGCGAATAGCACGACATCCAGATGAAGTGCTCCACGTCGTGCATGACCAGGTCGCGATACGCATGCGAATAGCGGAAGGCGCAGAACACCATGCCGGCGAGCGACGCGACGAAGCACCATGCGAGGTTCTCGCGATTGAAGATTCCATGCAGCGGGTGCGTGAAGCTCAGCGCGAGGAGCAGCAGAATGATGATCGCGTAGCCCTTGGCGTAATAGAACCACTCCAGTGCGAACTCCGCCCGGGCCATCAGCGGCCGGCGACGCAGGGCATACGAGCCCGGGCCTTGCGCGCCCAGGTAGGTGCTCACCACGCCGTACGCGTCGGAAAACGGGTAATGCACGCTCCCGAGCAGCCGGTAGAGCTGGCCGATGCGCCTGCTGTCGGCGTGCTTCTCGCCGTAGGCGTCGCAGTCGAACTCGAAATCGAGCGGGAAGATCCATCCGACGTAATAGATCATCCGGTCGATCAGGTAGATCGCGAGCCCGATGATGAACAGGAGCATGACCGAGAACACGCCGGACGCTTTGATCAGCGCCTGGTCGTGCTGCATGATGATGTCCTTGAGCTGATCGGACTGGCCGTTCAGGATCGCCGAGCCGACGTTCAGGATGTAGGCGACCAGGCCGGTCGCGCCGAGCCGCGTCGTCAGCGGCGCGAGGCCGCCGACGCCATGCGACGAGATCGACACGATGAGGCTCAGCAGCGCGACGCTGCACACCGGAATGACGACGATCGAGAAGAATTTGCTGATTCCCTCGTCGATGCGACCGAACATCCTGTCCCCTGCCCTTTCGCGCGCTGACTGCCTCTGTCAGCCGGGCACGCTATCACGAAGCCGGGGCAATGGACGCGGACAAGTTTGCGGATATTGTGCGCGGCCCCTCAGCGTCCCTTCGCCTTGCGCCAGGCCTCGAAGTCCGTCTTCGTCTTCGGGTCGGTCGGCGGATAGAGCCCCACGATCGAGCGGCCTTCGTGCACCTTCTCGGTGGCGAAATCCTCGAACGCGGTCATCTCGACCGCCTCGTCCGCGATCTCGTCGGCGAGATAGGCCGGGATGACGATGCAGCCGTCGGCGTCGCCGACGATGACGTCGCCCGGCCAGACCGGCGCATCGCCGCAGGCGATCGGCACATTGGTGTCGACCGCCTGATGCAGGGTCAGGTTGGTCGGCGCCGACGGGCGCTGGTGAAACGAGGGGATCGACAGGCGGGCGATCTCGGCCGCATCGCGAAAGCCGCCGTCGGTGACGATGCCGGCGACGCCGCGCTTCATCAGCCGCGTCACCAGGATGGAGCCCGCGGAGGCGGCGCGCGGGTCCTTGCGGCTATCGATGACGAACACCGCCCCGGGCGGGCAGTCCTCGATGCCCTTGCGCTGCGGATGGCCGCGGTCCTGGAAGACGCTGATCGGGTTGAGATCCTCGCGCGCCGGGATGTAGCGCAGCGTGAACGCCTCGCCCACCATCGTGGGCTTTCCCGGATCGAGCGGCTGCACGCCCTGGATCATCTGGATGCGAAAGCCGCGCTTGTAGAGCGCGGTCGCGATCGTGGCCGTGCTCACCGTCTTGAGCTTGTCGCGCGTTTTTGCCGAGAGGGGCATGGTGATGCCTCGTAGGTTGGCCTCTTCGATTCCAGTCGACGAAATCTAACGACCCGCCGCGTGAGAGGCACGAGCGTATTGGGGTAGTTGCGGCGTGCCGCCGCCAAAAAAACCGCGCCCGCCCGTGAACATTTCCGCACGCCCCAGGGACTGACGATGTTGGGATGGCTGCGTGCCCGCCCGTAAGCGGGGCGACTTCATACCGGTATTTTTGCGGGTGCGGCATCGGTAGCCCGGAACGATTGTCATCGCGGCGCTCACGTCCGGAGACAAACCCATGGCCAAAGTCATCTACAACGGAAACGGCAACACGGGCGGGTCGGTCCCCGTCGACAACACCAACTACGCGGCCAACAGCCCCTTTACGGTTGCGGGAGCCGGCAGCCTGAGCCAGGGAAGCAGCACTTTCTTCCACTGGAACACCAAGGCCGACGGGACCGGGACGATCTTCACCCCGGGCGGCAACACGTTTCCGAACCAGAGCACCAACCTGACACTTTTCGCCATCTGGTACGTGACGACGGGCCTCATCAATGGCGGCGTCACGACGCATTTCAACTTCTTCTACGATCCGAGCCTCGGCGGCGCGGGAGGCATCGAGCCTGCGCGCATCAATCAGGTGCTCGCGGCCGGAGCGGGCGGCAAGCCGGTCATCGAAAACGATTTCGATTGGCTTCAGGCGCAGTTCGCCGGCGTCGACATGACCAAGGCCCGACCCTTTCCGATCCCGATCGTGGTGACCGCCGTCGTCGAAAGCGGTTACAACGCATTCTGGGGCTGGCCGGTGGTGATGAACGCCGGAAAGAACGCCGCGACGCTTTTGCGCTCGATGTTCATCTCCGAAGTGTCCGAAGTCTTCATGCTGGCGCAGGACAAAGGTTGGGGCTACTCCAACGGCGCCGGCAACGAGGAGAGCTGCGGCGAAGCGCTCTCGCTGTTTCTGACCGTGCAGTTCCAGCTTTCACAAGGGCTGGGCTCGACCTGGCTGATGAACGGCACGCCGTCGAGGTGGCTCAACACGTCGCTTCCGGCCGGCAACCCGGCTTCGACGGAATTCGACGCGACCGGCAACTTCGGACCGGCTGGCACGCACTACGGGTCGCGACAGGACTATGTGGGCAGCGTCGAGCCGTGGGCCGGCAACGGTCCGGCGACCGGCTGCTGCATGGCCTTCCTCTATTATCTGTTCCACCAGCTCCAGTTCACCTCGATCCCGCAGATCATTGCGGCTGCGCCCGGCGTCGATTCCAGCAACAACGTGATCGGCGGCTCTTGCCTGAAGGGCGTTTACAAGACACTGACCGGCGACGACTCCGATCCGTTTCCCTATTTCGCGAGCCTGCTCGCCGCCGCCTATCCGCCCGATCAGGTCGCGAGCATTCCGGGGCCGAACGTCGACGATCCCTGGCCGCTCGGCGGCCTCAGCTTCGTCGGCGCCAAGAACGTCTGGGGCAAGGACGAGATCACCGACACCATCAACAAGGGCGGAACCTATCCGGACGGCTTCCTTCTCGCCCTCGACGGCTTCAGCCTCAACGTGCTGGGCGCGACGAAGCCGTCGATTCCCACCATCGCGTTCCAGGGCGTGACGACGGCGCTGTCGGCAACGCCGCCGAACATCTTCCATCAAAGCGCCAACCCCGCCGTTCCCCAGCAGATCCTGTTCGCCTACGACATCTTGTTCGCCAATCCGCTCGGCGCCTTCCCGTCGACGGGCGAGACGCCGGCGGCGGCCAATTCCAAGATCACGGTGCTCGGCAAGGCGCTTTCGGCGACGACGGAGTTCTTCTTCACGGCCGGCGCGGCGCCCTATTTCACCAATGTCGTGCCCGATCCCGCCAATCCGGCCGCCGTCAACGTGCCCTGGCTCAGCGAGGATCTGCGGGTGTTCACCGCGACGCCGGGCGCGTCGGTCGCCGCGCAGACCCCGGTGCCGGGCGGGCCGCAGTTCGTCGAGAACACGTCCGGCGGCGGCTTCGACACGTCAGGCGCCTATACATATATCCAGGCGCTGCTGATCCACCTCAATCAGCATTTCGCCAAGGAGGGATCGACGGATCCGTTCGACCCCGCGAGCGGCGTGATCCCGCAGCAGGCCGGCCAGCTCGACGCCGATTCGTCGGTGACGCCGTTCACGACCGTCAACGGCACCGCGTACAACAACTACAGCTTCGCCGTCGCCCGCGTGCGCCTGAAGGGGATCGCGGGGACGACGAGCGCCGCGAACGTCAAAGTGTTCTTCCGCTTGTGGGGAACCCAGACCGCCGACACCGGCTGGGATCCGGTCGCCACCTATCCGAGCCAGAAGGACAGCGGCGGCAACCCGATCTGGCCGAAGGCCCCAGCCGACGACCACACCATTCCGTTCTTCGCGACCAGCCAGCAGCCCAATTTCAGCGATCCCAACGATCCCGAATTCAAGACGGGCGGCATCACCAACACGGGCGCGAACAATCAGACCATCGCCATTGCGACCGGCGATACGCAATGGGCGTATTTCGGCTGCTATCTCGACGTCAACGATCCCGGCAACGTCGTCAACGGCACGCCGATCTGGCAGGCGTTTCCGGGAACGCATCACTGTCTCGTCGCCGAGATCGCCTTCGCGGGCACGCCGATCGAAGTCATCAACGGCGTGACGCCGACGCCGGAAGGCAGCGGGTTGCTCGCACAGCGCAACATGCAGGTGACCACCTCGGACAATCCCGGCCCCGCTTCCGCGCACCGGGTTCCGCAGACATTCGCGGTCAAGCCGAGCGCGCCGCCGCCGTCGACGGGAGCGCTCGCGGGGCGGCCCGACGAGCTGCTCATCTTCTGGGGCGACACGCCGGTGGGCTCGACGGCGCAGATCTACTGGCCGGGCGTCGCGGCGGACGAGGTGATCGCGCTCGCCGACTGGATGTACGGCGTGCATCCGCTGCGCGCCGCTGATCCGCATACGATCGAGGTCAAGACGGTGAAGGGCGTCACCTTCGTGCCGATCCCGGTGGGCACGGCGGCGGTCTATGCGGGACTCTTCAACATCGATCTGCCGCTGACGGTCAAGACGGGCCAGGAATTCAACATCGTGGTGCGGCGCGTGAACAAAAGGCTGCGCGGCGCCGCCCCGCCACCTCCGCCGCCGCCGCGGGTCGCGGCTTCCGGCAACGCCAGGGGCGGCGAGCCTCACGCGCCCGCGCCGGCGCCCGCTCCGGAGGCGGCCGCGCCGCGGGTGTGGGAGCGCTATATCGTCGGCTCTTTCCAGGTAAAGATTCCGGTCTCGACCGCTGCGGCCATGCGGCCCGCCGAGGAAACGACGCTCGCGATCCTGAAGGCGCGGCTCGACGGCTGGCCGAAGGCGAGCCCGTGGTATCCCGTGCTGTTGCGCTACGTCGAGCTCATTGCGGGGCGCGTGCAGGGAATCGGCGGCGATCCCGGCGCCATCCCGCCCTCGCTCGGCGGCCACAGGCCGGGGCGGCCGGTGTGCGAGCCGGGCGAGCGGCGCGAGGCGTTCACGGGCAAAGTGACGAGCCTTGTCTACGACCGCTTCGGCGACTTCTGCGGTTTCGTATTGGACACGGAGGATGGCGCCCGACGTTTCGCCGCGCGCGAGCCGGAAATCGAAAGCCTCGTGAACCGCGCGTGGGCGGAGCGCATTCTGACGAGCGTATTCGTCGAGAGGCACGCGCCGCACCACCCCGAGGAGATCGTGCTGCACAGCCCGCCACGGCCGCTCACGCATTGAGCCGGCTCGATCGGTAGCCGTGGCGTCGGACACCTTCATGGTGTACGCCGATCGATATGAAGGGAAATGGACGCGAGGCGATCGTCGTCGTCGGTGCAGGCGTTGTCGGGGCGTGCACGGCCTGGCACCTGCTCCGTCGCGGCGCTGATGTCACGCTGATCGATCGCGACGAGCCGGGCCGTGGCTGCTCGTACGGCAACGCAGGGGCCTTGAGCTCCGGAAGCGTTGCGCCGCTGGCGATGCCGGGGGTGATGCGCGACGCCTTGACCATGCTGCTCGACCCGGCGGCGCCTTTGCGCATCCCGCTGGCTTATCTGCCGAAGGCGGCGCCATGGCTGCGGCGGTTCGTGCGCGCGTCGGCGCCCCATGAGGTGGGGCGCATCGCCCAGGTGCTGTCAACCCTGCTGGCGCACTCGATCGAGAAACATGCCGAGATGCTGGGCGAGATCGGCGCGCCGGACATCGTGCGCCGCAGCGGCCAGCTCTACCTCTATCCCGATGAAAAATCGCTGCGCAAGGACGCGATGTCGTGGGCGCTGCGCAAGGAGCACGGCCTTCGCATCGACCGACTCGGACGAGCGGACATCCGCGCCCTCGAACCGGAGGTCGGGCCCGATTACCCCATCGGCCTGTTCACGCCGGATCAGGGCATGTCGGTCAATCCCTATCGGCAGCTCACCGCCATTGCGGCCGACTTTGCCCGGCGCGGCGGCCGCATCGTTCGCGATCGCGTCACCGCTATCGAGGTCGGCGCGGAGGATCGCGTGCAGGCCGTGCGCGGCGAAAGCGCCTCCTATCCGTGCGATCATGTGGTGATCTGCGCGGGCGCCTGGTCGGCGCAACTGCTCGCGAGCCTTGGCTATGCGCTGCCGCTCGAGAGCCAGCGCGGGTATCATGTCGTGATCGCCTCGCCCGGGATCGCGACGGCGCGGCCGGTGATCGCGGCCGACAGAAAAGTGTTCATGACGCCGATGGAGGACGGGCTACGGGTCGCCGGCACCGTCGAATTCGGCGGGCTGGCGCCGCCGCCGAACCGAAGGCGCGCAGCGTTTCTGCTGCGCGACGTGTCGCGGGTTTTTCCGCGCGCGCAAGTGCCGGCGCAATGGTCGCCCTGGATGGGGCACCGTCCATGCTTTCCCGATTCCCTGCCGGTCATGGGGCCGAGCGGCCATCGCGGCCTGTGGTTCAACTTCGGCCACGGGCATCTGGGGCTGACGATGTCGGCAGCCAGCGGCGATATTCTGGCGCGCGCGATCCACGGCGAGCCGTCGAACATCGACCTGGCGCCGCTGTCGTTCGCGCGATTCGGACGTCACTGAAATCGACAGTGGCTCACGACTCAGTAGATGTTCAATGGAACGTCTCACCGCGTGAAAGCATCTCAATGATCAGCCCAATTCGCTTAGTCTTTGTCTCAGGTCGCTTGGCCGTCTGTAACCGATAGGCGATCGCGTAGAGATTTGCCTTACTCAGCGAAGAGAAGAATGCTTTTGCCTTGGGGTTGCGGTCGAGTTCTTGAACGAAATCCGGGGACAACGTTGCGTTGGCAGGAGAGTCGTACGCGGCGGCCCACCGCCCGTCGGCCTTGGCAGCCCCCACTTCTTCGAGACCCGCGGCGGTCATCCGGCCGGTCTGAAGAAGCCGTTCAACATGCTCAGTGTTTTTCTTCGACCATTTGCTCTTTGATCGTCTCGGACTGAATTTCTGCAGCCAAGCTTTCTCATCGAGTGGCATTTTTTGCCCGTCGATCCATCCGAAGCAAAGCGCTTGGTCAAGCGCCTCGGCATACGTGATCGACGCGACACCCGATCCCTTCTTGTAGATGCGCAGCACGACGCCGTCAGCTCGTCTGTGCTCTTTCGCAAGCCACTCGCGAAATTCGTGCTCAGAGCGAAAGGCAGTGCCGTCGGTGCTTCTGCGATCAGTGCGGGCCACGTGGTGAAGCTCCTACGGGACACAAGTGCTCAGCAATGTTTGGTGGCGGCCGTGACCGCGATGCTTGCGCCTTCAATGCGTCCCGGCCATTCCGGCCTGCTGCACGATCTTGCCCCAGCGCTCGACCTCGGTGCTGATGAAGGCCTTAAGGTCCTTCGGTGACTGACTGACGATCGGCATCATGCCGATCGCGGCGAGCTGTTTCTCGACCTCCGGCATGGCCATGACGGTCTTCAGCTCGGCATGGAGCTTGTTCACGGTGTCGCTCGGGGTGCCGGCGGGCGCCAGGATCATCGACCAGTTCTGTTCGTCGAAGCCCGGCACCGTGTCGGCGACCGGCGGAACCTCCGGCAGCTCCGCCAGGCGCGCGGCCGAGCTGACCGCCAGCGGGCGCAAGGTTCCGTTCTTGAAAAACGGGATGGAGGGGGCGGCCGCCGCGAACATCAGCGACACGCGTCCGGCGACGATGTCGACCACCGCGGGCGCGGTGCCGTTGTAGGGAATATGGCGCAACTTGATGCCGGTCTTGGTCTCGAGCACTTCCATGAAGAGATGCTGCGACGTGGCGAGGCCGGGCGAGGCGTAGGTGATCTCGCCCGGGTTTTCCTTCGCCATCGCGAGCAGGTCGGGCAAGGTCTTGGCCGCGAGCGACGCCGACGCCACCAGCAGGAATGGATACTGCGCGACGAGCGCGACCGGCGCGAAATCCTTGTTCGGATCGAACGGCGCCTTCTTGTACAGCGTGGGCGCGACCGCGAGCACGCTGCTGCCGAGCACGAGCGTGTAGCCGTCGGGCGTGGACCGGGCGAGCGTCTGGATACCGATGACGGCGCCGGCACCCGGGCGGTTCTCGACCACGACCGAGCCTGCGAGGCGATCGGCCAGCTTTGCCGCGATGATGCGGGCCAGCACGTCGTTGCCGCCGCCCGCCGGAAACGGCGAGATCAATCGGATCGGCCGGCTTGGATAGTTCTGTGCCTGCACCTCGCATGGAAGGGTCACGAGGAGCGCTGCCACGCCCAACAACAATCGTCGGAATTTCATGTCTTTCTCTGCGGAATCGTGTGGGGACAGCCGTGCGCACCGTCACAAGCCGAGCGCATAGGATGGACGGCGCGGGTCGGCGCCGCCCTTGAGCACCCCGGTTTGCTGGTCGGCGACGACCGTGCAGACGGCGCCGGCGAGCCATGTCCACTCCGGCCACCATCCGATCGTGTGACCCAGGCCGCCGAGCGCCTCGCCGGTCGCGCGATCGATCCGGCTTTCCATGCGGAGCAGGCCCGGATGGTAGGCATGCGGCTCGAACGAAGACGGGTAGCTGTAGGACGCGACCCGCGGCGCTTCCACCGCCTCCTGCACCTCCATGCCGAACATGTGGATGTTGAGGAACACCTGCAGCATGGCCTGGGTCTGCACGTCGCCGCCGGGCGTGCCGAACGGCATCTTCATCTTGCCCGGCTCGATCGCGATCGCCGGGCTGGGCGTGAGCCGCGGCCGCTTGCCGGGAGCGACGCCGGACGGATGATCGGGATCGCCCCAACTCTGGCTGCCGCGCGGAGACGGAATGATGCCCAGCTCCGGAATCACCGGGGCATTGTAGGAGCCGTCGCTCGGTGTCGCGGCGAATACATTGCCGTGTCTGTCGACACAGCAGACATGCGAGGTATCGAGCTCGGGAGCCGAGAAGGCGCGCTCCGGCACCAGCGGCGCGGCGCCGGCGGCGCGCTTGCGCGGATTGCCGGCGGGCGGCATTTCGGGCCAAGCCTTGTCCTGACGGATCATCTCGCGCCGCTTCTTCGCATAGTCGCGCGACAGCATCGCGTCGATCGGCACGTCGATCACGCGCGGATCGCCGAACCAGGCCTCGCGGTCCGCGAACGCGAGCTTCACGGCCTCGGTGATCTGGTGAAGATAACCGGTCGAGTTGTGGCCGAGCTTGCGCAACTCGGCGGCATCCAGAAGGTTGATCGCCTGCAGCAGCGACGGCCCCTGGCACCAGGCGCCACAGGCGAACAATCGGATATCTCCGAACGAGGTCTCGGCCGGCTCGTCGAAGCCCGAGCGGTAGCTCGCCAGATCGTCGGCCGACAGCAGACCACCGTTCTCTTCTTGATGCTTGACGATGGCCCGCGCGATGTCGCCGCGATAGAAGGCGTCGCGCGCGGCCGCGAGTCCGGCGTCGCGTCCGCGACCGCACGCCGCCTTCTCCTCATCTGCCATGTGCTGCAGGGTGGCGGCGAGCGCCGACTGCACGAAGATTTCGCCGGGCTGTGGCGGACGTCCCTTCGGCAGATAGAGCGCGACGTTCGACGGAAACACCCGATACTCGGCTTCGTGCTCGGTGATGACCTCGCTCATCAGCGGGTAGACCGGAAACCCGTCGCGGGCGTAGCCGATCGCCGATTGCGCCACCTCGCCAAAACCCATGGTGCCGAAGCGCTCGAGCGCGGTGATCCAGGCATCGGGCGCCGCCGGCACCACGGTCCGCATGATGCCCTGCGGGATTCGGCCGCCGTGGTTGTCCTTGAAATAGTTTCGATCGATGGCCTTCGGCCAATGGCCCAGGCCGGGGATCGTGACCATGCGATCTTCGACGGCGGAATAGATGATGATCGGCGCGACGCCCGCCACGTTCACGAATTCAGGCTGCACGACACCCAGCGCGATGCCGGCCGCGACACCGGCGTCGATCGCGTTGCCGCCCGCCTCCAGAATCTTGAAACCGGCCTCCGCGGCGAGATACTGGGTCGCCGCGATCATGTGGTGCGTGCCCATGATGGTCGGGCGATGGGACTTCATGCTTGCTGCCGCGCGTCAAGGATTGGTGAGGTTGGACGGATGAAGGCTGAAGCTTGCCCGGGTTCGGGCTCGTGATCAACCTCGAGACCCGCTGCGAACGCTCGGTTGTTCTGCGTCTTGGACGCAACCGCTGTCGCCCAAAGATCGCGGCGCCGCGGCGCGCGACGCCGCGTCGGCGATCAAAGCAGCCATCGCTGCCGCTCGTCGACCCCCAGGATACCGCCGCACGCTCGACCCGCGGCCAACTCGCTTGACCGCGAAGTTTCGTGCGAAAAAAAATGCGGCGTGGAGCGCCCGCCTGCAGTCCCGGTTGTTGCTGTCATGAACGCTGATCACCCCGCTTCTGGGCACGATCAATTTCGCCGCGTGATCCAAGTACAACCGGAGGAGATCCGACATGAGAACCAGGACCATCGCGTCGACGTTGGTCGTCGCCGCATCGCTCGCTGCTTTCGGCGGCATCACTCTCGCCCAGCAGGACAGGTACACGCTGAAAGTGCCGGATGGACTATCGTTCTCCGACTTCAAAGGATACGACGCGTGGGAGGTCGTCGCCGTGAGCCAGACCGAAGGCAGCGTGAAGGCGATTCTGGGAAATCCAACGATGATCACGGCCTACAAGGAAGGCATTCCGGACAACGGCAAAGCCTTCCCTGAAGGTGTCAAGATCGCGAAAATTGAATGGATCAAGAAGAAGAATCCGGTATCGCCCTATTTCGTGGAGATACCGGACACGTTGAAAACGCTCTCGTTCATCGAGAAAGACTCCAACCGATTTCCAAATACACATGGATGGGCATACGCCCAGTTCGCCTACGATACGCAAACGAAGGCACTCAAGCCTTCCGTCACCGGCTCGGAGTGCGGATATGCGTGCCACGCGACCGTAGCGTCGAGAGATTACATCTTCACGGCATATCCGCCCAGGTAAGTGCCGCGCCGAATAGCCCGGACGCTCCATCCGGGCTACGTGCGCGCTCGCGCGTCCGCGATCGCCTGCCACACCCGGTACGGCGTGCAGGGCGTGTCGATGTGCCGGATGCCGAGCACCGAGAGCGCGTCGACGATGGCGTTGACGCCGGCCGACAGCGAGCCGACGGTGCCGGCCTCGCCGGCGCCCTTGACGCCGAGCGGATTGGTCGGCGTCGGCACCGGGTTGTCCTCGATCGCCACGGCGCAGAAATCGTCCGCCCGCGGCATGGCGTAATCCATGAACGAGCCCGCAATCACCTGCCCGGCCGCATCGTAGGCCTTGTCCTCCATCAGGACCTGTCCCATGCCCTGCGCGATGCCACCCATGATCTGGCCCTTGAGCAGCATCGGGTTGATCACGGTGCCGACGTCGTCCACCACCCAGTAGCCGACCAGCTTTGTGCCGCCGGTCTCGGGATCGATTTCGACCTCGCAGACGTGGCAGCCATTGGGATAGTTGCCGTTGGTGCGGGCGCGAAAGGTCGCGGTCTCGTAGAGACCGGGCTCCATGCCGGCCGGCAGCTTGTCGAGCTGGAACGCGACCCTGGCGACGTCGTGGATGGGCAGCGCGCGGTCCGTGCCCGCGATGGCGAAGACGCCGCCCTTGAACTCGACGTCGCCCTCGGCTGCCTCCAGGATGTGCGCCGCGAGCTTGCGGCCCTTGGCGATGATCTTGTCGCTGACCATCGCGATGGCGCTGCCGCTCATGGTGGTTGAGCGCGAGCCGCCCGTTCCCATGCCGAACGCGACCGCGTCGGTGTCGCCCTGGATGATCTTGACGCGCTGCGGATCGACGCCGAGGCGATCGGCCAGGATCTGCGTCTGGATGGTGGCATGGCCCTGGCCGTGCGAAATCGAGCCGGCCACCAGGGTGAGCCCGCCGAGCGGATCGAAGCGGATCTCCGCCGTCTCGTAGGTCGGATCGCCCGCCTGCTCGATGGTGTTGGAGATGCCGAGGCCGCGCAGCATGCCGTGGCGCGCCGCCTCCTTGCGGCGCCGCGGGAAGCCGGCCCAATCCGCGAGCTTCATGGCGCGGTCGAGGTTCTCCTCGAATCTTCCGCTGTCATACGTGAAGGTGAGCGGCGTCTTGTACGGCATCGCGTGCGGCGGGATGGTGTTGCGGCGGCGCAGCTCGGCCGGGTCGATGTCGAGCGCGTCGGCTGCGATGTCGATCAGCCGCTCGATCATGTACGAGGCTTCCGGCCGGCCGGCGCCGCGGTAGGGCGAGGTGCAATGCGTGTTGGTCAGCATGCCGGACACTGCCACGTGCACCGCCGGCGTCGTGTAGGTGCCGACCACCGTGCCGATATTGACCACCGGCGGCATGGCGCCGCGGAACGATACGAAAGCGCCGAGATTGCCGAAGCTGCGGATTCTCACGGCGAGGAATTTGCCCTCGCGGTCGAGCGCGAGCCCCGCATCGACGATGTTGTCGCGCGCGTCGTCGTCGCTGATGTGCGCCTCGACGCGCGTCTGCGTCCATTTCACCGGACGCCCGACGCGGCGCGCCGCCCACAGCATCAGGACGATCTCGGGATAGACCGAGCCGCGCAGACCGTAGGAGCCGCCGATGTCGCCGGTGATCAGCCGCAGCTCGGCCTCCGCAATGTTGAGCGTCGTGCGGGCGATGTCGTTGCGAAACAGCCAGGGCCGCTGGAAGCCACAATGCAGCGTGTAGCGGCCGGTGCCAGGGTCGAAGACCCCGGTGACGCCGCGCGGCTCGAGCGGATTGGCGGTCACCCGGTTGATGACCAGGCGCTGCTCGACGACGTGCGCGGCGGCCGCGAATGCCGCATCCACCTTGGCCTTGTCGCCGGCCTGGTAGAAATAGGCCTCGTTGTTCGGGCATTCGTCATAGAGCCGCGGCGCCTCCGGCGCGAAGGCCTCGCGCACCGACACGACGGCGGGCCGCGGCCGGTAATCGACGACGACGCGCTCGGCGGCGTCGCGTGCCTGGTCGAGCGTATCGGCGACCACCACGGCGACCGGATAGCCCACATGCATGACCCGGTCGCGCGCCAGCGCCGGCCGCGGCGGCACGAACATCGGGTTGCCATCGCGCCGCTTGTAGGGCGCCATCGAGGGCAGCGAGCCGAGGCTGTCGGCGCGATAGTCCTCGCCGGTGAGCACGGCATGGACGCCCGGCATCCCCAGCGCCGCCCGCGTGTCGATCCCGGTGATGTCCGCATGCGCATGCGGCGAGCGCACGATCGCGGCATGCAGTTGATCGACGAGCGCGAGGTCGTCGAAAAAGCGCCCCTGCCCGCGCAGCAGCCGCGGATCCTCGCGCCGCAACACCGATTGCCCGATGGCGAATTCGCCCATGGTGGTCCGCGCCCCTCGCCGCGTCGACGCAGCATCTTACGACGGGTTGATGCAAAACCCGACTCCTCATGCTGAGGAGCATTTCTTCGCGAAGCGAAGAAATGCGTCTCGAAGGATGGGCCGCAAGCGCAAGCAGCGCCTTCGAATTTCGCGGTCCATGGTCGAGACGCGCGGGCTGTGCCCGCGCTCCCCACCATGACGAGTCATTCCTGGTCGGTCCCTACTGGCTCGCCCCCGCCCGCGCGAGATCGTCGCGCACGATGCGGCCGCCCTTCATGACGAACTTCACGCGCTGCAGCTCGGTGATATCCGTCAGCGGATTGCCCGCGACCGCGACGATGTCGGCATACTTGCCGCGCTCGATCGAGCCGATGCGGTCCTGCCATCCCATCACGGTCGCGTTGACCATGGTTCCGGCCTGGATGGCGCGCGCGGGCGACATGCCGGCGCGCTTGACCAGCGCCTCGAACTCGATCGCCTGCGCGCTTCCGTGCGGATAG
>Ga0126371_10000113_pt1 | contig 58767 bp, 32 predicted proteins | sample PanSoiMetaPlot_4_FD_110145 | JGI IMG/M metagenome (GOLD analysis project Ga0126371, IMG submission 110145) | Tropical forest soil microbial communities from Panama - MetaG Plot_4 | ecosystem: Environmental > Terrestrial > Soil > Tropical forest > Bulk soil | place: Panama | collected 2016-02-17
TCGCGCGTGATCAGGTAATGGGTCAGTGCCCAGGACTCCGCATAAAAAATGGAAGTCTTGTTTTCCTCGTTGTAGTAGGGAGAGGAGGGATCAACCTCGAACAAAGTGCTAACCGGAATCGGTATCTTGTTGCGCAAGATCATCACGTTGGTCGTGCTGGGTGTTCCGACCAACACCCTTTGACTCTCGATTCGCGTATTTCCATAGAACTCCGCCAGCCCTTCCACCATCCACACGGGCAGATGCGGAATCATCTGGCGTGTCAGGTAGTGGACGTACTCGTGATAAATGGGTTCGTAGAGTTCGTTGGCAGATTGGTTCAAGCTAACGTCGAGGCGAAGGCCAATGTAGTTCTTATCGAGTCCGGTTAAGTAAATGCCCGATCGGTGTGCCGAGCCTTTCTTAGTCCAGGCATCAGGTAAGAGAGGCTTGAGGGTGCTCTCGTCCCGCGCAGCAAGAATGATGATCGGCTGCTCGTTCGACGAAACCGTTCCAAAATATTCCCGAAAGACAGCGCGGATGGTTTCGAATTGATCCGCTACCTGGCGTGCCTCGTGCTCGCTGGCATTACTCACGACCACAAAATGAGGAGTACGCAATTCGATCCAGGCTTGCGGACTTGCAATGCAGAGCGTTTGAGCAGCGAACAGACACACAAGGATTACAATGCTGGCGCGCCAAGCCCCTAAGGTCACCGTCGAGATTCTCCGATCCTGGTCAGGCGGAGTTTAGCATTGAAGGGTGGTTCAGTTCTCGAATGTATCATTTAGTTACATTACGTAACGACAGCTTATCAGGCCCTTGGCCGTAACCCGCCGATCGACAGTTTACGCACTTGTTAACATCCCGTCCTACGAACGTGTCTTGACAGTCGCCGAGTATGACGGGCGGATCGCGGACGGTCCACTCGATGCAAGGAGCAGATTAGGTTGGCTAGCCCGGCAGCAGTCGTTTACGCGACATCCCCATCGTCAGCTTGCCAAAGTATTGCGGGAAGGAGGGGACGATCATGGCTGGCGGCGAGTTGTCGAGGAAATGGAACGCAAAACGTGGGCAGAACGAAGCTGGTTTTTAGGCCGGCAAGCTGGCTGCTGAGAGGAACTATTGGTTACGGCTATTTTTCACCCAGGGCGCTGTGGTGGCTGTTACTCCTGGTCATCACGGGATGGTTTATCTACGGGCGTGGCTATACAGCGGGAAATATCGTCCCCACGGACAAGGATGTCTACAATCTTTTCGTTCCGAATCATGACTTGCCGGGGTTTTACGAGCCCTTTCATGCGTTGCCTTACTCGCTGGAGAACTCTTTCCCGATGGTAAAGTTTGGTGTGCAAGACAAGTGGACGCCCAAAACAGATGTACAAAACATAAGTGGTGGGCACATCGGCTGGCTAGCGAAGTTGTCCTCGACAATTGCCTCGTCAAATTTTCTAAGATGTTTCAGGTGGGTGCAGATTTGCATTGGATGGATTCTCACCACGCTGTTTGTCGGTGGCGTTACGGGCATAATTCGCACGGATTGAGATTTCGGTACGCGAGGCAGTCTCCCAAGCCTTGATTGCAGCCAGCTGAATTCGAGCCGACAGGACCTCCGACTCAAGTCATTAAGTTGAAATCGTATAGGGCGGATTGAATTCTGGCACGCCCGCGTGTTTTCCTGCGATCCAGCGCAAGACATACACTTGCTTGGGATCCGTCAGTCCATGGGTAATCGCATTCGGAATAACCTCGAGGATTGCGTGCGCAAGGGTATCCTGAAAATAGTCGATGTCTGGTTCAACCTCGACGCACGTGACACCGTCGATCGCCTTGGTGTCATTTTCGTGGAACGTAAGCTGAACATTAGCTTCCCCGAACTGAACTTGCTTGAAGCTGCTCGTTGCCCCCGGATGAAACAAGCCCGGAGACGCTTCGGGCGCAAATTCTCGTTGAGCCGCCGCTTGCCGAACCTGATCGACGAGGATCTTGTCGGCAAAAGCGAAGAATCGATCCTGCGCCAGCGAGTTGTCCCATTCAATTTCCTTGAAATAGTCGAGTGGCGTTTTTGAGGGAAGTTGGATGGCCTTCATTGCAGTCGCAAGGTTGAGTAGAGATGCAAGAGCAGGAGCCCTGTTCTCCATCAGGTCTTCGTAATGCGTTTGTGTGTCCGAGTCTGAGCTACCCACGGAGAGAAACGTCGCAATGTCCGGGTCATTCGTCTTCAGGTTGGACCAGCTCTGAAATTTGAAAGTACCGTCTTTTGGAAGCAACATAAGATCCACAAAGGCAACGGCCCGTGCAGAAATCGGAACGGGCGTAAACCCTGAGCCGACGAAGTCATCGCCGGACACAAGCACCCGACAGTTGTCCTGAAGGTTATCGTGAAAAGGAAGATGAAATACCGTAGTCGGGCCCGGGCGAAAGTCAGAAAAGAGTTGGTTCTGGAAGCCGTCGAAGATGCGGATCAGGAAGTTGCCCCCTTGGATTGGCTGGCGCGTGCCATCGTATAACGTAACAACCATCGTAGCCTGGTCCGGTTGTGCGACGTCATCTAAAACAATCGCGCTCTGCGTCTTTTTAGCTTTCTTCGGTGACATATTGATCTCCTCAAAATGGTGCGCTTTCGTCCGCCGTTTAGTGCCTCGGTTCACAACGTGGCAATGATTTGCTCCGCGATACGCTCTGATAGCGCGGATATGGTAAGAAACGGGTTTACGCCGATCGCGGTCCGCAATATCGAGCCGTCAGCAACATATAGGTCTGGGTATACTTCCGATCCCGCTCCCCGAAACAAACGCCCGAACTGATCGACGGCGCCATCCGATCCGTCCTCTCCAACCGGACAGCCACCGAGCGGATGGGCAGTAATGAGCGTTTTCCACGGCGACACTTTCCAGAGCGGATTCTCGACAAACTTGGAACCGAGTGCAGTCGCATGCTGCAGACATTCGTGGTTAATATCCGTGAAGATCGCTTCCGCGCCAGCTCCAGGCCATTTGATCTGGAGTTCGCCAAAGGCGTCCAGAGACATTGTGCCGCCGGAATTGTCCTTGGCCATGCACAGGTAGAGCATCGTACTGTTCAGAGCACCATTCGCACTGGCACCAAAAGCATCGTTATCGATACGCTGTTGTGCCTGAGCGGGGTTCTGAGGTCCCGCCGGAATACCTAGAAGAAGTTGAAAGGCGGAGGCGGCCGCATCGCGATAGGCTCTAGGGAAGGACAAATCTTCGATGACGAAGCGTTTATCTGGCGGTGCCTTCTCGTTATATCGAACGAGTCCGACAATGCTGGGGCCGGCGCGAACCACTTTCGCGATAGGGTCATCGTTCTTGTGGTTTCCCCATCCGACCGTGTCGGTGATCTGATTGGAGTTGTAAGCCAACGCGAAGAAATCCCCGTTGCCCCCAAACCGGGTGCCAACCCCAGCGCTCATGGCGAGACCGTGATTCCTTGACTGCAACAGGATTCGCGGAGAGCCCAAAGACCCTGCCGCCAGAATTACGATCTTGGCCGTGATCGTGACATCCTCAGAGGAGATAGGGTCATCGCGATGCGTGACGTGAACGACCCAGCCACCGCCGGCTGCGGGCTCGATGAACTCGACTTCGGCCTGAGTGAAAATTTGGGTACCACCGGTCTTCGCGAGCGGCAGATAGTTCATGTACAACGTGTTCTTTGCACCGACGTTACAGCCAGTGACACAGTCCCCGCAGTCAATGCATTTGTGTTTGACGATGCTTTTGCCGTCCGCCTGGTAGACCGGCACTCCCTCTTTCTGGAAATTGACCGCAAGAGGTAGCGTTTCGACCACTTGTCCTAGCTGGGAAGCCCTCTTCTCGAGGGCCTGGAATTTCTTGAGGCTGCTGCCGGTCGGGTGGGAAGACACATCCAACGTCTGTTCCGCACGCTTGTAATAATTCCAAAGGGAGCCCGGCTTGGTCTCACCAATTTGCGATGCCTGACGCAACCCGCTCGGCCAGGTTGCAAAAATGTCCGGCTCGGGGCGGATGGCGACGTTCGCATTTACAAGTGAAGTGCCCCCAAGTCCGCTACCCTTGATGACCGCGATGTCGGGGAATGCATCGAATTCATATAGACCCAGCCGATTCAGTAGAGGATTGTAGGAATTGGCGACGACACCGCCCAAACTATCCGGGAACTGGCCAACCGGCCATTCTTGCCCGCGCTCCAAAAGACAGATTGAAGGCTTTGGATTCAGTGCCGCGTTGGATAGCCGGGCGGCAGTAATCGATCCACCATACCCAGAGCCCACGACAACAATGTCATAAACGGCTCGTCGATCGCCCCAGTGATTCGCCAGGATCCCGTCCATTTCATCCTCCCGAAACAGCGGCTCACAATTGTGTCTTGCTGAACGCAGCATCGAATCTAAGACTGCCTCAGTCTCTTTTCTAAACCGCGCTGTACGCTCGCACAGTCCGGACCCGCTCTTCCCCCACGCCTGTGTGCTCAACAGGCGCCCACACCGGCAACCTACTTAACCTTCACAAGCTTTCCAATTAGCGGAATTCTCGACAGTTCTTCACTGAACTCAGACACCAAGTCGCCCAGCGCATAACCGGCACTGTTGGTACCGAATCTCTGAAACGTCGCAGACCAGGTCTTCTGCTCGACTGGCTGATATGCATTCGACAACGCGGCCGATACCAACGAAGCAGGCACCCCCGACCAATTGAAACTCCTCGACGATTGTTGGGGATCGACGAAAATCCCATGTCCAGCAGCATTCAGGATTCGAACTAGAACCTTCCTTCCGTGCGTGGGTTGATATCGATCAGGCTGGCCCGACGCTACGGGAAACACAAACTTGCGGAAGAACTTTCCACCCACTGAATCGGCCACCGAAACTCCGTAGTGATACCCGTATCCCTCAATTCCACTCCCGAATCCCGCGGGCTTGAAAATGAATTGAGAACCAGCAGCGGTGATTGCGGGCGTCACCACTGTACCCAGGGACACTGTACTCGAAAGAAACTCCCGAAAGTCCGCTTTTGCTCCCTGCTGCGCGCTTGCCATGTTCGTACAAATCATGGACGAGACGATGATCTGCACGACGGAGACAATACAGTAGTAAGTCAAGCACGAAATCGATGTTTTACTTTGAAACGACATTTTTGATTTTTCTCGGATTCCTCGGGTTACCGCAATCTCGCAGCACGTCTGTTTCGGTTCATGCGGATCGTTTTCTTCAAAGCCAGCCGCACTCGATCAAGAGTTTAGTTTTCTAATCGACCCGCGCTATTAGGCTGTTTGCGCAAGGCGTCAGCGACGGGATCGGCTGCCTTGATAGTGCGAGAACCGTCATCAGCGTTTCCAATCTTGAGTTAAATCAGGATTACCAGAAAGTGACCTGGAAGCAAGACCAAAATCAGAGATGCTCGTTCGTACCGACCTGTTGAGGGCTTTGTGGACCTTTGCGACGCAAGGCTGCCCCCTCGGGACTGACTTTTCGAGGGCTGCGCTCCACATGATTCTTCTGGCTTGGATAGCGAGCTGTTAATTGCGTCAGGTGGCACTGGCCTAGGTGGTGTATTTTTCGCCGACTGTTTGAAGCCGTTTCAGAAAAGAAACTGAAATCGCCTAGGGGTCCTTTCGACGTCGTCCCAGGTACAACTCATGTCCACAGTCCACGCACTTGTACTTATGACGATGACCGTAGCGCCGGCGCTCGGTCAGCCTTTTGTGCCGAGCGAGGCAGAAGTCTGAACAGAAACGGGTGCGCCCGTCCGGGATCGAGCCGCCACACGTCGCGCATTTCATTTCTTCATCCCTAACCACAACGGGGGCCGACCGACACCAGAAATATTTCTGCCATCATCGCATTCCGCCGGACCTAGGCCGTGTACTAACGCAAAGGTGTTCCGTATGCGGGACAACAAGCAATAAATACCCTAGAACCAACACGTGCTGCGATTCCAGTGCCCGACTCTGGTGGATTTAGAATTACGAATTCCGAAAAATCATCGCTCAAGTCCGTCGTTGTGCTGCTGTGTGGTGGTCTGCGAGATGCTTCTGCAGCTGGATTCGAGGTGGAACCTGAGGTTCTTCCTACTTACCACAGGCAAGATGAGCGACCTATTTGCAATATTAGTAATGGTCGGATGAGTTCTACCCTTAGTTCCAGAGCGCCTGAACCACCAAAAAAAAAAGCAAAAATTCGATTGACTAGGTGCCCAATTCGCTCTACATTTCGCCCGATTAGGTCTCCTCGCCCTTGGTGTAATTGGGTCCCTTCGCATACGGTCATTCCCCAACTTAGGTGTCAAAACTACTCAAGAATTGCCAGAACATAGCGGAGGTATCATGCCCGACGACGATGCCATCAAACGGCTTGAAGCTCGGTTGACACGGGTGGAAGCTGCCCTTGCTCAATCGGGTGGACGACCGCAACCGGTCGTTGATCCCGCGGCATTCGCTGGAGCTTTTCGCTGGCCGCCGAACCCGGTAGTGGATCCTACACCGTGGCCTCACCCGGTTGTCGATCCTGTTCCGTGGCCGCATCCAATTGTTGACCCTGTTCCGTGGCCGCGTCCGATTGTTGATCCGGCTACGTTTGCAACCATGGCAGCACAGTCGCGGGCCGCAGCGACGACATCATTCGGAAGAGTCGGTCCTATCGGGGACCCGCCTCCCATTGACGTCAGTCGATTCTCCATCGCACAGCTTGAAGCGACGCTACACTCGATCAATGCGGAAAAGGCTCGTCTTACGTCCCTTGAAGCACTGGTCACGAAGCAGTTGGACAAGTTGAAAGCTGAGCAGGGCTGAGCTGCTCTCGTGTTGATCCGCTGGTAGCATCGGGGAGGCAGTCGTGTCCATGCAGGTATTGTCATCGGTTCCAATGCAACTACCTCGTCTCGATCCAAAGGGATGCCCGCAGAATGTTCTTCTAATCGGGTTTCAGGACCAGGACAATTTGGGGCTACGCTATCTGATGTCAGCGGTCAATGCGTCCGGCCATCAGGCATCAATCATGACGTATCGCTCGGACGCCGACGTGATTCTTAACCGCATCCGCCAAGACAAACCCGACGTAGTGGGGTTCTCACTGATCTTCCAATACATGGCTCCCGACTTCGCCCGCGTCATCAAGGGGTTACGCGATGGAGGAGTCCTCTGCCATTTCACGATGGGAGGACACTACGCGAGTTTTGAGCCCACCGAGGTGCTGAGGCGAACTCCTGGTCTCGATTCGATTGTCCGGTTCGATGGCGAAATGACCCTGGTCAAACTCCTTAATTGTCTGAGTCGCGGCACTGACTGGAGGACTCTTTCCGGTATCGCATTCAGGATGAGCGAGGACAAGGTGTCCGTCGGGCCACTGGCCCAGGTGGTCGAAGATTTGGATGCCTTGCCTCGTCCAGATCGTAAGTCCATTAATTACGAAGCCCACCCAATGCCCACGGCTTCGATACTAGGAAGCCGTGGCTGTCCGTGGGACTGTTCCTTCTGCAGTATCCGGCCGTTCTATGAAGAACAGGGTGGTCCTCTCCGACGTATGCGCAAGCCGCAGGCAGTCGTCGATGAAATGATCGATCTTCATGTTAATCGCAAGGTCCCCATTTTCTTGTTCCAGGACGACGACTTCCTCGCAGGTGGTAAAAGCGCGAAGCTCTGGGCCATAGAGATTGCGGATCTCATTTTCGCCGCTGGGTTGTCTGGGAAGATCGCGTTCAAAATTAGTTGCCGGTCAGACGAGATTCAAGAAGACCTCATCGGGCGACTGATGGCAGGGGGACTAACCCACGTCTACATGGGGGTTGAATCAGGCGATGAAGAGGGGCTCATCAACATGAGCAAAAGGATGAAGCCAGAGGCACACGTGAGAGCAGGGCGAATACTTAAGAAACTCGGGCTTTCGTTCGACTTCGGGTTCATGATGGTTGAACCTTATTCAACATTTCGCAGCATCCGACAAAACGTGGACTTCTTAGAGGAGTTCATCGGCGACGGCTGGACGGTTGCGCCTTTCTGTCGCATGCTTCCTTATGCTGGCACACCCATAAAGCGCAGGCTCGAAGCAGAAAATCGACTCCTCGGCACACCCTTTGAGCCGGACTACAAATTCCTGGACCCCAAGCTCGATCTCTTTTACGACTGGATGGTCACCACTTTCTACGAGAGGAACTTCACAAATCACGGTCTTTGCCACATCCTTCGCGGGCTTCTCTTCGAATCTCGGTTACGATTGCCAACCCAGAATCGTGTCTCAGACGGACAGCGGGCGTACCTTCATCACTTGACCGCTGTGTGTAATCGCCTTGCCTGCTACACCCTTCGATGTGCCGTCGATCATATCGAGTCACGACCGTTATCTGCACTAGAGCGTGATCGGTCCTACTTAGAAGGATTAACCGCCCACGAAAAGCGTGAAGAGCTGCGTCTGACAAATGAGATCGCGCAGTACTACGAGTGGGTGCATCAAGATCACAGTCCGATACCGGGACCGGTAGGTGGCTTTGAGAAGTCGTGGACGTTTTACGAGGGCGACCGAGAGGCGGCAGGCATCGGCGCGGCCTGATCCTTGTAGCCCTCTCACTTCAGGTTGCTTGTAGAACCTCAATGGATGTTTGTCTCGTATCAATGCCGTTTGCTGAGGTCCAGAGGCCTTCCATAGGGCTTGGCCTGTTGAAGGCGGCCCTCACTCGTGCGGATATTGAAAGCGAAGTGGTCTATGGCAACTTTTGTTTTGCTGAGACCATCGGTCTCGTGGCCTACCAGGCCATGCAATCAGGACCAACAGATCATTTGCTTGGAGAATGGTGCTTTGCCCACCTTCTATTTCCCAGTTCACGCAAAGACGACGAAGATTATCTGAATCTGGTTCTCGCCGTTAGATGTCAGGGTTTCCCGGCCGAACTTGATCAACGCAAAGACCTCATGCAGTGGGTGCGAACGCAGGCTGTCGAACATGTCGATTGTCTCGCCCGACAAGTCGTCGCGCGTGGCCCGCGCATTGTTGGATGCAGTTCAGTATTCCAGCAGCACTGTGCTTCGCTCGCGCTGTTGAAGCGAATCCGTCAGCTCAGTCCTGACACAGTTCTGCTAATGGGGGGCGCAAATTGTGAAGGGGAAATGGGCCAAGAGACGCTGAAAAGCTTCCCATGGGTGGATTGTGTTGTTTCTGGCGAAGCAGATGAGATGTTTGCACCCCTCTGTCGCATCTTGATCGAACAGGGCCGCACGGTCGAGTCGTCAACTTTGCCTCACGGAGCCATGTCGCAAGACTGCGTACGCAATACGCTTCGGATCGTATCGGGAACAACGCCACAGGTGCCGCGTCTCGTGGTTCACAATTTGGATGCGTTGCCCGTGCCGGATTATAACGATTATTTCTCAGCGCTGAAAAGCTCGACTCTTTCTGAACTCGTCCAGCCCGAGCTTCTTGCCGAAAGCTCTCGCGGCTGCTGGTGGGGTGAGAAATCTCATTGTACGTTCTGCGGTCTGAATGGGAATGGGATGAAACATCGCTCAAAGTCTCCTGAGCGTGTCCTGTCAGAGATGTCGGAGCTTATCGAAGTTTATGGGAACCATCACATCCAGTTTGTCGACAACATTCTGGATATGTCGTACTTCAAGACGGTCCTGCCGAAGTTGGCCGCCTTGAGCGAGAAGTATTCTCTCTTTTACGAAACGAAGGCTAATCTTAAGCGCGAAGAGGTTCGCCTGTTGGCTGAAGCAGGCGTGCGCTGGATTCAGCCTGGAATCGAGAGTTTAGACGACAATGTGCTGCGGCTCATTGGTAAGGGGAGCTCCACCGTACTGAACGTGCAGCTTCTAAAGTGGTCATGTGAGTTTGGCATTCATGCCGCTTGGAACATGCTCTGCGGCATTCCTGGTGAAGTTGACAGTTGGTATGCGGAGATGGCTAACTGGTTACCCGCAATATTTCATTTGCAACCGCCATCAGGCTTGAACCGCGTCCGCTTTGACCGCTTCAGCCCCTATCACATGCGCCCCCACGAGTTCGGGCTTACCCTGGAGCCAAGCCGTGCTTACAGCTATGTCTATCCGCTACCTACTCAAGCACTGATGCGCCTTGCTTATTCATTTGAGGACACGGGCAATCGCGGACATGTTCATCGGGCTATGCACAAGGATCCGGGTCAGAGAAGGCTTCAGGACGTGCTGCAGGAATGGAATTTCCTATGGCAAACGTCACCGCCTCTTCTAAACGTTTACGATGAAGGCCAGCGATTGCGATTAGTCGATACTCGACCGGTGTCGGGGCAGCAAGCCTGGATCATGGGAGAACTTGAGACCAAGGTCTATCGTTTCTGTGACTCTGCACGGACGCCTGAAGCAGTCACGAAGGTGCTTTCAGGATCTCAAGACATGAACGCCGAGGTTGAGGATGTGCAGTCTGCGATTCAGAAACTTTGTGAGTCTAGAGTTCTTTTGCCAATTAACGGCAAATTGCTCAGTCTTGGCGTCGCCGCTTAGCGTGACCAAGATCTAACAAATCCTTACCTATTGACATGTCCACACATTAGCAGTACCGTTCGCATCTATCGGCGATCGGAAGGGTGAGACTCGTATCCGTTTCTCACATCCGAGGGGGCTTCTTCTCGCCGTCACCCTGGAAAATCCTGTTGTTATCAACGCGTAAGAAGCGCTTGTGGAGAGGTGTCTCCGGAACTACACGGAGCCGTGCGCCGGTAGTTTCCTGTTTCTGACCTCTAATAAAGGAGTTACTTGTATGGGTAAAGAATTCGAGATCGAACGGGTTGTGGATTCACTTGCCACCATCAGCAGCATTCTCTTCAACCGACTCCATTGCATGGAGTGCAACCAATGTGAACCCTGCGGTCCCGTCTTTATGGAAGCGCTGAAAGTGCTTCGTGGTGTGGGCACTCCAAATCCCGCAAGCATTAAAGGTGGCACGGGCGGCGCAAATCGGTAGCCTTCGCCTTCTACCGAACGTCCGTATCGTAGCGATCCGCGGCGGTGTTGTCGTCTTAGCTTCAAATGGCTGCTTCCGTATGACTGGGCGGCGAGGGGAGTCGTTTGTCTCCGAAGTGCTTCCTCTGCTATGCGGCACTGAAAATCCGGCCACGTCATCGCTAGATTGGATGGATGCATTCGGCAAGCAATTGTTGGACCTGGATTTGGTCACGGTTTCTGCTGAGGCAGCGCCGGCCTTTGACCATCACCATGACGAATTCCGCGTTGCCGTGATTCGACATACTTTGCAGATGGTACGGGTGACCGAGCACCTGTCAGCGCTTGGAATCAAGTGCGTCGGCTCGGCCGCGGACAATATGTTGATCATCGCTGATTTCTCTGGCCTTGACGCCGACCGTTCCCTACAGCTTGCGCGCGATGTGCACGACACTGGTTGCCGATCGATCACGTTCTGGAGACATGGAGTTGAAACCTTTTATGGTCCCTTGTGTGACCCGCGTCGCACTGCATGCTGGAACTGCTGTAGGTTACGATTTTCGGATTCGATATCTCGTGACACGAACACGACGGAAGGGGACGAATTAGCATCCGCCAAAGTCATTACCGACAATGTTGTGCTAGCCTTACGCTACCCCGACGTGGCCGCATTCGGGTGTGTTGTGGTAGACAGTGGCGGTGTTAGTTCAGTTCATACAGTGGTACCTGTTCCCTGGTGTGAGGTCTGCAACTTCGGGACGACACCGGTTGACTCGCGCATCGTTCCTTCCCTTTACTCGGAACATGTCCCTCAAGATTTGCGTATGCTCGCCGATACACGAGGCGGTGTCGTGCGTCGAGTGCTTCTTTTCGATAGCGACGGAACGGAGGCACCCACCATTCCAGTTTGTGCCTCTGCAGTCATTGCACCCCACCCACATCTGAACGAGCGACGGGACTCTTTTAGTGGCGAAGGAAAAGGAGCAACCAGAGTCGATGCGGTGCGAAGCGCTATCGGCGAAGGTACTGAGCGATATGCCGCTTCGATATGGGATCCGTCAACGCTAACGCGTGCGTCTTTCAGCGAACTCGATGGCACAGCGTTCGACCCTCGTTGGCTTGTCTTATATGACGACGAACAGTATGAGCGCCCGGATTTTCCTTGCCGGCGGTTTGATGGGGAAGTTCCTATTTCTTGGAAGGTCGGTCATTGGCTTGACACGTACCAAGAGGTCCAACTTCCAGCACTCGCTACGTACATGAACTTTCCAGCCACTCCTGCGGAGCGATTTGGTCAAACGACGAGCAATGGTTTGGCAGCAGGCACAACTTTCGAAGACGCAGCATTACGGGCTGTCTATGAACTGATCGAGCGTGACGCGTTCATGCTCTCTTGGCTTGCACAACGTTCAGCGTTGCGAGTTGGTATAGACGGCAGCGATGCACTAGTCCTCCAGGCCCTTCGAGAGGTCGAACGCCTCGGGGCACGAACAGAAATCTACTTGATGGATGTCGGTACAAAACATCCTACGATGATGTGCCTCGGCTTGGGCGATGGACATGCGTGGCCAGGCGTAACCATTGGTTTGGGTACTCACGCCAACGTCGATATCGCGTTGCGAAGAGCGGTGTTCGAACACGGGCACTATGGATCGTTCATGCGCCGGCTGATGCGAAATGGTGAACACAAGGAAATTAACCATAGTAAGGAGGTGGTTACGAATCTGGATCACGGGCTTTATTACTTAGATCCAAAACGCTCGACCGGACTTGACATGCTTAGGTCCGACGCCGACGATGTGGTTCCCATCACGGAGCTTCGTCCTCGATATTGTGAAGATGCAACGCTTTCAGCATGCGTTAAGCGCCTCCAGGAGGCTGGCATTCGCGCTGCCGCCGTTGACGTTACCCCTCCAGATATCAAGTTGGCGGGCGTCAGGGTCGTCCGCGCATTCGGCATATACATGCAACCAATATTTTTTGGTGTGGGGAATCGGCGGTTGAAGAATCCCAGGCTCGACCGCTTGTTGTTGACGGCGGCGGAAACGCGGCCACACCCTCTCGCGTAGTGCTTTTGTCTGGGGGTGTTGTTGGATTTTTGTAACGATCAACAATCGCTAGACACTTACTAGATCAGAGGTGTACGCAACGAAATATGGCTGAATCCGACTACACAACAGCGACCAAAAAATGCGACATCGTCATGAAAGGAGGCATTACCTCAGGTATCGTCTACCCACGTGCGGTGACACAGTTGGCTAGAATATATCGGTTCCAGTCTATCGGGGGGACATCTGCCGGTGCCATAGCAGCGGCGGTGACGGCTGCCGCTGAATACAGCCGAAGCAGAGGGAAAATTGTCTTTGACAAGCTCAATGATATTCCTCAATGGCTCGGCCAGTCATCATCCGGAAACAACTCCAACCTCTTGAACCTATTTCATCCGCAACCTGAAGCGAAAGGGCTATTTCGAATCGCACTCGCACTTCTCCTTAAGCCGTGGTGGCGACAACTGTTCAAGCTGATTCAGACAGTATGGCTCGACGTGGTCATCGGTGCAGTGCCCGGTATTCTGGTCGCGATGCTAGCGGTGAAATACCCCAAGGTGGGCATCGCTCTCGGCGTGCTAGTAGCAATCGCCGGGGCGATTTTCTGTAGCCTAACAGGCATCCTCATCAGGGTGCTTCGCCTTCGCAGGCGACGCTTTGGACTCTGCACTGGTTTTGAACAGCCACGAGAGGGAGAACCTCCGGCCCTCACGAACTGGTTGAATGACTTGATCAACTCCTTAGCACAACATGAACGCGACAAACCCCTCACGTTTGGGGATCTCCGTCGCCACGGAGTGACATTAAAAGTGATCACTACGTGTCTGACATTCGGACGACCGTACACACTGCCGTTTGAGTCAAACGAGTTTTACTTCTCCCCGAACGAGATGCGGCTCTTTTTTCCACGAGAAGTAGTTGCTTGGATGGAACAACATAGATCAGTCTCATCAACTCATGGTGAAGTTGTGGATACGTCGGGCCTTAAGCGTCTGCCACCGGCAGAAGATCTGCCGGTCATCGTCGCTGTTCGGATGAGTCTCAGCTTTCCCGTTCTGTTCTGCCCTGTTCCGCTATACGCGGTGGATTGGACGCGTCGCCGCAGGTCGGCGAACGAACCCAGGCCTTTGAAACGAGTGCCCGGAGACGCCCTAGACCCGGATGAACAACGCCGCCCAGAGCAGGTGTGGTTTTCAGACGGCGGGATCTGCAGCAATTTTCCGTTGCACCTTTTCGATTCTCCGATTCCCCGATGGCCCACATTCGCAATCGATCTCGCTGATCTACGTCCCGATCGTCAAGGGGAGTCCGGTCGCGTTTGGATGCCGAGTACAAATCGAGGAGGCATTGCTTTTCGTTGGACTAGACTGGATTGTCATAACACGTGGTCCACCGTGGATTTCCTATTCTCAATCGTTGACGCAGCAAGGAATTGGGTAGACAGTCTTCAAGCGATGGTGCCAGGGTACAGAGATCGAATAGCCCATGTGTTCCTTGACAGTACTCAAGGTGGCCTCAATCTCAATATGTCTTCCACAGCAGTGAATGAGATCGCGAATTATGGAGCAGAAGCCGGAGGCAAACTTGTTGATCGATTTGCGAAGGGAGTCGATGGTGGGAAGCCTACGAATATGAATTGGGAAAACCATCGTTGGCTTCGGCTTCGTTCTACCATGGCGACATTGGCCGTATTCCTGTCGCATTTCCGTCAGGCATACGAGCAACCCGAGGGAAGCGACCCTAGTTATCTCGCTTTGATCAATGGCGCGAAGAATGCGCCCGGCTACCCTTTGACGAGTGACCAAGTCGAGTGCGCTGCAACGGTCGTCGGTGACCTTGATCGACTGAGCAAGCAAATTGAAGAGTGCCGATTTGAAGTAAATTCACCTCGTCCAGAGCCAGCTCTGAGAGTAAGGCCACAATTTTAGAGAACCTATCAGGAACAAGAGGCGAATCCTTTCTCCTCGCATTAAACCAGGAGCTGTCTGCTACCAAAATCGCGCAACATTCCGTTCCGACCGCTACTTAGATGTGAGCTGTTACTTCTTACAGTTCAACTAAATTGATATGAGCATTGACTCTAGTTTGTGGTGGCAAGCGAGATTGACTCGTACGTGGAAGCAAATCCGCTGTCCAAATGGTACCCCACGTCTATGAAACGTTAGATAGCTGATTTTCACTATGCCGTCGAGGCGGAGTGCGAGAGCAAGCCTGTTCTCAGTTTGCCCATGAAAAAAGAAGCAACAATTGGAGCGGCGACTTTGCTCGCCCTTGCGGCGGTGGTGGGCGTTTCTGTACAAACTAGTCCGAAGCAATCGGAGAATATCAGAGCGGAACGCACCGCTGAGTCTAAACGCTCAAGGCCATCCGTAGAGAACAGCAGAACTCAGAGCGAGCTACCTGGTTGCGCCAGTCTTCAGGAGGAGTTGGAGGACTTTCTTGCGATCGAGAATCTAAGTGCTCCGCGGACATGCTACGAATCAGGGAAAGTTCCGGAGGGGCAGCCTTCGCCGGACTTTTCTAGCAAACCTTTGGGGCTGAAGTTCATCATCGCACTGATGCCCGATCCGGTGCATACCCATCTATCCTCTCTTTTCGACCAGTTCGTGGTTGCAATTCAAGAAGGCGCGCAAGACGAGAGATATGACTACGACAGCTCCTGGCTTCCGTGGGATGACGACGAATCCTCCTACACTCATCTCGCCGACGAGAAGGCTTCAAAACGAGAGAAAAAGCTCAAGGAAAATCAACCCGGAATTATTCTCTTCCGAAGAATGCCGCGCTGTTCCGAAGAGATGACGCGGAATGGGAAAAGTTGTGAGGAAGAAGCGTCGACGCTTTACAACCAGGGACTGATCGTCTTCGTTGTAGGCGAGGAGGCCACTCAGGGAATTCACACTGCGCAGTTCAAGAACGCTCTCGAGTGGATTAGAGCCCTGCGACCGAAGAATACTCCCATTGGCAACCATCTCGCCATACTCGGTCCTACATTCTCAGGGTCGTTTCCATCTGTCGCGCATGTCCTTAGTGATACGGAGATATCGCAGAAACCAGGAACGGAGCAAGAAGACCAGCGGGTCGCGATATTCAGTGGAAGTGTGAGCAGTAGTTCTTCGGCCCAGTTCTTTCAGGACAGTTTCGCGAGTCAAATCGTATTTCACAGTTTCGTGGAGAATGACGATGAGATTCTTGATCGCTTTTGTGAGTATATGACGAGCGAGCAACCTGGATTCGATCTTGGCCGTGTTGCCATCATCTCCGAAGATGAAACTGCGTACGGGGGAGCCTTGCTCAATGAGTCGACCGACAGCCCAAACAAGGGCGACCGTCGAGCGTGTAGGAAAGAGGCACTGAAGCTTTTCTATCCACGGGATATCTCCGCGTTGCGAGCGGCCTATCAAGCCAAGTCGTTATTTGATGTTGGTTCCTCTCCTCAGTCAGGGGAAACTCAAAAACGAAATCTTCCCACTGACTTGGCCGATCCGTCCGGGAGGGTCCACGATTCGATTCGCACTTATGGAGGGGCACAGACACCACTGGCGCAAGAGGCGTCCATGATGGAAATCGTCGCGGCCTTGCGCGAGCTTCATGCACGATACATTCTCTTGCGGGGCAGTAACACGTTGGACAAATTGTTTCTAGCCAACTTTCTTCGCCGAAGCTACGCAGACGCGCGTATTGTGATTCTTAGTTCCGATCTAATGTTCATCCGGGAACGGGGCTCAACCGGCCTCGGTGGTGCCATGACCCTCAGCACCTATCCCCTTTTCCCCCTTGAGCGGGACTGGACAGAGCATCAATCGCTACCGGCCGCGGACCGAACGTTTAGCGCAGACACTGCCGAAGGCACATACGTCGCGTTTAGACTTCTGCTCAATGACCGCACACTTAATGGAGGAGACTGGCCCTCCGAGCGATGTCATGTATTCGACAAGGTTCCAAACAATTACAAGATTTTTCTTCCGCGTGTCTCATGCACCAGCGACGCCATCCCCGACTATTCTCCACCGTTTTGGACACTGGAAGATCAGTGCGGTGAGGCGAAGGACAACAATAAAGATGAAAACTGCTTGTACCCAGGGCCAGCGACGTGGCTATCGGTCATTGGCGTCAACAGGTTTTGGCCTATGGCGTCTCTGACCGAAAAGGCACCGCGAGCCTCTCTAACTGCACCTCCAATCGTACGTGCGGAAGACAGAAAGCACGAGCCTGGTGGACAGCCCGAAATCCCAGTGGGAATGAAGGTGTTCTTTTTATCTTTAGCAGGATTTGCGATGTTTCACGCGTGGTCTTGCCGGTCAGGGTCATACACGGCAAAGCCGATTTTCCGAACCCACTTCGCTAGCACAGGAGATCGTGATCATAGATACTTAGTACTTTTTGGAAGTTGCTGTGTCGCTCTTCTTGGCACCGTTGCGGGATGGGGCTCCGGAGTGTTTGCTTGCCCGGCAGACGGATTACCTTACCCGTGGTTCGCTTTCACTTTCGTCGTGCTTACTTGGCTAATGGCTTGGGTTGCTGTCTTTGTACATAATCGCAACTCTTCGAAATTGGCACGGGACATAAAACAAGAATCTCGAAGAATCACGAACGAAGATTTCTCGAGTTGGGACTATTGGGGGTCCGGCATCTTTGTTGCCGTCACATTTTGCGTGTCTGTTTGTCTTATTGTTCCTCTTCGGTGGTCGCTGTTCGTTGAAAATAGTGTACTAACCTATTGGCGTGCGATGCACCTCACCAGTGGTGTTTCTCCCATAGTGCCGATACTTGCAGTACTGGTCGGACTCTATCTGTCGTTTTGGTTCACGTTGCACGGTCTAGCCCTTTTTGGACCTGATCGTCCATGTCTGCCTACAAGACACCAATTGGCACTGAAGGATGAAACGGGCAAGAAGAAATATTTCTTGAGAATGTTTAGTCAGGATGCTGCAAGAAGAATCGAAAAAGCCGCAGTACCGTTGAACCGGAAGACTGTGGTAGTCAGTGTCAGTCTATTTTTACTCTTCGTCGTCATAGCTGCGGGCACCGCCGCAGGAGTCCCGGTGCGGAGTCTAGGGTCAGAAACTTATTCCATTATCTTTCTGCTGGGGCTGAATATCTGCTGCAGTTTGTCGATTGTAGAAACCTGCCGACTGTACCAGCTATGGGATGAGCTAAGACGACTTCTCGGATTTCTGGACCGTTTACCTTTACGGCGAACCCTGGCCTCGCTGCGCGGCTTTTCCTGGGGAAGTGTATGGAAGATGAGCGGCAATGTTCTGGAAGTACGCTACAAGGTAATCTCCCGACAGATGGAATGCATGAATCATATGATCGCGGCTTTGCAGGAACTTCCTAAGCAGACTCCTGGAGTCAAGAAGTCCTTGGATGCTCTTCTTGAAATGCGCAAGGTGGGCTTCAAGTTTGCAGATTGGTATTCGCACAACTACATGAATCCTTACGTGGGTGACTTGACGCAATTCGAGATCTTTCAGAGGAGTGTCGCGGCTGCAAGCGGAATCCTGTTCGCGCAGTTGCTCGTACCAGCATGGAGAAAGGAGAAAGAGTCTTTGCTAGTAGAGATTCAGAATAAAGAGAAAGAAAAGGATGAGAGTGTTTCAAGTCCTCCTCCACAAGCCCGGGATAGCCACGTACGGAATGCAGAGGAATTTGTGTGCCTAAACTACCTGGGGTTTATCCAAAATATTCTAGGTCGATTGAGAACTATGGCCATGACTATAATTGCGCTGTTCGTGGCTGCTGCCTGTTCGATGTCTACGTATCCGTTTGATCCGCGTCAGGCGCTGAGTGCAGTTTTGATCGCTTTGTTCATCATCGGCGGTGGCGTGGTTGTTAAGGTGTATGCAGACATGCACCGTGATGCCACCTTAAGTCACGTCACCAATACGAAACCTGGAGAGTTGGGAGCGGAATTCTGGCTAAAGATTGCTGGATTTGGTTTTGCTCCTCTCATTGGAGTTCTGACCCGAATATTTCCCGGGTTCACTGACTTTATCTTCTCTTGGCTTCAGCCTGGCGTAGCGTCCCTCAAATAGAGTTCGACGGTTTTGTGACAACAGACGGTTGATTTCTACGATCTTTACACAAGAGTTGACAATATGGCGGACTCCTCGGATGCCAAATCGCAAGGAAAGGTTGTGAACTCTGCCCAGAGAATGGGTGAAGGCGCCCTCGATAGTCTCATCCGTAAAGCTTTACAGATAGCTGAGTCCTCAGACGATGCAGACGAAATGCTCAAAGCATTTCGTCTCTATCAGGCAGTTGATCGACAAAAGCAAAAAGAAGCAGCGAAGACGCGCTCTCGTGGGGCAGTTCAGGCAGCCCGGATTATAGCTCCGTATACTGCGATCATCGCTCTTCTCGTTTCGGTCGGTACCCTTGCCTTTCAGTTCTGGCAAGTTCGAACGACCGAAGAGGATAAGGAAACAAACGCGGAGAGAACTCAGTGGCGAGAAGCCCTCAGGAATCTGTCGACAAAGGATGATTCCGCTGTGTTTTCCGGCGCGCTTGGGATGCAGACCTTTTTCGAATCACCACAATACGCAGCTCAATCTCGTTCGTCTGCAGTGGCTCTGTTGCCACTGTTGGGGGATGGAAGTGAATTCGATACTGTGTGGGAGGGGATGCTCGAACAAACGGATGAGCGCAATCAAATGGATCTGGTATCGGTTGGACGCAGCGTCGCTGCGGAGGAATACGAACTATTTCGCCAAATTACTAGAACTAAATTCCCACTTGATAGGGCCGGACAGAGGGATTTCATTGATTTCGTAGTTGATCCCGATCGTCCGGAGCGTGATTGGGTGAACCCGACCAATGCTAGCTCATCACCACCGCCGATGGACACTTCGTCAAAGTCCTCTGACTCAAGTACGGTCAGTCCGAATGAATTTGCTCGCGACCGTGAACACAATCCCATGAAACGGGCCAAAGCATCCAGCTGGAAAATAGACAGCATCAGCGCCGGATTCCGCTACGTGTGGCTTAACAGAGGTATAAGGTCAAAGAGCCTTGACCTGACCGGGGTGATCCTTGTCAATCACAGTCTGGATGGGGTTGATTTCTCGTTAGCAACCCCTACCGGCGTGCTAATTCATCATGCTAGCCTCGCAAATGCGCGGTTCGAAAACACTCGCGTGGGGGGAGCAAAATTCAGCCAAATAACTGCGTTTAGGGGAAGTAAGTGGGATGGAACTCATTGGTGGGATGCGGAATGCATGTCACGCAATCTGGCAGAGTACCTTCTGAGCCAGTACCCTCCAAAAGATCCAATGGCGATGACAAAAGCGATGAGCCTTGTTGACAGCTGTGAATAGCCAAGCAGAACGAACTGCCGACTCTGGTCGAGCGGAGTTTAGCATTGAAGTTCAGCGAAAGCCTAAAATTACTGATTAGTTATTCTACATAACGACACCTTATCGGACTGGTTCCAACCGCGCTCTATGCCATGTTTACATACTGGTAATGCTCAGCGTGTTCGAACCGACTGACGCACTCCTTGCTCCTTCCCGACACGTGCTGATTTCGTGATCGACCCGACTTCTGTATGCCAAGCCCTGCAAGCTGAAGTTGATTTAACGCCTTCCAAAACCGTCAAAACTACAAAACTGAGGAAAGCGCATTACGCGAATGTGTTTTTTCCTGCTGATAGTATCTAGCCCCTTTAGGTGGATGAGCTGCTAGCAACTTGGAAATGGTCAAACGATGATTACTGTGATGTGACAATCAAAAATGAGGTTTATGGTGCCGCTTAACATACCCGTAGCGATGTAGGCGTGCGTTCTAGCGCATTGCGAGAGGTCGTGTGGAGGAAAGTGCGAGAGAGGTGGCAAGCGGAAAAGATCTGGCCGTAGCTGTGGGCAACAAAACAAGAAAACTGGCGACCGTTATGGTGAACAAGAATGCTGTCCGTCCTCGATTAATTCCAATTCGCTGATCGATATGCATAGACTTCCGGTAATACCCCTAGTGCTGTCCCGGACGACGGAGAGAAAATGCAAAAGTGCCGTACACTGTAAGAATAGACCCCGATGGAACGATAAAAGTCTTCTTGCGCGACGTTGAGGCCACGGAGGAGATGGAAGATGAAGTGATATTGGATGTCGATCATGCTGGGCATTGGATTAGGGGAATTGAAATACTCGAAAGCGTTGGCTTTGACCTAGCATGAGAGGCTGACGGACCTGGAGAGGTCGGCCGTCAAGCGAGGAGACGAGTGGCCAGCCTGGGCGCGGAGCATCAAAGTGGGATTGGATAAGTGCCGCGAACCTATTGACGCAGCGAACCGAGTGTTCAGGCACTGTTGGGAAGACCTAACCGAGGCGCTTACCATTGCACTAATGTTGCATCCCGAGCCAGCACCCCGCGATGAAGCGCACAACCCCACCAAAAGGCAGGTATCTCGCGCCAAGAAACTATCCTCACCAAGAAGAAGGTAACTACGGACTACGATTGTGAGTGGCTGTTTCGCTGGAATGTCGATCACACTCAACCCCCTTTTTCTCCGCTGGACCAAGGGTCATTGAGTGTAATGGCTTGATTAGAACAATCAAGCGGTGTTACGAGAGCCGATTCTACTACTTGCTATTTCAAAATGGTCTGGTTTCTGTCGAAGCCTCAAGGTACTGAGGAGTCTTGTTGGTGATGGGTTCCTTAACCGCTTCGGTTGAATCAACAGAGAAGAGCTGAAAGTCACCATACGTGTGAACACGCTCATAGAAGCGTCGGCGTGATGCGACATAGACTGAACTGCTCTCTGGCAACCACAAGCGAATGTGTTTTGCCGGAAAGTCTATCGGAGCGTAAGTAATCACCCGGTGCTCCCGTTGAAGGTCGATCTTCGCAATCGGCGCTGCCAAATCTGTCTCTATTCGCAAAACGTTGTACCCGTCCGCCGAAATCCAGGCTCTGCCTTTAATTCTGGGGAGGTGGATCGTGCCCTTACGTCGGATTGCAGTGAAAGCCTTGTTCGGATCGTCTCCCTCCATAAAGTGCACTTGCCATACAGGTGACCCTCGCAGATCGGACAACCCCTCACATCGGAATTCGAAGTCTCCAATGTGACTCGGGTGGAATATCAACGCAAACACCGCTGAACCAGAATCAATAATCGAGGCTTGCCGAATTCCATTTACCCCAGCTCGATATTCCTGGATGGTCGGATAACCGGACGAAGTCCCTTCAATTTCGACCACATAATTCATGACTTCGGTTCCGGTAGTGTGCCGCTTTCCATTGCCGTCAATGTCAATTTGTTCGATTTGTTCACTCGCACTGAAGCGCCGCATGTTCTCGATGAGGTCCAGTGTGTGACTGCTCGCTTGCCTGAGGATCTGCGGCAGGGGGCAGGCACCGTTGTCCACCACCGGAGGCACGCTCGCGTCAACGTCCGACGGCCCCCACTCCTTCGCCGATGGCCGGACCGGTTCACTTACCCCACTTTCCGCTTCGGGACCGCCGGCTCTGGCCATCTGTCGTTCCAGGTCTGCCAGCCACTGCCCCACAAGCGTGGCATTGGTGGGACTATTGCAATATTTCAGGTATTCGCGCAGCTGCGCGGCTTCACTCGCGGAGTCGTGCTTGGCCTCATAAATTTGAGCCAACACGAAGTGCGCATGAGGCTCGCGGTGTTCCCGATCGATTTCCACCGCAAGCAAGCCGCTTTTTTCCGCTTCCCCAAGATTATGAAGATTCAGATTTCCGACTGCGTTGTACTCATAGGCCACGGCATTGGATGTCGGCTCCAGTTCGATTGCACGCGCACTGAACTTCAGCAGTTCGTCCCAATTGCGGGCCTGCGCCGCTATGTCGGCCAGGCAGAGATAGGCCGCAACGTAGCGCGGATCCGCGGCTGAAGCCCGGGAACAGGCGTCGCGGGCTTCGCCGGTACGCTGATCTTTTGCCAGTAGCTGGCCCAGCGTGACCCATGCCAATGCATATCTCGGATACTCTCTGAGAGCTATCCGGAAGTGCTTCTCCGCATCGTGGTTTTTCTTCTTTCTCAGGTACCCGCACCCCCGCTGGTATTCATCTCTCGCTCCCACCGCTTTCTGCAGCTGCCCAACGTCAATGGTTGGACTGCTCATGAACGCCAGCGGGGAAAGCAGACAGCTCATCTCTTGTGGAGCGGCCGGTTTCCCCCGCTCGCCAAGGTTGATCGAATTGCGCTGTTGGACCCTCTCGAGAGTGTCAACGATCCCGCGAGTCGGCATCGGAGGCGGCGTCGGCTGTGATGTTTGCGCAGAAGCAGGCGTGATTGAGAAGCCCAAGACAACAGAAACAATCAGGAAAGCTACCGACCCGGTCGCGCACGCCCGCTGCCATTGCGCTCTTGATGGTCGCATGGCAGGACCCCACTTGGCGGGCATAGTAGCACTGTTCGTTCGGAGCGACAAGGCAAAGCCAGGGCAAAGTGAGGAACTATCGCACAACAGCTCTTGTCGGGGTCTGACTCTGCAATACGCTACAGAACCCGGCCCTTAGAAAACACTTGTAAGTCTTCGACGGAATACTGGCCGGCCAGGGCGAGCCGTCAATTCAGTTTTGGAATTGGAAGAGAGGGCGTGCCGTCCTGAGCCAAGACAGACATGGCGATGAGAGAATGCCTCCAGACATGGTCCGGCTGGTACTCATCATCTGTGATTAGAGGAGACTCGCGCTCTGCTATCGTTGTTGGCGAAACGTCTCATTACAGTCATTGACCGTGCTTCCCGAAAATTGCCCGACGTGACCCTAGGGCATCCTCCTTTGTCTCCGATCTGTTTCACACGAACGAATGAATCCCATGCCTAGGACGTCGGTGTACAATTGCCGCCGTTTTCCGCGACTGGTGCCTCGACTGATCGTCTGTAATCGAAGCCCTGCCCGCGCTGCGTACCTGGGTCCGAATCAACGCTGAAAGGGGCAGTGACTCTGGTGCTCGTTCTCTTTTCCGTTCCCAGAGATCCTGACGTCGACACACGGAGGCAATCGAACATGAAGACTCTCAAGCTGGGCGTCACGTTGTGTTTGTCGATGCTGTTTTCTCTCCCAACTCTGGCGCAGATCGCATCCACCCGACTCGGCGACGGCACAGGTGAAGATTGGGAGCCCGCGATTATGCTGTTTGATGGCTCTTATGTGTACGCGCTTTGGCCCCACTTTGCGGCCACCCCTTACAAGGACACTTCGGGCGCAACCTGTATGCCGTTTTCAGCCAAACCGAAAACCGGAACCACCACCGCGTACATGTATTTCCAGATGTCGAACAACGGCACGTGGAGTACCGTGGTTATCCCTCGGTGTCCCGTAAATGGCAATGTCGTGGATGCCCAGCTGGCCATCGGCGCGAACGGCCGCCTTTACGCCAGCTACATGGATGGAAACCAGCAGTACACGCCCATCGTCGCGATCTACTCCGACGACCATGGCTCAACTTGGAGTCAGCCTGTCGACGTAACCAATGGAGGTAGGGGCGACAAGGACATGTTGCTCGTCGATAAGAGTAACAACGTCATCGTGGCTTACGAGAATGGCGGAAAGCAGTACGTAAGCGTGAGTACCAACGGTGGCGCCAGCTTCACGTCCAAACAGATTACGGTCGCGTCAGGTGGCGTGATCCTGGCTACCGGTGCCGCTCTTGACACGCGGGGTAACGCCTATTTCGCTTGGTCGGGCACGAACAGCACCGGCAAGGGCCCGACCACGTTTTACCTGCTGCATTCCAACGATCTATTTGCGACACACTCGGTGACCACCATCGATGAAGGACAAGGGGAGCCTATCGTGTCCGGTGCTGGATGGGACTATTGGGGAGGATCGGTGCAGATTGCCACTCAGCCGAGGACATCGCCTGCCAATGACCGCCTCATCGCAATCTACAACGCGGGTGCGGGTTCCAACGGCGCTCCGGAACGCATTTATACCAAGTACTCCGACACCCTGGGCGCGACCTGGAACATTCCTTTCAACTCTTCCTCCTGGCCCAATGGGTCGCAACTCTCGCTGGCACCAAGCGGCGTCTGGCACGGATTCCCGTCCATCGCCGGAAGCTCGACCGTCGTCAAAGCGATCTGGATGGATAACCGCGCTACTCCCGGCGGCAATTACACCTGTACCAGTTCCAGTGTCACGGGGGCTTGCGGGGTGTGGAACGTTTACGAGCGCAGCAGCGCTGATGGCGCAACAAACTGGAGCGCGGAGGTGACGATGACGCAGGCGACGCCGTTCCGCGATTATCAGACTGCCGCAGGATTCGATCACCCTTACGGCGACTATACCGAGACGGTCACCGATGGAGCTGGGAACTTCCACTCGATTTGGGCCGAGGGAGAGTCGTATCTTGGCAGCGGAGATGTCTATTACTCGAAGTACTGAGGAAGAACAGATGCCCGGGTTAGACCACCATCTTGCACTACGCAATCGATCTAGGCCGCTCCACCCTTGCGCTTCTTAGGCCAGCCCAACACACCACGTCCGGAGGCCAGCCCTTTTGGAAGTGGCAATTGAATGTGGGTGCAATAAGACTTCCCGAATGCTTCTGTAGTCGCCAAAACTGGCGATCGACGCCGCATATTGTCAATCAGTTACTTCTGAACCATAGGCTGTCACGGCAGAGGCCGCGAGTTCGAGTCCCGTCGCTCCCGCCAAATACTACTTCCAGATCGCCGACGATTCACGAACGGGCGCAACGCGACAGTGCGTTATCTGGCTTTGTTGAGCAGCACGTCCCGGTCGAGAACAATCCCGTCCAGAATCACAACTTGAATTTTGCGCGTATTCGAGATGTCCACTGTTGGGTCGGCTGCAAGAACTAACAAGTCCGCCCTTCTTCCTGCCTGTACCAAACCGAGTTCATGCCATCCAAACCGCTCTGAGTAGTTGTTGGTAGCGGCTGCCAAGGCCTCGCGGGGAGTAAGACCCAGACGAACCAGTAATTCCAGCTCTGTGTGCATCGAGATGCCGGGCATGGTTCCTAAAGCACTGGTACCACTTGCCGCTAGATAGAGGGGGTGAGTGGCCCGCAGGGTACGATTGATCGACCAGAAGTGTGCTTCGTTGGTAATTCTTCGCTCACGCTCTTGTTCGGACGGAAACTTTGCTTCCCCGGTGGCCGCATCGGGAGGGCGATGAAGGTCCTTCGGGTCGAGAATTGAAGCGGCTGATTCCTTCCAGAGGTTCCTGTGCTCTGGCAACAGAAGATAGCCGAGACTGAATGTCGGCATCAGAGCTGTATGTGCAGCACCGATTTCGTTTCCATAAGCGGTAATGCTGGGATCAGCGGAGTCAAGCTGCCGGAGATAGTCATATGCCGGTGCCAGAGCGGGACCGTCGGGGTCTTTGACGTTGACCAACGGCTGCTGCAGTCGAGCGGGAACCAAACCCAGTTCATAGCGCGTCATGTGCAGCAGAACGTCAACGCCATCCCGGAGGCCGTCGGCGTAAGGAGTGGAGATGAATTCACCGTAGGTGATAAGCCCAAGGCGATGGCTCTTTGAGATGATGACCTTTGTATGGGCCGAAGTAAGATTGTGCCCCAGCCAGATGACTCGCGTACCGCGCCGGGCAGTCTCCGCAACTTGCGCCGCGGCATCGTCTCCACTTAGCTCTGCAACATCGTTGCTCTCCTTCAGTTTGTCCTTCCACCGCGGAAGACGAATCAGCAAACTATGATCGTCGGTTAACCCTGCGCTGTCGAGCGGATAGATATGGGGACTGGGATGAGCGTTAAATTTCAACATACCCCGGCGATCGTCTTGACTACCGACGATCGTTGTCACTCCCATATACAAAGTAGCGTTCGCCTGTGCCTGACTGTTCAAGCCAGCAAACCCATCCACTAGCCCGGGCAGAATGTAACCGCCACTGCAATTTATGACCCTCGCACCCTTCGGAGCCCTCACCTTATTCGCCGGCCCCGCTGCTTCAATCTTGCCCGCTCGGAGAACAACAACAGCATCTGCTATATCGTGGGTACCGTGACCAAAGCTCGAGACATCGATCAAGGTGCCGCCCACGAGGACGGTTGCTGGCCGAGCCTTCCCACCCTGCGCGCAAACGGCCGATTCAGTGAAGCACAATACGAAGCTAAGGGCTAGAACCGCAGTTTTCACTCACACATGATAGCTGATCCTGCCGAATTGTCTCGGTCAGGTTAACGAGCAATTCGGAACCTAGCTGCCATGTCTGCCGACGTATCAAGATGCTTGAAAGAGAGTCTGGACATGGGTTGCGTACTAGCGAATACCGTCTTTCACGGTACAACAACACCATGCCATTTCCGTGCCGTCCGCACTGCTTTATATCGAAAACGGGGTAAAACGTGCCATCTGCTGCAGTTTAAGTTGTTGAAGTTACGTTCTCAGGCGGATTCGACTCGCACACGCTTCCGCCAGTTTGTTTTCATATATTCCCGGATGCGTAAAGTTCTATCGCACATGAGATGCAGCCTGGAAAAGGGGCTGACGTGACAGAAACATGATAGATTCGTCGAGCATTTCGCATCGATCAGCGCTCAGACCAGCGATGTACGCTGAGTAGGCCTTTCCGTTGTTCTCGACCGACGTGTTTCCATTCCATAAAGAGGAGATTTATGTGAGGAGCAAACTCGATCGCGCGCTTCGCAGGGTTGGAGTGCGGTTTCTCTGCGTCATGGTCGTTATCACGGGAGTCTTCTTCATGAAAGAGAACAATTCTTCGGCCCAAGCTGCAAAAGATCCGGATGGTTATCTCGCGTTGGTTAAGCTCTTTCAGCAATGGAGGGAATTCGAGCATCCGGTATTGAAGAATAACGTCCCTGACTACAGCGCGAGCGCGATGTCAGCCAAGGCCGCAGCCCTGCATCAATGGCGCACGCGGCTTGATGCGATCGATCCCAAATCATGGCCTATTGAGCAGCAGAACGACTACAAGCTGGTCAGGGCCGAAATGAACGGGCTCGATTTCAACCTCAGAGTGCTCCGTCCCTGGGCTCGTGATCCCGCTTTTTATGTGAACGTATTCTCATCCCGGAGCGATATTCCCTGGCGTGAAGGTCCTGTCCCTTACCCCGAAATTGAACTCTACAAATATCACTTTCCGCTGGACGCCGACGCACAGAAAGACTTGACCGCCGAGATCGGCATGATTCCCGCTTTTCTTTCTGAGGCGAAGGAGAATCTAGAGGCAAGCCATGCGCGCGATTTGTGGGTCTATGGCGAGGAGGAGTTTCGCAATCAGTCCCGCACTCTGGCTTCGCTCGAAGCTGGCACACTTACTGTCCGCACGTTAGCCGAACACCAACAAGCCGATTTGACCGGAACCAGCCCGGAGTTACGCGCTGCTGTGAACGATGCTCGCAAGGCGACCGATGTATTCGTCGCTTGGCTGGAGAAGTTGGCACCGACCAAGACCGGACCTTCCGGAGTGGGTAAGGAGAACTACACTTGGTATCAGAAGAATGTTCACTTCATTCCTTACGACTGGGACGAAGAGGTCGTTCTGCTGCGCCGGGAACTGGAGCGCGCGCAGGCAGCCTTGCGCCTCGAGGAACACCACAACCGCAATCTGCCACCCCTTGAGCCCGCCACCAACGCCGCTGCATTCGACAAGATGGCGCATGATCGACTGGATAAGTTCGTCGATTTTCTTATCCAACAAGAGATCATTCCGGATAAAGCGTACATACAGCCCGCGCTCGCCGAAGAACTCGGGAGTTTCGTTCCGGAGGACCAGCGGGTATTCTTCACCCGCGTCACGCACCGCGAGCCCATGCTGCTTCTTTCCCACGACTATCACTGGATTGATTTGGGACGGATGCGGGACGAACCGAATCCAAGTCCGATTCGCCGTCAGGCCCTGCTCTCCAACATCTGGGACAATCGTGCCGAAGGTTTCGCTACCGCTTTCGAAGAATTAATGATGCACGTGGGCTTGTACGACGACAATCCACGGGCTCGCGAGCTGGTCTGGATTATGCTCGCAAATCGGGCTGCCCGTGGCCTCGCTTCGCTCTATGTGCAGGCCAATCTATTTACTCTCGAGCAAGCAGGACGGTTTCATGCCGAATGGACGCCCCGTGGCTGGGCTAAGAGCGGGGATTCGCTCACTGCATTCGAGCAATTGCTTTACCTCCGGCAGCCAGGTTACGGTAGCTGCTACATCACTGGCAAGATGCTTGTCGACCGCCTGATCATGGAATATGGCCACCAGCAGGATCTCGCAGGCAAGCCGTTTGTGCTGCGCGATTTTCTGGACCGCTTTAACAACGAGGGCATGATTCCAGTTCTGTTGATGGAGTCAGAGATGGTCCCCACCAGCCGCGCGCGGCCCCTGGAGCCTCAACGTCCGTAGCAGCGCTCTCGGGAACTTATTTTGTTTTATTCGAGGTAATCCTTAGTTGAACGCAGGACATCACTGAACTGATGGCACGTTACGTAGTCTGGAGTGAATTCACGACCCCTACTGCGACATCTTTTCCGCGAGGAGAGAATCCACCATTGTCTTTGCTTCTCCTAACGTGCAACCGTAGAGTTCACGGGCGGCCTGCACCGCAGTGATAGTTTGGCCACGGGCGACGAGTTCGCGGAGTTTTTTTCGTTGGTCTCCAGCGCTGAGGGACTTCAGGTGCGTGAACTCCTTCTTCAGCGAGACTGGATCGGTAATAACCGTGTAGGGTTGCAGGGCTCTGAGAAACTTGTGTGCGCGAGGCACGACGTCCCAGCGTATACGAAGAAGCATGGGCGCAGTCAGGCTGACTGGATAATCTTGGTAAAGAGTAGAGCTGGTGCCATACCAGCGTTTTTCCGATGGGGCATGTTCGGCCCGCTCAGCCTGTAATGCGTCTCCAAGGGTGGCGATGTCGCCGGATAGATGAAGGTCCACATAACGCAAATATTGGGTTTGCGTTACGCGTGGATTAGCCGGATCAGACGTTTCGACACGCTCTTTGACGAAGTGGGCTGACGCGATCTCTGCAAAGGAAAGGAAAACGACCGAAGGATCATCGGTGGGCAAATGGTAGTTGAGATAAGAACGATATTGGACGTAAATTCCGGTCTCGTTCATTCGGACGAGCCAGTTGGATGGGTGGAATCGCGCCGTGACCATCCTGGATGTTAAGAGCACGAAGAGCAGGAGAAACGAGCCGAAGATGTAACCCGGCGGCCACTTTGCCGTGTATGCACGTAGGAGCAAAGCGCTGGTAGCGACGAATCCGGCAAGCCATATGATCAGTGCTCGCAGACGTGCATGGCGGAATATGCAATCGTTGCTGCGAATTTCGACGTCTTGAAGGCGGAGCAGGCGCATAACCGTTTCGATAAACAATCAGAGTTTACTTCGGAGGAGCAACTCCTGAAAGTTACTTACGACTACGCCTTTAAACGTGAACGCTGAAGGCACAACTGTGGTGCGGGATGTCATCGGCTCATTGGGCGCCGCTCATCGATGATCGAAAGTCGCGGCCCCGGTTTTCCACTCGAAGCCCTCCAGAGGCACGACGATGTCTCGATCCAGTGTCAGCATTTTGATGTGCAAGTATTTCTCTGTAGGTGGTGCCCAAGCCAGATTCTCATAGATTCGTAGACTGCCGTTGTGCGCACCGTCCTTGTTGTCGGATAAACGGAACGAGTCAAAGAGCCGGAATTGCGGCGTCGAGAGCATTTGCCGGAGTTCGATTTGCGAGTTGAAACGCAGCGGAATGTTGTCAGAGACGGCGACGAACCGAATTCCATCTTGGCGGAGCAGGTCTTGAATCTCTTCCCGGTTGTGCACGAGTTCGATGGATCCACCTCGTTGCTTGATGCGATATGCGTATAGAGCTTTGCGCAACACCATAAAACGATGGTTCGGGTCGTTTGCGCGGATAAAAAAGATAAAGTTTCCGGGCAGATCGGCGTCGTACAAAATTACTGCAGAAGGGCTTGCTTCGGTGACGCGCTTTGCCGCTTGAGCGTAACCCGTAACGTAGGGCCGTTCGAATGACCAAGCTGCGACAGTTTCCTGCCCAACCAAAACAATGGCACAACAGGCCGCTGCAATACGCATCCAAGGCTGACAGAACATTTTGGTAAGTAAGCCCGCTGTGAAGTAAGTGAACGGTGGCAGCCAATAGAGCACGTAGCGGGCTTCCTTGTGTCCGATGAACGTGAACGTCAGGTAGCAGGCCGCAATCCAGGAAAGCATTACCAGAGTTGTCGAATGTTTGTCCCAGCGTCGGCTCGTGAGCAGACCTAGCACCGAGAGGATCAGAAGTATCCACCCGGTTTGCACCGGCAAGTTTTTCCAGTAGAACGCCAGCTTTGCAAATCCGGAAACGTACTGCTCTGCGAGGTCCATCGCGACCGGCTTCCAGTGGATTAGGTATACAAGCGTATAAAATGGGCCTACGAATGCGATGCCGATCATAACCGCCACAGCAACGTGGTAGTTCCAGGCGCGGCGCCATTTTCTTAGAACCACGAGGCAAAGAATACAAAACGGTATGAGGTAGATGCTGTTTTGCTTCGTCAGCAACGCGGCACTGGCGAACCCAGTAAACCAGTACAAAGAAGCCGCCCGACCTTCATCGAGGTATTGCCACCAGAAGTAGGTCGCTGCGATGCAGAAGCTTAAGCAGGGGATCTCGAGCATCACCGTTTTTTCGAAAAGAAGCACGCTGGGAACAAAGGCAAGCAAGATAGTCGACAGCGCCGCCGTCCACCCCTTCTGTAGTCTTTCAACCGTCAGGTACCAAAAGAATAGTGCTAACAAGGAGAACATGAGTATGGCGAGTCGTGCCGCCACCACGTTGGTTCCGAATGCAAGAAAGGAGACGCCTTCAAACAAATAAAACAGTGGTGGCCAGTGAAGCACGCCCGATAATGCTGGGTAGTGCGCATAATACTGATAGGTGTACAGAATTGGATGGGAGAAAGGATGATCTCGGACGAGGTCCGCAACATACAACCCGGTAACAGCATGTTGAGTTTCATCTGTGTTATAGCTAAATTCGCCTTTGGAAATCCCCTTTAAGAGCACTATGCTGACAAGAACTAAAACAGTGACCAACTGAAGGCGTGAATTGCGCCGTGCCCTGATACGACGCACTAATTCGAGTTCCAGAACAGTGCTCGTCCCACTTGGCGTCGGTTGTTGTCGATCTACACTGGCCCTCAGGACATTCATACGATCCTTCTCCTGCCTGACGAGGTCCCAATAAGCGGATGGCTATAGGTTTCAGAGACCAAAGGATGGGCGGATCGTCCGCCCAATTAGTTGTTGTCGAACCTTAGACCTCAGATTTAAATCCAGGACAAAAAAGGCCGAATGGAAATTGTCAAAATGGGCCGAAGCTCAAGGACAGTCCATTCGGGTTAATGAGTACAAAATATGACTACTGCGGAGATTCGCGGCCTGATGCAGGAGTCAACAAAAAAGAGTGAATATCAACACTGTGCAAGTCGTCACCCTCATCTTGATCCATTCGACGCTCGGGAGAAACATCAGGGTGTGCCATCCCTATAGCAAGGATCTGCCCTCGGTCGTTGATACTCACGGCCATGGTCAGGACAAGGCCGCTACCTGGAGGAATCAAGGTGTTCAGGTCGACAAAACCACCCTTCCTTGTCCACAGATACGCACGATTCCCAAGAGATCTTTCGTACGTACCGACTACTTCGAAATGATTGTTGATATCCAAGGCTTCGCTGAAATCCTCAGAGGGCACATCGTCAATCGCTTTGATGCCCTCTGTGGGTGTCCACACGAACGATCGAGTGTCGAAGGGGCCCGACGAAGATCCCACCACCTCACCAGAATCATTTATGCCTATGGCCTTACTCGTCTCGCAGCCAGGAAGTACTCCAAGATCCTGAAATGCTGAACCGGGTGCCCATAAAAAGGCGTGCGTCCCGACAGGACCACGAAAATGTCCGACAACCTGATCCCTATTGTTGATCCCGTGCGCCTCTGAGCTTTTCGTACCGGGAGGTACCTCAACGGGCACCATTCGGTCGTGAGTCCATACGAACGCATGTTGTCCCAGCGAACCGCTTGACAAACCGACAACACTGCCTCGATCGTTAATAGCGAAGGCGCGACTGCTCGTATCGCCGGGAAGAGCTCCCAAGTCTGTGACTGCACCGGAACGACTCCACAGGACCGCGTGCATACTCGTCTTCGTGTTCGATACGCCGGCCATTTCACCACGATTGTTGATGCCAGTCGCTTCACTGTAGTCGCTGCCGTCGAGACCAGATAACGACACCAGACTTCTCGTGGAGTCCCTCCATAGGGCGGCACGAGCCCCGCCTCCATCCCGCTGTCCCGATGAGGCCGCCGCGTGACCCCACGCGTTGATCTTTCGTGCAACGGTACTTGCGTCGCTAAGCGTGCCCAAGTCGGTGACTGCATAGCGGTTCTGAGCTTGACAGGTGATGGCTGAAATGCCGATCAACACCGCACTTAGTTGTCTTACGATCGGAGACTTCATTGATCGCCTCAGTTCATTTGCCCGTGCCGGTCAGAGTGACAGTCTGAGGGCTGTTATTCGCATTGTCCATTATTGTCAGAACCCCGGAAACTAAACCTACCGCAGTAGGAGCAAACGTAACGGTAATATCGCAATACTGTCCAGCACCGAGCGGAGAAACGCAGTGGTTCGTCTGGGAGTACCCTCCGCTCACCGTGATGCCTGTGATGTTCAACGCAACCATCTGGTTGTTGATCAAATAAAGCCGGTAAGATGCACTCGCTCCAACCGCAATCTGGCCATAATTGTGCGAGGTCACGGTTGTCGTCGCAGCCCCTACTCCAGTTCCAGCCAGGTTGAGAGTCTGTGGACTGGTGGCCGCACTATCTGTGATTGTGATCGTTCCTGAGCGCAGACCAGTTGCGGTCGGCTCGAAAGTGACAGTAAATGCGCAAGACCCATGGGCAGCGATCGGTGACGTGCACTTATTAGCCTGTAAGAAATCACCACTGACAGCAATGTTGCTGATAGTCAATGGCACTGACTGGTTATTAGATAGGGTGGAAGTTTCGCTGATCGATTTCGTGCCAACTACCGTGTTCGGCATGAAAATGCTTGAAGGTGCCAACGTTACCGGTAGCGGTGTGCTGCTCTTGGTATTAAGGTGGATGAAGCGCGCCACCGAAGGTACCCCGGAGCCATTGATCAAGAACATCATGTAATAGCCAGGAGGGGCCAGATTCGGATTTGTGGGCGCGGTCACGTTCAATTGTGTCGAACTTGCGACGGTGAAGCTGAGATTATTGAAGCGCTGATCTTGGTTGAATGCGTGAGTGACCGACCCCAGACGTAACCATGTCACCTGCACGATGCCGGCAGAACTCGAGGCGCTGACAGTGAATGTGCCTCCATAATTGACGGCGGCGGGTGCTGAAGTGATTGCCGGACGCGCTCCCTTGAAAAGATAGGGAGGCGAATAGATCTGTGCAGTGGCAAGATTCGGGTCACCGCCGGCCACAAGCACCGTGGCATCTGGCAGTAGTAATGCCACGGAGTGATATCCTCGATAACCGGTTTGGTTAGACAGGGTCGTCCAATTTTCAGACTTAGGGTCCCAGACCTCGGCCGGAAACACCGGGTTTGTTACATCATTGAATCCCTTTCCGGAAGTACCGCCTGTAACAAGTACCTGCCCGTTCGGCAAAAGTGTTGCGTTTAACTGTCGCCGTGGATAGGCCATCGGTCCGACCAGACGCCATGCCGGAGTCGGCGCGTTTAGGTCGATCACTTCCGCGGTTGCGGTAGGTGGACTCCCTCCCCCTACAATCAAGACCTTTCCGTCACCATACTGGATCGCGGAACCGTAGTCCCGGTAGGTACTGCTTTTCGCTACCAGTGTCCACTGGCCTGTGCCCGTTGTATCCAAATAGCGCGATTGGGGTGCCTCTCCTGCGTAGAAAACCTTCCCGTTGGGAGCTAGCAACATTCTTGGGTACAGCGGCACAATCAACTGCGCAGAGCTCAGATCCTGCCACGTTGCGGTTGCAGCCTGCCATATTTGTGGCAAACCGCTAATTCCGCGAACTGGATCGATCTGGCCCGAGGTAACCAGAATGTCGCCGTTCGCCAAGGAGGTGTTCGTGGGGTACCAGCGCGGCGATTCCATATCTGGTAAACGCGTCCACGTGTCAGTCGTTGGGTCGTAGATCGAGGCGTTTGGCACTCCGTAGAGAACAGCCCCGATCTGGCCACCCGATACAAGCAGTCTCCCATCCGCCAAGTGAGTGTGACCAGCGCAAAAAATGTTGTAGCCGGCTTTAGGAGAGACGGCAAAAGTCTTCGTCGTGGGGTCCCAAACTCGAGCGTTGTCTCCTAAGTTGTAAGGCGGCCACACGAGTACTTTGCCGTTCGCGAGAAGGCTGGCGTGGGTGACCTCAGAAGGCCAGGAAAGAACAGATCCCCATTCTCCGACCTGGGATGGGCCTGTTTGCGCCTGAAGGAAAACGCCAGTGACGACGATCGCCGCCGTGAAGAACCATCGAATGCCCGGCATCTGGTAACTCCGGTGATCAGGCCAGCGTAAAGAACGATGGAGTAGTGTGGACAGGTCGAGGCTTAACGTCGAGTGCCCAAGAAAGAGCTTTGCCGAACTGCGAGCAATTGATATTCCTTAAGATTGTTTTAGTGAACAAGGCTAATCATCTTCGGAAGATGTCGATGTTCGAGCAGTGTCGACCGTCGTTTCGTAGAACGTCCAGTTGTGCAATTGTTTGCGACCTCAAGGAGCTGTTCTTACCTTTCAGGAGATGGGTCTCTAGATCTGCGGCCACCATCAGGTCTCCACAAGAAGACCAACTGGGAAGCAGGTTTTGGCAGTCACAAACATGGCCTTCGCTGTGAAAGGCATGGAGCTTCTCTGGTATCGAGGACTGTGGAATCCCTCTTCAGACAATCTTCATTTTGGATTCGTACCCTTTTATTGGGTGGTGAAGGACAAAGCCCTCTCATTGAGCTCTGGCTGGTCCAGCACCGGTCGATTGCGAAACGAGTAGCAATGCGGAGAGACGTGAATGGGTAACGCCTCGTCCAAGTCAGCGTGAACGCCTTCCCGGGAAAACGACCAACGTTTAGCATTTATGTCAAATCAACTACAGATGGGTCACAGCGCCACAAGGTTAGCAGCTCCTCCGGTCCAGGGCGATACGCCTCTTCAGAAGGCGGTTAGCATCATGCTAAGACGCTTCTTGGAAACGGAGGTTCTGCCGGATAGGGACGTCGATGACGCCATGGGAATTGTAGCCCTCCACTTTGCTTGGTGGTTGTTAGAACACGCTGAAGACTTAGAAGAAACTATTGTGCAGTTGGAAGCGTGATGGCTAATTTTTCGAATCAGCTGTTATAAGTTATGCTGTTGGATGACGTCGTCTCAGATCGCGACACAGCTGCGCTCGACTTCGAATTAGGAACAGATATACACGCGAAGCCGCAGATCTTATCCAATTAGAAAAGTTTCTAAGAACGACCTTACTACAACTGTATCTTCGAAGTTTCTGCGCTGTTTTTGCTACGCCTCGTCGCCCACCACTAATTGGTCGATGATCACCGCCGTATAGGCGGCGACCAGTGAGGATGGCACACCCCTCCCGCTTCTTTTGGATGATATTGCTTGCTCGGCGAGATCGCGCCGGCGAGTCTTGACGCCTGGTGGTGGTGAATCGAAAGTGTCCATGCTGCGGTTTTCGGGAGCTCTGAAACGTGCGAGCTCTTGCCCACCGGAACAAGAATGAAGCCTGGTAAATTGCGTTCTTCGGTCAGCCGCTCACTTTGATGACGACGGGGCTTTATAACGAGCCTGCTGGAGCGTACCTGCCCCCCATTTTGTATTGAGTGGCACTGACTTGCTTTAGAGGGGACTGTACATAGACAAAAGATTTTAGGGGAAGCAGTCCTGTCACCGCGCCTCGTTACGTCCTGTTGTCGTCTTCATTTGCGTAGGACCCAGATCCTTCTTGTTCCGCTCCGTCTGGGGCCAGAACATCAATCCCGGCTCCCGCACCAATCGCGATGGTTTCTACATTGCATACCCTCGGTGCCAGAAAACGCTCCATTGCCACCCAGACTCGCAAGGCCTCACGAGAAATTGGGAGAACAACGAAAGACCGCCGCTTCTGACTACGATCGATTCCGTTGTGGACCAAACGCTGCACCCTCATAGGGGCTCAATCGATGACGCTACGTGCGATGATGGGGGCATTTTTGAGCGCCGGTTTCCGCCATGGTCTCGGCCGGAAGCATTCAAATCGACCGCAAAAGTATTGGCCGCCAATATTCAATGAGTTTATTAGCAAGATCAACAAGGGTTCCGGACCATCGAGGAGTAAACATGAACGCAAGACTTGCAACCGCTGACAAGTCGCAAAACGTCGCTGGAAGGCTGCTCGTTGCACTCTACCTGTTGTCGCTCCTATTTATATTTGGGACCACGTCAACAAGCGCCCAACAAACGGCGGATACACCGCAAGCCGACCAGCAGATGGTACGAATGCTGTTGCAGCGGGTGGAGCAACTCGAGGCACGCGACCAGCAACTCGAAGCCAGAGTCGCTGCCCTGGAGAAATCTCAGCGGGACCAAGCGCTATCGGCGAAGACGTCCCATTCTTCGCCCCTACCCCAAGTTCAGCCCGTTGGACCGGAAACACAGAGTCCAGTTGCACAGAGTGAGGAGATGGGTCAAGAGACGATGGATGTGGGGAAGACCCGGCTCAATATTCGGGGCTTCGGGGATTTCACGTTCCACGGCGACACCCAGAAAGGTGACACCACCTCGTTCAGCCTGGGTGACCTCGATCTTTTCATCACTTCAAGCATCTCAGAAAGGTTCAAATTCCTTACGGAATTGGTGTTTGAAGTCCACAAGAATAATGAGTTCGAAGAAGACCTAGAGCGAGTGCTGGTTGAATACTCTCTGAACGATCACCTGCGCTTGGCAGCTGGCCGGTATCACACGGCAATTGGTTACTACAACACCTCTCACCACCACACGAACTGGTTCGAGACAGCAGTCGACCGCCCGTTCCTGTTCAATTTCGAAGATGAAGGCGGCATCCTGCCTACCCATAGTGTCGGGCTAAGCGCTACCGGCGAAATTCCCTCCGGGAAACTCGGGTTGTCCTATGTCGCGGAAGTCGGCAATGGCAGAACGTCTAGCTCGCCTCTGCTCCAGCCGGTGCAAAATCTGATCGACGAAAACAATCATAAGGATGTTAATTTTCAGATTTTTTCGCGCCCAGATGCGGTGCCCGGGTTGCAGGTGGGGTTTTCGACCTACCGGGATGTTCTGTTCCCGCTGGGACAGCCGAAGATTGGCGAGACCATCTTCGACGCCTATGCAGTCATCGTGCGGCCCAAATTCGAGTGGCTGAACGAAGCAATGATGATCCGGCATGCTCCCCTGGGGTCTCGTGTCTACGATACCCCGGGCTTCTATACGCAAATTTCTGAAAGCTTTGGTCCTTACCGGCCTTTTTTCCGTTACCAGTACATAAACGCCTCCGATACTGAACCGGTCTTTCCCACCGTTGGTCTGAGGACCGGCCCCGCGGCCGGCCTGCGCTACGCTGTTAACGACTCTATAGCTCTTAAGTTCCAATACGATTACACTCAGCTGAGAAAGGCACAGGCGGTGAATTCGTTGGCTTTACAAGTCGGATTTACCTTCTAGGAAAATGACGTCGTTGCGACAGATCGCAACCCGGGCCTGCTTAATCGCCTCTTGGCTGATGTTGCCGGGCGCAACCTTTCCTGCTCCGCGCGGAAGTGCATCCTCCCCACAAAGCCGGGCCAGAGAAAACGGTCTGGCGATTGTCGTAAATCGATCGAATCCGGTCGAGGGCGTGTCCGTTAAAGAATTACGAAAAATCTTTTTGGGTCAACGAGGCCAGTGGCCGCATGGCCGCCGCATCGCGGTCGTCATGATGGAGCCTGGGCAACCCGAGCGGGCGACGATGCTGCGGGAAGTTTTTCGCATGAGTGAGGAGACTTATCAGGACTACTTGCTGAAAGGCCTCTTTACGGGGGAAGTCTTTGTTTCACCGAAGATACTGGCGAGTCCTGCGGTGGTTCGGAAGTTCATACTAAATGCGCCCGGAGCAATCGGCTATTTGCGAGTCGATGATGTCGACAACACCGTTAAAGTCCTGAAGGTCGATGGAAAGCTTCCGGACGACAAAGAATATGCGCTCCAACTCGATGCACGCTTGTCAGATTGAGCCTGATCGATCTTATAAAGGAAGTATCATGCAAGCCGCACCATATCTTAGGAACCTGAAGGGGCAGTCAGTCCGCTTGTTTTCGCGCAGCGGTTTTGCGCTGCTTCTGTTTCTGGTGTTCGCCAGTGAGCTTGCGATAACACTTTTCGTGATTCGAGATCTGCTCTTTACCAACGATCAAATTCAGAAAATGTACGACGGATCGGTACTCGGGCTGAGGCAGATTGGTGAGATGCAGTACGAAGCGCAGGAGACGCGCCGGAGCACTCTTTACGCGCTGACCACCAACGACGGGAATCTTCAAGTAAGTTACGCCGACCAGTCGCGCGCCGCGGATCATCTGGTGAGTGCAGGCATCGCGGATTACCTCGCCAGAGAGCACGAGGCTCGCGAGGTGGAAATAGGGAAACGTCTTGCAAGTGACTGGGAAGCTTATCTAAAGATTCGTGATGATGTGCTGGGCCACATTCTTGAAAGCAGCACAAGAGAAGCGGTTGACCTTGATCTTGCGATGGGCGTTACGTTGTTCGACCGGGTGCGCGAGGATCTTGAGGAGATCAAGAGACTCTATGATGAGCGGGCCTCTCAGCAACTAAAAGTTGCTGCAAAATCATCGCGGCGCTCGGTCATCACTCTCATCGGCGCGCTCGCGGGTACGCTGTTGTTCGGCAGTATCGTGATTTGGGCGATTCAGCGAAACAAAATGAAATCCGAGCTGCAACTGGCTCGTATGCAGATGGATTTCGTGGCATCGGTCTCTCACGAGTTAAGAACACCGATAACAGCAATCTTGTCGGCGGGAGAGAATGTACGTGATGGCATGGTTGAGAGTCCCGGTGCACTAAGCGAGCAGGGGTCGATCATCGCCGAGCAAGCGGGCCAGTTGATGGATCTGGTCGATCAGGTACTGTTGTTCGCGGCTACGACTCGAGGTATCGAATATCACAATCCGCGAGCGCTTGAAGTTGCCGAGATCGTTGACACTGCTCTTCGCAATACTCAGGGCTTGTTGGATGAAGCTGGTTTCAGAGTGAACAAGCACATCGAGAAGGGGCTGCCGCAGATTATTGGCGATCTGTCCGCCCTATCGCAATGTCTTCAGAATTTGATCGTGAATGCGGTCAAATATGCACGCGAAGATCGTCATATAGGGCTTACGGCGAAAGTCCGGAAAGACAGAGGCGTGGTAAGGGAAATCGAAATTATTGTGCAGGATCATGGTGTGGGTATCCCGCATTCAAGCCTGCCGCATATTTTTGAACCGTTTTTCCGCAGCCCCCAGGCAGTATCGGCCCAGATTCACGGTACTGGTCTAGGCCTCTCCATCGCGCGGCGGAACGTCGAGGCTTTTGGCGGACGAATCTCGGTCGTGAGCGAGGTCAATGTCGGAAGTATCTTTACCGTACATCTTCCTGTTGCCGCGCAAGACTTTGAAGTAACCTCAATGACATCTGGTGAAAGCGTAAGGTTGTCGAAATGAATGAGAGCATTCTGATTGTTGATGACGAGCACGCTTTGCGATCGACTTTGACAGTGCGGTTGCGTGGCGAAGGCTACGTAGTCGATACAGCTGCGGACGGGGTTGAGGGTTTCGAGAAAGCGACCACGCTTCCGTTCGACTTGATCATTCTTGACATCATGCTGCCCCAGCGGAGCGGGCTGGATCTCTGCCGCGACATCCGCCAGGCGGGATTGGCGACGCCAATTCTGTTTCTGACAGCTCGCCATCAGACCACCGACAAAGTGATCGGCTTCAAACTCGGCGGGGACGACTACGTTACGAAACCGTTCAAGGCTGCGGAGTTGGTTGCCCGCATTGAAGCCTTGCTGCGGCGCGTGCCTGTTCGCATAGGTCAGGGAGTCCACCAATTTGGATCGATTCGTGTGGATTTGCGGCGTGCCGAACTCACCAAAGACGGAAAGGCTGTGTATCTTTCCGCTCGAGAATTCCAACTATTACGTTATTTTATCGAGCGCTCCGGCAGCACCATCCCTCGGACGGAGCTTCTGCGATCGGTGTGGAACTACGAAAGTACGACGTTAACTCGGACTGTGGATATGCATGTTGCGAGTTTGCGCGAAAAGCTGGAAGACAATCCGCGGCATCCTGCGTTGATTCTTACCGTGCCCGGCGTTGGATATAAGTTCGTAGGCACCAAGGGATAGGCTGTATCCCCAACCCTCCAAACCATCAAAACAGGCTCCGCATGATCAGGCTGCTGCGTGTCTCGGACCATAGCTATTCTCCCTCTTTGGTGGCAACCGTTGAACATAGACGATGGCGAGTCTCCGGCTATCGGCCTAAAGTCGCTGTTGATGTAAGCGAAACAGGCCCGCACGTAAATCGATTTTAAGACATGTAAAGACTGTAAATTGCACGTCAATTCTCTGCTGTCATCTTGACCCTCGAGCTTACAAATCCTAGACTGCGCCCTGTGTGCGTTTGAAATCCCCCCCATAGCGCATAGGTGTGATCACCTATCAGATGGAACTGATGGTGGCCCCCAAGCTCCCCTCTTAGGTTGTGACAGTTAATGATTCCTGTGAGACAGCTCATCGAGTCATCATCGGTGCGGAAACCCGCGCGTATGTGACAAGTGGTCCAGTCAAAGGCTTCGGGACGAACAAACATGCAAATTGCGGCACGGGCAACAACTGAACCCGATCTAACGGTGATTTGGAACGCCGGGATGACTGCGCTTGAGATTCTTGGCATAGGGTGGCTGGCCTGCGATTCCTCCGGCCGGCTGTTACATGCAAATGAAATGGCATCCCGAATCTTCAAGGCGCGATTTGGGCTCTGGCGAACTTTAGATGGGCGCCTCTGGTGTGCAAGCGGCAACGAACCGCTCATCACGGCTATACAAAAAGCAACCGCTGCGAACGTATTAAGTTCGAGCGATCATACTGAAATTCTCTTCCTGCAGCGCACAAATCATCGCAGTGCACTTACGCTGCTCGTCCGACCGTTGCGCGATCGGGTCGACGCAGATACTCAAGCCGTCGCGATTGTATTAATTCTCGACCCGTCACTACGTGTTGACGCAACCGATGCCGAGCTTAGCCAACTTTGCGGATTGTCTTCAGCTGAGTCCCGAATCGCAAATCTCCTGATGGATGGCCTTTCCCTGGACCAGTGTTCCATGAGGCTCAACATTCAGTTACCAACCGCCCGAGTTCATTTGAAGAGAATGCTTCGAAAGACCGGAACACGCCATCAGACCGACCTTGTTTCCTCGCTTTTAAAGAGGGTTGGCTTGGTGAGGTTGAAGCAGCAGAAAGCCAACTTGCTGGCTCTAATGACAAAGGATCTTCTCGACACACAGGCTACAACAACAACACCGTCTTGCAGTGTCGCGGCTCCCCAGTAGAAGGGATGCACTGATCCCTTGCGTAAAACATATCGCGGTGGCGGAACTATGGTTTCGTTGATGACCTAGATCATGTCAGGTGCATGCGAATTCTCGGATTTGTCGAATACGCCCTCTCGTCAGCCGGAGAAGCCATTGCCTATCGGCCGAGCGCGATCTAATTGCGACAAAAGTGCGACTTCTTCCAGCAGAGCTAGCGATCTGCTAGCCGCCGGCTTGGAGGCCTTGGATTTCCTGAATCTTGGAGTTGTGGTAACCGACGAGTCTCGTGCCGTGTTGTTGGCGAACAGAACAGCGGAGCAAATTCTCATTGAGCGCGATGGCATTGAGCTCTCTGCCGAAGGCGTACTAACTGACACCAGAGGGGCTTGCAACCCACCTCTGGGCTCAATCATCCGACATGTTGCTGGAGCACACCGCTCGACCGCCTCCACAACGTCGAGTTGCGTTCTCGCGATCCGACGTGGTTCCGGAAGGCGGCAACTCACACTCGTGGTTCGGCCCGTAGACGAGTCATCATCCAGCATACAAAAAGATAAGAGAGTTCTCGTCTTCTTACTCGATCCGGAACGGCCCACTCTTACTACAGAAGATGGGCTGCGTAATCTTTTCGAGCTCACGACAAGCGAAGCGAAGCTTGCGACATTCTTGATGTCCGGACAACGACTTGAAGACTGCTGCGATCATCTGGACATTCGTGCCTCTACAGCACGTATGCATCTTGGGAACATTTTTGCCAAAACGAGAGTTCAACGTCAAGGTCAGCTTGTGGCGCTGCTCCTAAAAAGCGTTGGAATGATCAGCGGCTCGCAAGAGAATGATTTGGAGAAGATGCTTTCGCATCGCCCGACTCGACGTCAGTATCGCAAGCCGACCAGCGCGGTACAACCTGATATTAACTCGACGTTGACCGCGGGGCTTGAGGCTTTGAACCTGGTGAATGTCGGAGTGATTGTCATCAACCATGGTCGGCGCATACTCTTCACAAATCATACGGTCCAGCAGATATTGGCAACGCAGGATGGCTTGGCGATAACGTCTGATTTTACTTTGGCGGCAACTACGAAGTCGTGCAGGGCTCAATTGAGTGCCGCTTTAGATCGAGCGACGAGCGATGGATCAAATGGATCTTCACTTTCAAAGAGCACGACAGTCGCGGTGAAGCGGCCCTCTGGCAAGCGGCCGCTAACATTGCTCGTGCGTGCGCTCGTCAACAGCTCCAGCCAGATCAGCACCAACTGTCCGGCAGTAGTCCTGTTCTTGTTGGATCCAGAACGTCCAATTGCTCCCGATGATGATGGGCTGAGACAGCTGTATGGATTTACTAACACCGAAGCTCGCCTTGCTTATCTCTTGATGGAAGGTAATACGGTCCAGGAATGTTGTGCTCAGCTTAGGATTCGTCCGTCCACGGCACGTATGCACCTCGGGAATCTTTTCGCTAAAACTGGTGTTCAAGGTCAGGGTCAACTGATTTCGCTGCTGCTTAAGAGTGTTGGCATCCTTCGAGTGAAGTCCGATAGCACGGTGGTGGATAAACTATCGTAATCGTGGCGAGTACTTGATTAGTCACGCGAGTTGACAAAACACTGGATGCGCTGGCGTGCTTCCGAATCCTTTCCAAGTAAATAATGCCAAACTCGAGGCTACACTCGCGTGTGACCGATCGCGGGAACACAATTTCTTGAGCGATACCGTCATTTGACGGTAGACGATCACTTTAGTTTGCCCTAATCTCGCCGAAGTTTGGTGAAACCGACACTCCCCTGGTTTCCCACTCCCCCAAACTGTTTCCGCGCGGACGCCGTCCTGCGTGGGACAAGCCTAGTGCTGTGCATCGCCGGAACACGATTGTCGAAGGCGCACGTTTGCAGCTTCGTTAGAAGCGCAACGCGCTCAGGCGAAGTCTGTCTCCCATGGCGTGCAACGTAGTCTCTACGTTCCCTTGAGTATGGGGAGCGAGATACAGCGTCGCGGTTCTTACTCCCCAATTGTGTAACGAGATGTTTTACGTGGCTGCAGGTCTAGAAGGAGGCCGCAAGGTCATGAGAAATAGTTACCAGGTTCTGCTGTTAGCACTCCTTACTTGTCTTGTCACCGTATCAGCGAATGGTCAGTCGTTTCGTGTCCAGTGCCCGACGACCACCATTACTCACCCGGCCGCGGCTAACAACAATTCCGAACCCACCTATGTTGGCCCGACGTACACCGGCACAAACGGTTATCCGTCGACTCCGACGCACGTGAACGGAGCGATCAAGTGCCAGCAAATCTCGGGTGGTGACGGTTATTCGACGATGGGTGATGGAACTCAGACTTACATGTTCTCGTTCGGGCCGCTATCAGGCCTTGCAGACTTGGCGGCTGGTAAGCCCGGGACTGAATTTCCCAACGTATTCAACACGGTGTTTCCTGGCTGGCCTGGCGCTGGTCCGCAGCCCGGAGATCCTGCGACCAGCGTTGGGAGCGGCGGAACATTTACTTACAACGGAGCCATTGGGCTCGTTCCAGATGTAGATGCGAACGGCGGTGCAGGGACTGCGGGGGCACCTCTGACCGGACACGTCGACCCGCGTCAGATCATGGACGTTGGCGTGATGAACGGCAACATTCCGGCGCCGTTGATGGCGATTGACGAAGACGACGAATTCTTTCTCACCCTGACCAACGTCGGCATGATCATGCGGCCTGACTTGTTCGAGCAGCACACCGTGCATTTCCACGGATATCCGAACGCGTCGTCGTTCTATGACGGCGTGCCAGACGCTTCGGTCGCGATCAACATCGGCGCCAGCTTTACGTATTACTACCTCGCTCCGGATGCCGGAACGTACTTCTGGCATTGCCATATCACGCCCCCAGAACACCTCCAGATGGGCATGGTCGGACAGATGTATGTCCGCCCGAGGCAAGATCGCGTAGCGGTTGGCGCGAGTTTATATGCGGCACTGCAACAGCAGGAACTGGATCTCCGTACGAAGTGCGATTCAAGCACGGACATTCTTTGCAGCAATCCGCTACCGGTCGGCGGGGCGTCTGCGAACACTGCGATGCGCGCACCGACCGGCAACTATGCATACAACGACGGCGACGGATCGACTTACTACGATGTCGAGTATCCGATCCAGATTCACGGTTTCGACCCAAACTTCCACTTTGTCGGTATGACGTTCAATCCGGAAGGGTTTGCCGACATGAAGGACAAGTATTTCCTCCTTAATGGACGCAGCTACCCGGACACTGTCACCCCTGGCCCGTTGACGACGACATCCGCCGATGGGCGTAATCACTTTTCACAGCCGTTGCCGGCGATTATCAACATTCCTGCCGGCAAGAAAGCCCTCCTCCGCATTTCCGATCTGGATGTGACTGAGTATCAGACCCTGGCTTCGCTCGGCATTCCGATGAAGGTTATTGCGATTAATGCGAAGCTGCTAAGGGATCAGGCAGGAAACAATCTGTACTACACGACGAACTCCATTACGCTCGGAGGCGGGGAATCACTGGATGTAATCCTCGATGCCACCGGCTATACGGCTGGTCAGGTCTTCTATCTATACACCCCCAATCTGGACCACCTGTCGAACGACGCCGAGAACTTCGGCGGACTTATGACCGAAGTTCGGATCAATTAAAAGCGCAGCGATGAGGGCGACAAACATGAACACAGCTATCTCGAAAACAATGTTTCTGGCACGAGCGATGGCGACGGCGTTGTTGTTCATCGCGACCGCTGCTTACGCTGCGGCTCCTGGAATTACCGGACCCACATTCAACCTGATCGCGAGCCCCGCGTATATCACTCAGCCCGACGGCCAGATGGTGTACTCGTGGGGTTACGGCTGCAATGGAGCGCCAACCGGTTACGCTCCGGCAGCCATCGCAGGCACCTTTTGCAACACGATGCAGATTCCGGGTCCTACGTTGATTGTAACTGAAGGCCGGCCAGTGACAGTGACTTTGACGAATGGGCTTCCCGCCGCCGCGGGGAACACATCGATCTTATTTCCTGGATTCAACGTTACCTCAACCGGCGGCGTACCTGGCCTACTTACCCAGGAAGCAGCTCCCGGCAACCCGGTAACTTACACCTTCACTCCAACCACGCCCGGAACGCGTGCTTACTACAGTGGCACGCAGGGTGACTTACAAGTGGAGATGGGTCTCTACGGAGCCATAATCGTGTTGCCGGCAAGCGTACCCGGGAACTGCACTTCGGGACTCGCCGCGACCAATCTTGCGGCCGAGGCGCATTGGGGGGAGAGCGACTTTCGCCTAGCAGCCGCAGCATACGACCACCCGAAGAGCTGCTACGACCGCGAGTACATGTTCCAGTTCTCCGAGATGGATCCGAACATCCATCATCAGGCCGACTTACAAGTTGCGGCCACGGTTGCTGGTGGATTCTGCACGACTTCCGGCGATTCCCGTTGCCGCTTGGAGGTGCCGACCGAGCCCTACCATCCCGCTTACTTCATGATCAACGGTCGCTCGATGCCGGATGACATGGACCCGAATTATGCCGCTGAGTATCCGCATCAGCCCTACAACGGAAATCCGCATATGCATCCGGGCGAACAGGTGTTGCTTCGTATCATCGGCCAAGGCCGCTGGCAACATCCGTTCCATGAGCATGGCAACCACGTTCGGATTCTGGGGCGCGATGGAAACCTAATCCTCAGTCAGAGTGATGCCACTGAACTCGCTGGTCCCCTCCTCTTCACCACGACAACTACACCCGGCCTAGCAATGGACGGGATCTTTTACTGGACTGCAAAGGGGTTGAACTGGGATGCCTACGGACACAGCCCGAAGTCTTCAGATCCTCTCGCCAAGCTCACATGCACTCCTGATGCGAACGGCTATAACACAGGCGCCCCAACGGCGATCAACTACTACGAGTGGTGCCAGGACCATGACAAGCCGCTGCAGGTAGCACCGTTTGGAGACGTTGCTGGTGGTGGTCCTGCGACTTTACCGGACCCCAACCTTTTCACGAATGGCGCGTGGTACGGCGGCAGCCCATATCTCGGTCCAAACGCGACGATGAGAGCGACGGGGTGCGCTGCTGGTTCTCCGGCCGGTAGTTGCGGTGCAACCGGAACAACTCCTCCATCCGGAACGATCGCCAATCCCCCCGGAAGCGAAGCAGGCTTTGCTTTCATGTGGCACTCACACAACGAGCGCGAGATCACAACCAACAACATCTTCCCGGGCGGAATGATGATGATGATGTTGGTGGATTCGCGGGAATTTGTAATTGACGAGTCGAACTAAGTTGAGGAGAAGAGCAAACATGCGATCCAACTATCTCAAAACTTTGAAGACAGCGGTCCTGGCGGCAACAGTTCTCCTCCTCGGCGTCAGCGTCTCGTTTGGGCAACAGCAGATTAATTTGGCTGCGGGCGCCACAACTGCGACTTTGCCGGACGGTTCTGCAGTCCCGATGTGGGGCTACAGCTGCGGCGGGGTCGTGAGTGGCTCGACTGCCACCTGCGCGAGCCTTAATCCCAACGCGGGGACAAATTGGTCTCCAGTGGTTATCACCGTACCGACAGGACAAGATCTGCAGATCAACCTGACTAACAATCTGTCCTTTACGGCAGGCACCGGTACGAATGGGGTTCCGACCTCATTAGTGATTGTCGGCCAGCTTGGTGCCGGGCTCGGAAGTTCAGCCACGAGTCTAGCAAGCCCGGATCACACCAATGCACAGCAAGTGACTTGGCCGATCGCATCGCCCGGGCCTTCTGGTACTCCGCCGACACAGGGACCTCGCGTGCAGTCATTCTCGACGGAAGTCGGCGTTGGGCAGACTACGAGCTTGACTTGGTCGAAGCCTCGCGCAGGTACTTACCTGATTGAATCCGGCACACATCCTTCAATTCAGGGACCGATGGGGCTTTACGGCATATTGGTGGTGACGACTGCGCCCACCGGTAGCACACCGGGCACTGCATATCCTGGATTGACTTACAACGCAGAAATCCCGCTGTTGTTCAGCGAAATCGATCCAGTCCAAAATGCGGCGGTCCAGGCGGCAGTTACTACCACCGGTTTCAGCGAGACGATGGTATGGTCGGGACAGCCTGGCGGGTGCGGCAACCCTAGCTCCACAACCTACCGCCAGTGCTATCCCCCGGCGGTGAATTACAGTCCGCTCTACTACCTCATTAACGGCGTGGGCTTTGATAAGACCAATGCAACGGCGTCTCTATTCAATACTTCGAGCGGAACGGGTGCTGTTTCCGGAACAATGGTGGTACGGTTCGTGAATGCTGGTTTGCGTATGCACGTGCCGTCGATTGTTGGCGCACAAACGGGAACATCCGGGGCGGCCGGTCTTGGACTTATTGCAGAAGATGGAAATCCACTTCCTGGCGTGACGCGAGTTCAAAGTGAAGTCTTCATGGCCGCGGGCAAGACTTACGACGTGACGGTCAATATCCCTGCTTCTGGTACGACCGCGCTTCCAGTTTATGACCGCCAGCTAAGCCTCTCCGGAAATTCGGTGTCGCGCGATGCTGGAATGCTTGCTTACATCAGCACTAACAGTTCTGCCCTGCCCTCCGCGGCCACTCTGGCGGCAGCTCAAGCGAACCCGGATGCTTACAATTCGGTTATCGCAGGCAACACCTTTACGGTCTCTGACCCAAGCAAAGGCGTACTCGCTAACGACTTCAATGTCAGCGGTGTCAAAGTTACCGTTGCTCCCACACAGGGAACGCTAACGTTAAATACAGACGGCACCTTTACCTATGTAGCGGGCTCTGCTTTTGGTGCACCCGACACATTTACCTACTGCGGTAACGGTGCGACTTCGGGTGCGTCGTGCGCCCAAGTGACTCTGGGTGCGGCTCCCATCGAAGGGGCGAGCGGCATTACCGTCAACCCGATCACGTACACCTCGACCGTAGCGACGTCGCTCAGTATCAAGTCGCCCGGAATTTTGTCTGTCGACAGTGATGCGGCTGGATACCCGTTGACGGTGAATGCAGCGAGCGTATCGGCGTTGACAGGCCCAGGTACGGGCACCGTCTCGGTTGACGTGCGGGGCGGCTTTAACGCGACGGTGTCAGCGCCGGGTACATACTCTTTTACTTACAAAGCTCAGAATTCACAAAATACGTTAAGCGCCTCAGCAGCAACCGTAACTTTGGTTTTTCCGACGGCGACGGGACTCACGGTCTCGGTTTTGGATGGCAAGGACAAGACCACCGCGATTTCCGATTATCGCTGGATCATCGAAGAAGATCGTACTTTCTACATCAATCCGAATTGCACGACCAATCCGCCGCCGGCTGGATGTCCGGGTGCAGCGGGTGGGATCGTTCCCACATTTGGAACGAACTTCCATACCAGCTACATGCCCGTCGTAGCGCAAGGTTGTGTGGGTCCGACTGGCGCGGTTGCGTGCGAAACCGGCCAAACACTGCTTGGCGCACCGGCTGTTTGCGACATCGGAAACGGTATCTGCCGTACCGATGCGGTGCAGCAGACTCCGGTGGATCCCAGTGAGGTGCATCTCGACCCCACAAAGCGGTACTACATTTCAGTCCTGCCCGGTGACGCTGCGAACGCTTTCAACAATGCGAATGGCTCGGCGTGCGCGTCTCCGACAGATCCGACTTGCGGCCACGGCATGGGCGGCGCGCCAATCGCGGCTGGACAGACGAGCGTAACGATTCTGGTGCAGCCGAATCCTTTCCCAACCGCCAAACTTTCCGTCTTTGTTTTCGAGGACGACTTCCCACTGAATGGTGAGCAAGACGCGGGTGGTGGCATCGACGTCCTCGCTACGAACGAACCGGGCCTGGGTGGATTTAACATCACGCTCTTTGATGACGCCGGCGGCACAGGCGATGCGACTGGTCAAATGACATATGACATGTTCAACCAGCCGCTATCGAACAGCCTGGCAGGAACGAAAGATCCTGCGACTGGAAACGACGCGTGCCCGGTCTCGGCAGTGTCCCGTACTGGCACCAACGATCCAACGCAAACAGGAATTACCGGAACGATCGTAACTTGTCCGAGATACGAATCCGACGGTAAGACGCTTTCTCCGTTGGCTGGTCAAGCAGTCGTGGCCAACATGATGCCTGGCCGTTATGGCGTCGTTGCGACTCCGGGAGCCGATCGCATCGCACGCGGTGAAGAGTGGCTGCAAACCAACACGCTGGACGGGCAAAAGGCACACGACTCCTTCTTGCGAATCGGCGAGCCCAGCTTTTTCCAGGAGTTTGGTCCTGCCGGTTATCACGTGTCCATCGGTTTCGCCAATCCGGCGATCATCAATGCGCGACTTAAGGGCGTTTGCAACGGTACGGATCCGAATCTAACCGGCTCAAACTGCACTAACACGGTTAGCGGGACAGTCACGACCGAGCGCATGAGCCGGCCACCTGATGAGCGCTTGTACAGCAGTGGTGACAACAGCAGCTTTGCATTCACGCAATGCTATGTCAGCCTGGGCGACACCGACGGCGAAGACTTCGCATTTACTAAGTGCGATGCAAACGGAAACTTCACATTGTCGGGAATCCCTGATGGCAGCTGGCGCGTAACCGTCTTTGACCAGTGGAACGATATGTTGGTCGACGGGCTCTCCACGCCAGTTGCGGTCAGCCACTCAAATCCAGGTAGCGGCAACATGGGCCAGATTGCCATGAACCAGTGGCAGGCCAATATCTACACCACCACCTTCTTCGATGCGAACAAAAATGGTGTGCGTGACGGCAACGAGCAAGGTCTTACCCTGGTAGCGACCAACATTCGCTTCCGCGACGGGAGCTACTCCAACTTCAACAACACCGACCTGAGCGGCAACGCCGGATTCAACGAGGTGTTCCCGCTGTTCAGCTGGTACGTAATCGAAACCGACACCACTCGTTATAAGAGCACGGGTACGCACGTCGTGTATGACGCTGGTGGCCCGGCCGACGGAAACGGCGGCGCAACCTCCAACATTGCGCAGTTCATGGCAAATACACAGGAAGCGATTCCTGTACCCAGCACCTTGCGGGTACCTGGCTCGTACTATTGCGCCACCGCGGATTGTGCGAATGCTCCGGTTCCACTTGCGCCGGGCGGTCCGGGTGGTTCCACTGGGCGAGTCGATCCAGCGTGGGTCCAGACGGAAGGCTGGCAAGGCTTCTCAGGGCAGAATTCGTTCCTTGAGTTCGGTAAGTCACCCTTCGCACAAGGTGAAAACGGCGGTATCCACGGCGAGGTCATCTACGCGTCTACTCGACCTTTCGATGATCCCGGCTTGCTGATCCACACCAGCTGGACGCCAGACGTACCTGGAGTCGCCATCAATCTGTATCAGGAAGGCACGGCTCCGGATGGAACCACGTCGTTGAAATTGGTGGACACAACCACGACCACCAGTTGGGATGACTGGGCGCAGGGCTTCCGTTCGGATGGCGTTCCGAACATGAACTGTCCTGGGCAGGGACGTGATACCGGTACTAACGCGGACCTTTTCTTCTTCACAATGTACAACCAGCCCATGTGGCTCGACGCTTACAACAATGGCGGGACGCCGGTTCACACTCTGCCGAACAATGCACAGTTCAAGTGCTACGACGGAATGCACAACTGGAATCAGTTGCAGCCGGCGCCCTATGACGGCATGTACTCGTTCCCAAGCGTCATTGGTATCGACCCTGTTTCCGGAAAACCAACTGGAACGCGCTGCACGATTTGCGTCCCGAATCCGGACACGACCGATCCGTATCGGGTAGGCACCCCCATGCTGCCGGACGGCAAGTACGTTGTAGAAATGGTTGTGCCTCCTGGTTATGAGCTGGTCAAGGAGGAAGACAAGAACATCCTGATCGGCGACAACTATATCGCGCCTGTAACGCAGGAGTTCGGTGGACTCGGCAACGTGTTTATCCTCCCGGATCAAGCCGAAGTCAGCTCGAATCCTGGCAGCTGCGACCCGACGAGCAGCCCAACCGCATGCAACTATCAACAGCAGACACAAACGCTTGGCCGCACCACGCTGCCGAGCCACGAAGGCGACACGGGCAGCGTCGAGACCTTCTGGCCTTGTGTCGGTGCGTCACGCGTTGTTCCCGACTACATCAGCCTCTTCCCACTGTCGCACGAGGTTTCACCCTTTGCGGGAGCTACACGCAATCTGTGCGACCGGAAGGAAGTAGTTCTCGACGACCAGACCTCGGTACTGGCGAAGTTCTGGATCTTTACCTCGGCCCATGTTGCCGCTCACTTCACCGGCGTCATCACGGACGATTTCACTTCCGAATTCGATCCGTTCGCACCGCAATTCGGCGAGAAATTCTCTCCGCCAAACCTTCCGATCTCGCTCAGGGATTGGACTGGTGCGGAAATCTCTCGCGTGTATACGGACCAGTGGGGAACGTATAACGGCCTGACTTACTCCACGTGGGAAGTGAATCCGCCAAACCCGACGGGTTACGCCCCAACCATGATGGTCACTTGCATGAACGATCCTGGCGATTCAGCGACTCCGGATCCGTTGTACAACCCGGAATACAGCCAGTTCTGCTATGAGATTCCGTTCATGCCGGGCCAGACCCAGTACATGGATACGCCAGTTGTTCCGACGTCAGCATTCGCGGGCGCCGGCTACAACAATCCTGATTGTGCGTATCCGGATGCAACACCGGCGATCAGCGAAGTGGATGGTGATGGAATTGGTCCGTGGGTGAGCGCGGCTGGCAAGACTCTTACCATTACCGCGCTGGGCAATCAGACCGTGCCGAACAATGCCTATTCAGGACCATCGGCAACGACCGCTCCCTTCAATCAGAAGACTGCAAGCCGTCACTATGGTTTCGGCAGCACTGCGGGACAGGTTCTTCTGGTGGACAGCAATGGTGTGAGGCATGCATTCACAGGCGTTAGCTGGGGCGACACTACCATCACTGGTACCGTTCCGTCTGGAGTGGCGAACTGCTCGCAGCAGCAACAGTCGCTCTACGGTGGGTCTACGGCACAGTGCGGCCAACTTGTGATCATCACCGCAGCTGGAAAGCAATCAGTCGACACTGTAACGGTCACGATCGGTGGGAAAGCGCCGACGCGCATTTCTCCAGATACGACCACTCCGACGAACAATCCATTCGGTCCGATTCAGAGCGCGATCGACAAGGCAAATCCTGGCGACCTGATCATCGTTTCGCCGGGCGTGTACAACGAAATTCTGTTGATGTGGAAGCCAGTGCGGCTTCAGGGTGTGGGTGCAGCATCCAGCGTGATCAACGCGAATAGCCAACCCGCAGGCCGCATGGATCCGTGGCGTCAGCGCGTCAACTGCCTGTTCGGACTCGCTCTGAACGGTCAACCCTATAACACGAGTACGACGGCGAACGGCGGAGTACCACTGCCGGGCGGCGGAGGGTTTGAACCGCTGAATGCTTATGACCCGACTGGCGCGACCTCTTGCCCGGGAACTGGTTGGACAGCCTTCTCTGGTGGTCCGAACAATCCACAGGTGGATCGCATTCCTCTCGAAGGAATTCTCGGCTGGGATACCACTTTGAACGGCAACCTGGCGGAGTTGTTGCAAGAGCCGACGCTGACAGGTGCCTACGAAGGCGCAGGCATTACGGTTTTGGCCAAGGGCGTGAAGTATCCCGCTGGAGTGGAAGTGTTCGGCGCCGGACAGGACAATGCTACGGGCAGCAACGTTGCCCACGAAGGTCAGATGCCACTGGGCACGAATCTGCTGACAAGCAGTGATTGCACCACGGGCACCGGAAACAGCTCAACCAATCCGTACCCCAGCAACTTCTTGTGCAATCCATCGAGCATCGACGGTCTCGCGATCACCGATAGCTCGCAAGGCGGGGGCGGAGTCTATGTTCACGGTTGGGGGCACAATCTGCAGATTGCCAACAACCGCATCTACAACAATACGGGTACCCTGACGGGCGGACTCACCGTCGGGCAGGGCGAATCACCAGATGCGCTGTTGGCTGGCAACGAGGGAGACCCTGTAGGCCTCGACCAGCAACCGTGGACCTGCGTTCCCGGTGCCGTCGTTGGAGGTGTTCAGAATGCGAATCCTCCAGGTATCGCCACGAACACCCAGCTCCCCTATTGCTACAACCAGAACGTCAACGTTCACAACAACTCGATCACGCGCAACTCTTCGATTGGCGACGAACTGTTTTCGTCCACCCCGGCGGGAGCAGGAGGCGTAACTTTCGCAGTTGGCTCCGACCATTACAGATTCACCAATAACTGGGTCTGCGGGAACATGAGCACCGGTGACGGTGGCGGTATCGCTCACCTCGGGTTCAGCTACAGCGGTGATATCGAGCACAACGCGATCATCTTCAATCAGAGTACGAACCCGACCATTCCGACCAACGGCGGCGGCCTCATCATCATGGGCGCAGCTCCAGATGGTGCTCCTGCCACGGGTGGAGGAGTGACCGAGTGCGGCTCCTTTACCGACGTTGATTGCGCCCCCGGTCTCAGCGATGGAACCGGTCCCGGCATGGTGATCAACGCCAACTTGATTATGGGGAACTCGGCCGATAGCGGCAGCGGCGGCGGTCTCCGCCTCCAGGACGTGAACGGCACCGAAGTAGGATTCTTCCCCTTGCAGCCAGCGCACTGGAATACCATCACCGTCACCAACAACATCATTGCCAATAACGTAGCGGGCTGGGACGGTGCAGGTATCTCGCTCCAAGACGCGTTGAACGTCAACATCATCAACAACACGATCATGTCGAACGACACAACCGCCTCAGCGGGAGTGCTGTTCAATACGCTCGGAGCTCCGTTGGCCAGTTCCCCCGGGGCGACGAACCAGACGACGAGTGCCACCACGTCGGCACCGCAGCCGGCCGGCTTGGTCAGCATGCAGAACACCACGCTGCTGACGGCGTCCTTACCCGCGTTGGTGCTCTGTCCGCCAGGCCATGGCACCATCGGATCGCAGTGCAAGAGGTTCTCGGTTCCGCTTCTGTACAACGATGTGTTCTGGCAGAACCGTTCGTTCTACATCGGTGTGGGCGGACTGGGCGCAGGAACTCAGAACCAGCAAAATGTGGTCGCGCTCTATAACGCCTTCACTTCGACGCGGGCCGCGACGCAGGCGACCGCGGACTCAACGGCGGCGAACGGTAATGGCGTCCTGATCACCGGAGGTACCGGAGCCTGCCCATCGCCGGCGAGCTACTGGGACATCGGAGTCCGCGGTGACTCCGGACCGTCGAACCACTCCTCTGGGTTAACACTGACACCGACCTATTCCGTGTTGACGGATGTGGCCGATTATCCGGGAAACAACAACTTGGGGGCGAACCCGACGGTGGCCAGCCAGTATTGCAATGGCTCGCGCACGCCACCGGAGTTCCAGTCTCTTGGATACCAGGTGCCTCCGGGCATTTCGGACGCCACCGTTCCCAATCCGATCTTTAACTTGACCCCAGCCGCCACGGTGGATGAGGGCAACAACTGGATCAACATGAGTTGGGGTCCGTTGGCGCTCACCAACGCGGTAAACGGTTCAACGCTGGGCAACTATTCCCTGGCGTCGGGTTCTCCGGCTATCAACTACATTCCGTTCAATGAAGCGTTTCCGCTTCTGTCGGGCTTGTCGTATCCCACCACCGACTATAACGGGAATCCGCGACCCGCGACTCCGGGAACTCGTGTGGACGTTGGTGCGGTCGAATTCCAGGCAGCAGTTTCTAGCACGCTGCCCACGCTGGATTCGATCAGCCCAGCTTCCCACGCGCCTGGTGGAGCTTCCTTCAGTGTGACTCTGACGGGCACTGGTCTGCGAGGTACTGGAGCTACCACGGTGAACGTCTCTGGCACTGGTATTACAGTCGGTGCCGTCAACGTGAATGCTGGCGGCACGACAATCACGACAACCTTTACGGTGGCGACTACGGCAGCGCTTGGGGATCGCAGCGTCACCGTTACCAACTCGGGAGGAACCAGCAACCCGTTGACCTTCACGGTGGCTGCAGCTCCCACACTTGCCTCGATTTCTCCGAACACGGGGACTCGGGGCAGCAGCGTGGCCGTAACCCTGACCGGCAACAACTTTGTCGAAGGGGCGTCGGTGAACGTTTCTGGAACCGGAGTGACCGCGGGCACAGTTACCGTTGCCAGCGCAACCCAGATCACGACGACGTTCACGATTGCGCCTAACGCTGGACTCGGCGGTCACAATGTGAGTGTCACTACGCCGGGCGGAACAACCGGGAATGTGACGTTCACGGTCAGCAATCCTCCGGCTCCGACGTTGGCTTCGATCAGTCCCAACACCGGTACCCGTGGTAATAGCGTTTCGGTGATACTGACAGGAACCAACTTCACCAGCGCCGGAAGCAACATCAATGTTTCTGGTAATGGCGTAACCGTCAGTGCAACAACCGTGGTCAGTGCCACCCAGATCACGGCAACCTTCACCATCGCACCGAATGCAGCCGTGACCGGAAATGCGAGGATTCACAACGTAAGCGTCACTACCCCAAGCGGAACAACGGGCACCGTAGCCTTCACGGTCACCAATCCGCCGGCGCCTACGCTTACTTCAGTGACGCCGAACGCCGGTCCGCGCGGCTTCGATGTTGATGTGAAGCTGGTGGGCACGAACTTTACCTTCACAGGAGGTTCCGTCACGGTGTCGGGCGCCGGCGTTACCACCAGCCCGCTTCTAGTCGACAGTTCTGTCAACGCCGAAACCACGTTGATCATCGATCCGACCGCCGGACTCGGCCCTCACACAGTTCGAGTCGTTACCCCGGGCGGAACGAGCAACGGGGTAACCTTCACTGTCCAAGGTCCGACGCTGACTTCCATCAGTCCGGCTTCGGGTAGCCGAGGTACCACCGTTCCGGTGACTATCAACGGCCAGTTCTTGATGGGAGCCACGGCAGTGACCATCTCGGGTACGGGAGTTGCCGCAAACTCGGTCAATGCGACGGTCGGCGGAACTCAGGTCACGGCGAACTTCACGATTGCTAACAATGCCGCTCTGGGCGCAAGAACCGTCACGGTTGTTACGCCAAACGGCAATACCAATACCGTGACGTTCAACGTAACCAGCAGCGGACCGACGGGAACGGTCTCTCTCTCGCCGAGTCCACTCACCATTAACTTGGCAACCGGGGTGACAAACGCCACGAGTACGTTCACGCTCACGAACGTTTCCACCAACAACGCTTCAGTGAACATTAGTAACGTCACTGTGGCGGGTGGAAATGGGCTGACATACTTGTGGACCAAGGTTAACGGTCAAGATCATTGCACCAATGCAAGCTTGCTTCCAGGTGCGTCGTGCACAGTAGGCGTCCGTTTCATGAACCTCGGCTCGCCTCGAAATGGGGCCAACAGAACTGGAACGATACGCTTTACCGACGATGCGACTGGTAGTCCGCAAGTCGGCCAACTGATTGGCACTGCAAATTAGACGTTTGCAGGGCTTTAGTGACCGAAGGCTGCTCGCAGTTATCTGCGAGCAGCGTTCGCATGTGCTTCGCTAGCTACACTGATGGATGCAGGCGCGTCCGCAGATATAACGGCACATTCGAATCAGGCATCATATACGTTACGCGGCTAGTGCTTCTCAAACCACACGTACTGCCAGCTCACTGCCAAGGTTCTAAAATTCGCCCCAACTCTCGCGCTGACACCAGAACTGTACGAAACCTTCACGGATTGTTGCTTGGCTAGCGGAAACGATACGGTTCCCCCCAAGCGACTATTGCTTTGCCGTTCACTCGGTGGTCCGCCGTTCACGCGGACGGCGCCGCCGCCGTACCAGGTTGCATCGAACGCGGCCCAAAGACGTGGACGGATGGCGTAGCTTACATGGGCTTGAATCGCAGAGAGCGTGTCTTGCGTACGCGTCGAGTTGCCGGGATAGAAGCTCGTGTTATCGCTGAATAACGAGGCGCCCGCATAAACGTCAAAATAGAATTTCCGGAAAGGATAAGAAACACCCAGCTCCGGTTTGAATGCCCACCGGTTCGTCCCTAAGTTAATAAGTTTAGTCTTGTCGTATTGCCCGCTCGGAGCGTCCACAGCGAGGCTAACTGCGACGATGATGTCTTGGTGTGACGTCGCTGCGAATTGCCGGGGACTCATTGCGGGGACTCCATGAAGGTTGACTGAAACGCGGAGCTTCGTATTGGCGATTCCCGATCGGGTAATACTCCCCGCTTGCTCGCCAACTTGGCCACTTATCCTTCCCCATGCATATGGCAACGATGCAGTGATGAGCGATTGCCGACCAAAGAGTCCAAATGTTTGTCCGAGTCCAA